>Ga0194061_1000730_pt1 | contig 19955 bp, 11 predicted proteins | sample SepL2221m_MetaG_FD_163423 | JGI IMG/M metagenome (GOLD analysis project Ga0194061, IMG submission 163423) | Anoxic zone freshwater microbial communities from boreal shield lake in IISD Experimental Lakes Area, Ontario, Canada - Sep2016-L224-21m | ecosystem: Environmental > Aquatic > Freshwater >... | reverse complement strand
AAAGGAGAGTTGCGGCGCTTTGCGCCGTAACTCTCCTTTAGTAAGACGGCGCAAAGCGCTGTAACATAACTGTAGCGCAAGTAAATTTAGATCTAAATGTCTTTTTTGGGTTTCAAAAACCGCTTTTTACTAAGAAACATATCCTTGTATTGGGTGATGTTGATTCCATTTGTAGTGCAGATTTTTGGCGCAGTGGGATTAGTGGGATATCTTTCTTACCGTACTAGTGAATCAGCGATCGACAAATTGGCAACTCAAATAATGAATGAGGTTGCCGATCGCATCGATCAAAATATTATTAATTATCTAAGCAAACCCAATGAGATTAACCGAAATAATGCGGCTAGCATCAAACTAGGAATATTAGACTGGAAAAACTTAAAGACGGTTGAGAAATATTTTTGGCAGCAATCACAAATTTTTACTAATATCTCCTCGGTGGCGATCGCCAATGAACAGAAAGAAATTCTGATTGTCGAAAAATTAGACAATGGTTCAAGAGCCATTCGCTTAAGGGATCAATCCACTGATTACAATTGGGATAACTATTTAGCTGACGACAATGGCGATCGCCGCCAACTTTTGAGGCGATCGTCTACTTACGATCCCCATAATGATCCCCCCAACAATCCTTGGTATAGACAAACAAAAAATGAAAAAAGATCACTATGGCGGTTGAATGTTTCCTTGGCAAATCCCCAAGCACCAACATTGATAGCCATAAATTTCCAGCCATTTTTTGATCGTGACAATAATTTTCAAGGCGTACTAGGAGCATCGGTTTCGCTAGCTCAATTAAGTGACTTTCTCCAAAAGTTGAAAATAGGCAAAACAGGACAAGCGTTTATTCTGGAACGTAATGGCAAGCTGCTTGGTGTGTCCACAGGGACAGCTCCATTTCGACAAGGATTACTGGCTCCCTTGACTCCAGAAAATACTCTCAAAAATGTCGATCCCAACAATCGGCGATTAAGTGCTTTAGATAGCAATAATGTCCTAACCAAAGAGATTTATCAGGATTTAATGTATCGTTTTGAGGATTTATATAACATTACTGAACGTCAACAGTTTCGAGTTAAGAAAAATGGGATTGGTTATTTTGTCCAAGTTTTGCCACTTCGGAGCGAACTCACCAATCAGGATTTAGATTGGCTAGCAGTGATTGTGATTCCAGAATCTGACTTTATGGATGAGATTCAGGCAAATGCTAATTTGACGATCTTGTTATCTGCTTTGATTCTATTTGTATCTATTTTGTTTGGATTACTTACAGGACGATGGATTTCGCGACCAATTTTGCGATTAAGTGATGCGAGTACTGCCTTAGCGAATGGAGAATGGCAGAACTTACCTGAAGATATGGCGATCGCCGAATTCAAAACTCTCGCTAAGTCATTCAATTCGATGTCTGAGCAACTACATCAAGCTTTTATTCAAGTCGAAAATTCGCTACGCGAATCCGAGGATAAATTTGCCACCATTTTTCAGGTAAGCCCCGACCCCATCTGGATTTCTACATTGTCAGAGGGAAAATACTTATATGTTAATCAAAGCCTTTGTCATTTTTTAGGAAGATCTCAAAGCGATATTATCGGCAACACATTTACAGGACTAGATTTATGGAATGACGTTAATGATATCGAAGGTTATTGGCAAAAACTGAGTACTGACGGAAACATTCAAAATTTTGAAGTGGAAATTCGCACGACAACTGGTGATATTAAGACAGTTTTAATATCCGCAAGTCTGGTTTATCTTGATGGTCAAGATTGTGAAATTGGGATCATGAAGGATATTAGCGATCGCAAGCATCTAGAAACCACACTTAGCGAAAACGAATCGAGATTACAAACATTTTTGAATAATGTGCCTGCCATTATTTATATCAAGGATCTTGAAGGTCGATATTTGAGTGTTAATCGCGAGTTTGAGCGAATTTTGGAAACAACTCAGTCGGAGATACAAGGCAAAACCGATTATGACATCCTACCAACGGAAATTGCGGAGATTATTCGTAGTAATGATCGGCAAGCGATTTCCCAAAATTCCACGATTTACGTTGAAGAAAGTATCGAATTTCCGAATGGAGTTCATTCTTTTTTTGCAACTAAGTTTCCTCTGATTGACTTACAAGGAGAAATATATGCAGTGGCGGGAATCTCTCTAGATATCAGCGATCGTCAACAAACAGAACTGAACTTACGCGAAAACAGAGCAAAACTTAAGGAAGCCTATACTGAGCAGAACACCTTGTTAGGCGCTCTGACAGATGTGGTGTTAGTTCGTAATCGTGAAGGACGTTGCATCAAAGTTGCTCAGACTAAAAGCGTCAATTTAAAAGGTTCACGCGAAGATGTTTTGAGTAAACCGATTTATGAAGAACTTCCCGCAGATGCCGCGAATATAATTTTGGAAACCATTCAAAAAGCCTTGACCACTAAACAAATGGTTAGTTGTGATTATGTCCTAGACATCGATGGTCGAGAGTTGTGGTTTGCTTCTAATATCTCACCTTTAACAGAAGATACAGTTATTCAAATTTCAAGGGATATCACCGATCGCAAGCTTTCTGAAATTACCCTAGCCAAAGCAAAAGAAGAAGCAGAAGCGGCGACTAAAGCGAAGAGTGAGTTTCTCTCTAATATGAGTCATGAAATTCGGACTCCCATGAATGGAGTTTTAGTAATGGCGCAAATACTTGCCACAACAGAGCTTGACGAAGATCAACAGGACTTAGTAAAAACTATCGTTGAAAGTGGTGATTTTCTATTAACGATCATCAACGATATTCTTGATTTTTCTAAAATTGAATCAGGAATGTTGGAAATAGAAAACAAAGAATTTGTATTAATGGATGTTGTTAAATCTGTTTATGACTTGTTAAATAGTCAAGCGACAACTAAAAAAATCGATCTGCAATATACGATCACACCTGAAATCCCCACAAAGGTAATAGGCGATAGCGCTCGCCTACGCCAGATCTTAATCAATCTCACTGGTAATGCGATCAAATTTACTCCGCACGGTAGTATTGCGATCGCAGTCACTGGTACTTCACTATCTGAATCAAACAAATATCAACTTAAATTTACGGTTAGAGACACTGGTATTGGTATCCAAAGCGATCGCATTGGCAAATTGTTTCAAGCATTCACGCAAGCAGATACTTCAACTAGTCGCAAATATGGTGGTACTGGTTTAGGTTTGGCAATTAGTAAGCGACTTGTGGAACTCATGGGTGGCACAATTTGGGTGGAGAGCTTGGGCGCGATCGGTGGATTCCCTCCTTCAGATTGGCAATCTGAACTAGTTACACAAGGTTCTATATTCTATTTCGTAATTAACGTTAATATCGCGTAAACCCTAATTTTTTGTAGGGGCAATTCATGAATTGCCCCTACAAAAAATTGCCTCTAACCAAAATATTCGTAGGGGCTTAGCATTTGCGCCACAATCTTAAAACCCATCACAGAAATCTCGATCCGCAAATTTAGCCCGATCAAAATGAAAGCTCCGAATTATCCAGAAAATGAGGCTGTTCGTATCAGTACAGTGCGATCGCTAAATATTCTTGACACTCCAGCAGAGGAGCGTTTTGATCGCTTAACTCGATTAGCTAAACGTCTATTTAGTGTGCCGATCGCCCTAATTAGTCTGGTCGATGCAAATTGTCTATGGTTCAAATCTAGTCAAGGGCTAGAATCGACAGAATCCGCCCGAAATACTTCTTTTTGCGGTCATACGATCCTCGGTAATGAAATTTTAATAATGCTTAAGTCTAAATAAAAAGATGCGAATTGGTGTAAATGGTTTATTTTTAAAGCCGAAGCAAGTTGGTGGTGCTGAGTTTGTGCTGCGAGGATTGCTCATTGGTTTAGCACAGCATTCCAATATAGATTTATATATATTTATTAATGCTCAATTATTATCATGGCTCGATGAATTGCATTTAGGCGAATCTGTGCATATTGTGCCGATCAAAATATGGGGTAATCGATTTGTTAGTGAAGCCTTGCAATTACCGATTATTGCTAATAAGTATCAACTTGACGGACTGATTAATACTAATTATTTTACGCCTTGGCGATCGCTACTGAATACTTCCAGCACCACGATTATTTATGATCTGAATTATTTGCATTTTCCTGAGTTATTCTCTTGGTATAAGAAACTATGGTTACGTCTAACGCATCAGATGACTTTAGCGAATGCAAAACACACTGTCACAATTTCTGAGTTCGTTCAGCAAGATATCCAAAAAAATTATAAACCTAGTAATTCGGCTAAAGTAATCTATACGCCGATTTTGTGGGATAGGCTGGAGATTTCTCAGAGCCTTAAACCTGATTTATATCATTCTCCAATCGATGAATTGATTAGTCAGACATTTATTCTTTCAGTCGCTAATCACTATCAACATAAAAATCTTGCCACCTTAGTTAAAGCATTTGCCAAATTGCCGAAATATTTAAGCGATATAAAATTAGTTTTAGTGGGGCAGTTACCTGATTCACTGGTGGGTATGCGGCGCGATCGCTGTGATGATGTGCGCCAATTAGTACAGGATTTAGGTTTAGAAGATCATGTTTATGTTACGGGCTACATTAGCGATCGCGAGTTGGCTTGGTACTATCATCACGCCGCTTTGTTTGCGTTTCCATCACTATTTGAGGGGTTTGGGATGCCAACTGTGGAGGCTTTGGGGATGGGGCTACCTGTATTAACTACGCGCTGCACTGCGATTCCTGAAGTAACGATGAATTTTGCTGAATATGTGGCAAATCCTCTGGATGTGGACGAATGGCGCGATCGCCTTACTGTAATGCTAAGCGATCGCGATCGGTATTTACCAACGGAGGTCACAATTCAGAAAATTAGACGGGCTTATGAACCTAAAGCGATCGGGCAAAAATATGTTGACTTGTTTTAACAAAAGCCAACATATTTTTTAAAGTGTTGCGAAGTAACTCTTTAAAAAATATGTTGCCTTAATTTGGAGCGCGTTGCGCGGCAGTTACCAAATATCCACAAGACTGGGCTGGCGATCGCGTCTAAAAATTAACTGTTGATTTTGTGGGTGAGGATGCAAAATGTTTGTGGTTATGGTTTAAAATTGTTTGATTCAATTCGGCTTGGATTTGGGAGCTTTTGGCGATGATGACAGTTGAAGAGATTCAGGATCAGCCGATTTGGGTGGAAGATTTGTTGGCTTGGATGAAGAAGATTAAGGGACAGGATGCGGAGAATTTTGCTGAACGGGTAAAGGAGGTTTTGACGGAGTTGCCAGGGCAGGGGTTGCCTGAGGAATATTGGGCTAAGGCACAGGAAATTTCTAAATCAGAAAAATTAGTTCAACAAAATGAGGGAGAGTCGCTATTTCTTAGTGATGAGGATAGGACTCAACTTCAACAAGAATTGAAAATGATTGAGGAAATAAAAGATGAAAATTCACGAGTGAAAAAGCTAGACGAGTTTATTTCTAAAATCTTGACAGATGATTTACAAATTCTACAAGATGCTCTTAATGCAGCTAAAGCGATTGAATGGGAACAACATCGATCTCGCGCATTATGTATCGTTGTTTCTAAAATACCTGAGTATGCATTTCAATTATTTAAACAATTTCTAGATGCTATTCAATTGATGGAGAAAGAGCGTTGGAGATCTCAAGCAATAGTGGCATTTGCCGAAACGAATATCTCCGATTCTCAACTACTGAAACAAGCACTAGATATTGCTCAAGAAATTTCTGATGAACGTTGGCGATATCAATCGATACAAGAGGTCACATCTAAAATTGGTATCTCTGATCCTAAGCTTCTCCAGCAAGTCATAAATGCTGCTTACACTTTTAAGCAGCGTGAAACAGTAGCATTAATGCAAGCAGTTACTGCCAAAATATTTACCTCTAAACAATTGATAATAAAACAAGCGCTTATTACCGCACATACAATTAACGAACGTTGGAAACCTCAAGCGATCGCATCTCTTGCTGTGCAATTTACTTTCGATCAACAATCTTCGTTATTGGAACAGGCTCAAAAAGCGACCGATGAAATTAGTAATAAAGTTTGGCAATTACAAGCATTAACAGAAATTGCTAGCAAATTCCCTAGTCGTCGTCAATCATTACTTCAACAAGCTTTAAATTTAGATCCTTTTAAAGTAATTGCAAATGAGAAGATTGCAAATGAGAAGATTGCAAATGAGAAGATTGCACTCCAGATACTTATAGCAATTATTGAGCAATTAAGTAACAATGATAATAATGAACTTTTACAGCAAACTCTAAATTACATTCAAAATATTGCGAGTGAAGAATCGCGATCACAAGGATTAAAATCTTTTGTTGCAAAATGTCCTCACCAAATGATCAAAAAAGTTCTAGAAATTACTCTCAGCTTTCTAAATGAGAATTGGAATTCGGAAGTTTTAGTATCTATTGCTAATGCAATTCCATCTTCTGATTTATCACTGCTATCGGAAACATTACAATATGCACGATTAATTATCAATAAAGAGTACTTATTACCAGTTTTATATGCAATTGCTGTCAAATCATCTGATGAACAACGCCAGTCATTACTAGAAGAAACATTACAAATTGTTGAATCTATAGATGATCAGAAAAACAAGTCACAAATCTTAGTAACAATCGGGGCAAAAATTTTAGAATTTGAGCCATCTCGACTGAACGAAATTCTAGATATTTTTGAAAAAATTAACGATAAATATTTATGTTGTCAATCACTAGTCGAGCTATCTACCATTCTTGCTTTGTCGAAGAACGAACTATCGAAGGAAATATTATTGATAGCGCAGGGATTCTCTAAAGATATTACGGATAAAGATTGGCAACTAAGGGCTTCAGTCAATATTGCTATCCAGTTTCCTCAAAATGAGCTTAGAGAAGAAATTCTAAAAGTTTTATATGCCACTCAATCGGTAGATAATGATCTTACAAAATTCTCAATATTAGTACAAGTCGTCAAACACCTCAATCATCTTGAGTCAGAAATCCTAAAACAAGTAATTAAACTTGCACTAAGTTTAGAAGATAAAGATCAACGAGTTAAAGTGCTTGCGGAGATAGACTCTCAATATACTGAGTTCCTAATCCTTCAATGCCCTCAGAATAAAATTTCTACTATTTTAGAAATACTTCCTAAACGCAATACATCTGCTGAAAAAGCTCAGCTTTTGAGTGCCTTAGCTCCTTGTCTTACTGTTGGATTGTTTCCTAGGGCATTACAACTGCTCCAAACGGAAATTACTAATCCTATTTACCAAGCAGAAAGTATTGGAAACCTAGCCCCGTATCTCCCCCCTGCACAATTATCAGAAGCAATTGATCTTGTTGAAAAACTCATTTTTGGATTCTCCGCGCCAACCAATGCATTTTGTGAAATTATTCCATACCTTTCTATCACTCAAACAGAAAAAGTCTTACAAGTTTTTGAAAAAAGGTTAAAATATCCAGAATTACAGATACAAATTCTTCAGGCTATTGCTAGTCAGATTAATGCCACTGCGAATCTCTACCCCAAAAAAGATGACGCTCTTTGCCATCCATTAATTCCAATTCTTCTGAAAAAAATAGAACATTATTTAATTAACGAAAAAAATGTTGCTGAAATCCTTGTTTCGCTTGTACCGAATCTTGAAAATAGTGATAAAGATTGCTTAAGCAAAATCTATATAATCTTAAATTCTTTCAAATCAGAGTTTTATTGCGCCCAAGTAATCGATGCTCTAGCTAATTCTCCAAGGCTTTCCTATCAATCATTAGAGTGTTTCCTGAATCTAGTTGAGAAATTCAGGCAAGAAATCCCAAAAAGCATAGCTATCAGAAATTTTGTTTCTAACCATCCAAATAATCTATCTTCAACAATAAAATCATCTATCAAAGAACTAAAGAATAGCAAAACAAACTCAGTTCGTAATATCGAAATTGTAATCATCTTTGCCACTCGTCTTTGTCCAAAATATCAACCTGATATCGATCAATTAACCGATGATCAGATTAAAGTTTTACGTCTTATTCGTCAACAAAGTCGTTCATTTGACGCTGACAAGGTCAAATTTCTGGTTAAAATTTCTCCTAGTTTAATTAATAACCAAATTGTCGAAACTCAGACAATTTCGCAGGAACTTAAAGATCCCTACTATCGCGCTCAATCACTAATTGCGTTATCCTATTTTTTCCCTCAATGTCGTCCTGAAACTGAACGCCAAATCAATCAAGTTAAAAACAAAAAAGCCAAAAAAGCTGAAACAGGAAATCTAAGTGAAGAAGGAGTTCTATTAGGTAAATACTTTATTCAATACATTGAGTTGCTGGGCAAGTTTTGTATTGTTGTTCCCGAACAAATTCCCACTCTTATCAAAACCATTGAAGAATGGTCAGCAAAGAATCCTTTCAATCCCGAAACAATTACAGCAGATCCCAGTCGCAAAAATTACAAACGCACGCTCATCCTCAAAGCTCTCAAACCACACCTCCCGATCCGCCTCAGCCGCGAAATTGATCGCGAAACCAGCATCGGCAAAGCCCCCCAAGACCTCTGGGAACGCAGCCTCTTTGTCCTCCGCAACGAATACCGCCAAGCCCTCAAAAGCGGCAGCCTCCGCAATGATGCCGCCCAAAATGAAGACCTACTCGACATCAAAGACGAAATCAACGCTCTCACCGAAATGCTACTCATGCGCGACCTCACCCCACCCGTCGCCGTCGGCATTCTCGGCGGATGGGGCGGCGGCAAATCCTACATCATGCACCTCATGCAAACCCACATGGTCGAAATTCGCAGTCGTGGACTCGATCCAATAGAAGCTTGGGGACTTATAGATGAGAACGAAACAACTCCTGATAACAACAGACTGAATCGCTATGTCGGACATATTTACCAAATCAAATTTGACGCTTGGACTTATGCCAAATCTGACCTCTGGGCAAGCCTCATGCAGACGATCTTCTTTGAGCTAGATCGCCAAATCTCCCTAGAGCATCAAATTCAATCCGCCTTAAATGACGCAAAAGTACCCCAAAATGCCCTAGCGTCCCAAAGTAGCGCTATATGGGAAGCCCTATATGACGTTAGTGACGAAGATCGCAAGTGGTTTCTAAAAAATGTACTCACTAAAGAATCTTTTAAAAATTGGGAAAAAATTTCTCAAGGTGAAAGCAATGGTACTCGTCTTTGGTCTCTTTTTGCTACAGCCCAAACCAAAGCAGAGTCAGATATTCAAACAAAACAATCACTCCTAAAAGAGAAAAAAGAGAGTTTGCAAGAATTACAAAAAAGCCCAACTGCTTATATTTTAGATACGAAAGATAAACGTAAAGTTCTATTTGATACCGTCAGTAAGCAAGCATTTTCATTGTTGGAAAAACGTTTGGGCAAATCGATTACTGATGAGATCACAGAGAAATTCACCGAAATTGACGCGACAACTGGTCAAACAGCAGAATTTTACAACTTAATTAAGACCGACATTACGAATATCTTGTACGATAAAGACTCATTAATAGATCGTAAATTAGCCATAGAATTTTTCCGAAAAAACTGGTTATTTGTTTTATGCTGTATCCTGTTCCTAGTTGCCACCATCTATTTACCCACTATATTTTTCCCACCTAGCATTGCCCAAATTGTTACTGGTGTTGCCCCTCTTCTTAGCGCTATTCCCATCGCTCAAGCACTACTCGCAAAAGCAAAAAATCTCTATAACGGTGTTAAAATTGGCATTTCTGATTTCACGCAACAATTAGAACAAAATATTCAACACGAAATTGATACGGAATTAAGTTCACTCAAAGAAGATATTACAAAACTTGAAAAAGCTGTAGAAAAAAAATCTGCCGATCTTCCGATCAACACCTATGCCTCGATCGCTGATTTCGTAAAAGATCGCGTCCAAAAAGGCGGCTACCAAGAACACCTCGGTATGATGCACCAAGTCAAAGAAGACCTCACCATGCTCAGCAAACGCCTCCTGCCCCCACCTGCCGACTCTAGCGAATACGCGGCCAAAGTCAAACAACTCGCTGAAGTCTTCCCACGCGGCCCAGCCCGTGTCGTCCTCTACATCGACGACCTCGATCGCTGCCCACCCGATACCGTAGTCCAAGTCCTCGAAGCCGTCCAACTTCTTGTCAAAAATCCATTATTTATTGCCGTTCTCGCCATAGATGAACGCTACATCACCCGCGCCCTCGCCGATCATTATAAAGGCGTACTCCCCCTCCAAGGTCGCCCCTCCGCCTCCGACTACCTCGAAAAAATTATCCAAATCCCCTACCGCCTCCGCCCGATCGCCAAAGCAGCCCTCAAAAAATATCTCAAAGCCCAAGTCATCGTCCAAGACAGCGAAACCAGTGGCACAAAATTCAACGAATTCTCACCCGAAGAATTTGAACTACTCGTCGAATGTTGCCAAGAATCCGAACTCTCCGCCCGTAGCCTCAAACGCCTCACCAACGTCTACAAACTCTACAAAGTTCTCAGCCGCACACGCGGTAAAAAGCCCACCCAAAAAGAACAAAAATCGATCCTCACCCTCCTTGCCTTTTCCAGTCGCTACCCCGACCTCATGCGCGACATCTTACAAAAGATTGGCACTGTTTTCGAGCAAGATCGCGATTCTGCAAATAACGAAAAACCCCTTAATGATGTCTTTACAGAATATCTAAATGCCCCCCAAAATGGCAAAAACTCATACCTGTCCGATGATATCGAACAACTCAAAAATGACGTTGACAAACTCGTAAAAGACCTAAAACTCAAAGACATCAAAGAGATTTTCGACTTCGTGCGTACTTTCTCCTTTGTCGGTGATATTGGAGTCGATCACACAAACTCAGACCGAGTGTAATCGAGCGATTATGATATTTCATGCTATTCCATTTTGTTGTGAGATGCTCAATATCACAGCAATTGCGACAACTAAAATAACCCAAACATAGGCTGTCTCAGATTCTAGAGATTTCTATTCAGGCAACTCGCCAAAGCGATCGCGATATTGTTTCAGCATCGCTTCCATATCAATCAGCCTTTGAATTGCTTCTTCAGCGCGTAAACGCTCACGCTCAGCGCGTAAACTCTCCTTATTTGCGCGTAAAGATTCCTCCTCCAGCATCGTATTGATTTCAATATAAGAAAAAAACTTAGTTCCATCTGGACGGAAAATTTGCATCTCATCAGTGAGATCAAAGCGAATACCTAAGCGCGGACTGACCCAATTATGAGCTTCAGGAATGCTATCTAAACCGCCAGCAGTTCTAATCAAAACTTCTAGATCGTTATTGCCAGGATTATAAACGTAATACTCTTCAACGCCGTAGAGATCGTAAAAAACCAGCTTTTTTGCCATCTCTACAGCTTTATTGCTAGGCGAAAGAATCTCAAAAACAACTTGAGGCGCAATATTTGCTTCTTCCCATTGTTTATAAGAGCCTCTATCTCCCTTGGGTCTACCAAATACCACCATAGTGTCAGGAGCCGCCGCAATTTGAGTTTGTCCCTCAACGGGATACCACAACAAATCCCCAGCAACGAATACTTGAGGATAGTCAGCATACAGCCAGTCAATATTTTGCTGAATCGTCAAAATCCATCGAAATTGCTTAGTATTGTCCGCCATCGGTTTCCCATCACTTTCGGGATATATGATTTCTGGTTTGCTCAGTTGGCTGACCATTGGCTTTGGCTCCTGAACCTATTAGTTGCTCACATTGTACAGCGCTTTGCGCTGACTTAAAACCCAAGAAAATTTTCAAAAGGCTTGCTTTGCAAGCCTTTTGAAAATTTTCTTGTATCTCTTGAAGCCTGTATAACATTTTTTATTCAGGCAATTCGCCCAAGCGATCGCCATATTGTTCAGAAAGGATTAGCAACTACCGAAAAGTAAATTCCATTCTCTTGCAAAGTTTTTTTCTCAGTAGCAACACGGCTGAGGGGAATACCGACATCTAAACGCATAGTCAGCCGATCGCTTATTTGCAACCGCAAGCCCATTCCCAGCGAGGCTAAAGTACTGGGATCGGGATTGGTCTCAGCGCGATGATTCCATACTTCACCAAAATCAAAGAATGGTACAACCTGCAAAAGTCCATTAATCTCAGGAATCCGTAATACAGGAATCCTTAATTCAGCCGATAGCAATAAGCCATTATCGCTTAGGATTGCATCCTGTCGAAAACCGCGTAAAGTGTCTTGTCCACCAAAACTAATCTGCTCTTGTGATAACAGAGGGCGATCGGCAAGTTGTAGATCGGTGCGGACAAATAAGAGGGTTTCAGGCGCTAAGAGCCTGACATATTGAGCCTGTCCCCGCCAAGATAAAAATCGACTATCTGGAGATAAGTTATTGATATTTGATCCAAAAGCATCCAGTCCCAAGCTAATTTGCGATCGCAAGGCAACTACATCTTCACTACTGCGCTGCACATATTCTTGAAAAAATCTCAGAGCGCTAACTTTAGTTTTGCCATCGGCATCAGCACCAAGAGAAGGAAAAGGAACCGTCCCACCCAGTAAAGAAGCGTTACTTTGACGATGGCTTAAAATCAAGCCCAACGCAAAATCTTGCGCCGTATTCTGGAATATAGGTTGACGAACCGATAGTTCGTAATTACGCGAGCTAGAGGTTATATCAAGATCCTTAAATGGAGATTCGATCACATTACTAGTAGAAGTTCCAAAATTGAAACTGACCGTGCCATTGTAGGCATTAATGGGAAGTGTATAACCGACATCAAAGGAATTACTGGCGGTGGTATTGCTATAGCTAATACTAAGGCGATCGCCTAGTCCCGTCAGATTTGCCTCAATCAATTGCACTTGACGGCGATCGCTACCAACACTGGGCGTGCGACTGTTATCAAAGGTAATCGGTAAACTAAAAGTCTTCGCTTCGGTCACTCTGACTTCTAAATCATTCAATCCCGCCTGTACACTAGGAGATAAATTTGCGGAGATACTCTCAATCAGAGGATTGATTTGTAGTAATTGTAATGCTGCTAATAGACGATTGCGGTTGAGCGGTTTCTCGGTGGCGATCGCAATTCGTGATTGGATATATCCTGCATTCAGTCTATTTAAACCAGTAACTTTAATTTCATCCAAACCACCTTCGAGAATTTGGATCTGCACTGTTCCCGTTTGCAAGTCCTGTTCGGGTAAGTATGCACCAGAGGTAATGTACCCGCGTTCTATATAAAGATCGGTAATCTTCGTGCGGACTTGAAATAATTCAACGATAGAAATTGGTCTATTTGTATAGGGTTTGGTTATTTCGGTTAGTTCTTGCTCACTAAATACCGTACTACCAATAACTTCAAACTTCTTAACGTTGATTAATTCGGTAGTGCTACTGCTCGGAACTTGCGGCGAGGGCTGAGGACTTTGGGATGGAAATAGGCGATCGGGAGAAGGTAGCTTGTAAGGCTCAGGCTGCGGTATCGGTCTGATTTTGGGAGTGAGATCGGCGGGAACTGATGGAGTTCTGGTTTGAGCAGCGATCGCTTGGGTATATGTGCAGAAAGCGATCGTCAGAGTCACAACATACTTTTTTTTGCAATTGAAGCTGCCCAAAATTGGGTATAAAAACTCATGCCACACATTCACAAAAATTTACTCCTAAAATATGAAAATTAAATAGCCGATCCATATAAAGCCCAAAATTGTTTCGGCGCAATGCTCACAGAAAACCAATTTTAGGCTTTACAGTCTATTACGGCTTTAAGTAGTAAGTAGTCTTAATTGTTAGATAGTGGAACAGGCTTCTAGCCTGTTGACGGGCAAGATGCCCATCCCACAACATCTTATATTTAATTGCAACCAGCTACTCAGTACAGATAAATTTATAAAAGTGCCGCAAAGCAGCACTTTTATAAATTTATCTGGGTTTTAAGTCAGCGCAAAGCGCTGTATTTAAGTTGTTGACACTTAGCAGATCAGCTTGATCCCCGCACAGTTTAGATCTTTTAGTCTAGATCTTTACACTACAAACTGCCTACAAGTCGCATTTGAAAATATAATAACTGCGTGTCCTTCCGTCAAACAACGTCTCATGAGTGAAAATTCTGGGAAAGATATTCCCGTAAATATCTATCGCCCCGCTAGTCCGTTTACTGCCAAATGTATATCCAATGACGTGCTGGTTAGACCAGGTGCTGCTGGTGATACTCGCCATATCAAGATGGATATTTCAGGCGGTACGCTTCGCTATTTAGAGGGGCAGAGTATTGGTGTCGTTCCCCCTGGTGAAGACAAAAATGGTAAGCCTAATAAACTTCGCCTTTATTCGATCGCTTCGACCCGCCTCGGTGACGATCTTGATGGCAAAACCCTATCGCTGAGTGTAAAGCGTCTAGAGTATCAAAACGAAGCTGGCGAAACGATCAAAGGCGTATGTTCTAACTTCTTGACCGACCTCAAGCCTGGTGATGACGTTAGGTTGACTGGTCCCGTTGGCAAAGAAATGTTACTGCCAGATGATCCCAATGCCACAATCATCATGATTGCCACAGGTACTGGTATTGCTCCTTTCCGCGCCTTTTTATGGCGGATGTTCAAAGAAAAGCATGAAGATTACAAATTCAATGGTTTAGCTTGGCTTTTCTTCGGTGTCCCAACTGATACCACCGTACTTTACAAGGCTGATCTCGAATGGATGGCTTATAAAAACAAGCGTAATTTCCGCTACGATGTGGCGATCAGCCGTGAGCAGAAAAATGCTCAAGGTGAAAAGATGTACATCCAAAACCGTATGGCTGAGTACGCTGACGAGTTGTGGGAAGTTTTGCAAAAGCCTTCCACCCACACCTATATGTGTGGACTGCGTGGTATGGAAGATGGCATTTCTGAGTTCATGACCAAAACGGCTGCAAAGAGTGATGTAGTTTGGAAAGACTTCGAGAAGCAAATGAAAAAAGACGGTCGTTGGCACGTTGAAACTTACTAAATAACCAGAATGTGTGTCGCCCACTGCGTGGGCGATATACATTGAAAATATATTGCAGGTGGTCGATAACGTGGAATTACTCTGGCTGGCTGTGGGAATCATGATTGGCGCGATCGCCACCAGTGCTTGCTGGATTAGTTGGAATTACGCGAAGAAAAAACGCAATCGCAAATTTCGGAAGCGATCGCGTCAGGTAATTAAATCCAAATCGATATCTAGCCTCAAATCTTGGGCGCAAAATCTGCAAAATCTGCAAAACAATATTCGCAATAACCAATCTGGCAATCCTCTCAAACCATCTGAGGACAATGGACAGCCAAATGAGACGACTGAACGACGCTTGTGGGAAACAATAGTAGATTTGGCTCCCATTGGCTATATCCAAGTCGATCAAGACAATCGATTAGCGGTATGCAATCAAAGAGCCGCCACAATGATGCGTATTGTCAATCATCAGCAAGGGCTAATCCGCAAACCATTTTTACTACAGTTAATTCGATCTTATGAGCTTGATCACTTAGTCGAGCAGACGCGATCGCGCAGCGCAGGATCGCAAATTGATTGGGTGTTTCATCCCGCCATTCCCGATCCCATTAATCCAGTGCCAGAGGCGGGAAGACCAATCCGCGCCCATAGCATTTATCTAGAACGGGGGCAGATTGGTATTTTTTTAGAGGATCGTCAGGAGGCGACGGCGATCGCTCAACAACGCGATCGCTGGACATCGGATGTCGCCCATGAACTAAAAACACCGCTAACCTCAATCCGCTTAGTTGCCGAAACCATTGAACCAAGGGTTGATCCCTCGGCAAAAATTTGGGTGGAGCGGCTGCTAGGCGAAACGGCAAGGATCACCAATTTAGTGCAAGATTTACTAGAACTAGGACAGATGGATGTCGGTATTGAACCAACGTTAAATCTCAGTGAAGTAAATGTTGCGGAGGTAGTGCGATCGGTATGGAAAACATTAGAACCTATTGCTAATCGCAAGAAAGTTACGCTTAAATATATCGGTGACGAACAATTAACTGTGCAAGTTGATGAGTCGCGTATTTATCGGCTTTTGCTGAATTTACTCGACAACAGCGTCAAACACAGTCCTTCTCTCCAATGCATTACAATCGTTGCTAATGTCGTAAACAATGGCTCAGCTAATGGGGACGACGCAAACTTGGTGATTGAAACAATTGACGCGGGTGATGGCTTTCCCGAAGAATCCCTGCCCCATATTTTTGAGCGCTTTTATCGTGTTGATGCGTCACGCACTAGATCGGGACTAGAACGCGGTGGCAGTGGATTAGGACTAGCGATCGCCCATCAGATTGTCCAACTACACAAGGGTGCGATCGCGGCAAAGAATCATCCTGAGACTGGTGGAGCATGGATTACAATCACGCTACCATACAGTGATAAAAACCAGATAAATTGATGAAAGTGCGGCTTTGCAGCACTTTCATCAATTTATGTATATTCATAGGCAAACTTCATGAGTGCAGACAAATTTCTTAAAGAATATGCTTCGGGACGACGGGATTTTGCGAGCTTAAATCTTGCTAACGGTAATTTATTTGGAAGCGACTTGATCGGCGCAAACTTGACTAAAGCCGATCTCAGACGCGCAAACTTAGTCTTAGCCTATTTAAATAAAGTTACTTTTAATCAAGCCAACCTATCTGGGGCAAAGCTCGGTGGGGCGACACTTAATCAAGCGATCATGATGAATGTCAACCTGACCGAAGCTGACCTGCATGGGGCAATGTTACAAAGAGTAAACCTATTTGGCGCAAACCTTTCTTTAGCAAATTTGATGGATGCCAACCTCAGTGAAGCTGACATGCGTAGTGTTAATCTCCGTGGGGCAAATTTGCGCTGTGCAATTTTAAATGCGGCTTCAATGCGAGAAGAACGTGGCTATCCCCCTGCGAATTTGAGTGGCGCAAATTTACGCAAAGCCGACTTGCGCGGGGCTAATCTGAGTGGCGCAGATCTCAGTGGAGTCGATCTTTCGGGCGCAAATCTCAGTGACGCAACACTCTCAAGGGTAAATTTACATGGCGCAAATCTAAGTAATGCGATCGCGATCGGGACAATTTTTACAGAGGCAAATCTCGGCAATGTTAACCTGACCGAAGCAAATTTAAAAAATGCCAACTTTAACAAAGCGGATCTCAGTAATGCCAATCTGCATATCGTCAGTCTATTTGGAGCCAACTTAACCAAAGCAAATTTGAGTATGGCGAACTTGAGTCATTCTGTCTTGATTCAGGCGGTACTTACGGGCGCTGACTTGTCGCGATCGGTGCTAGATAGCGCTAATCTTAGTCAAGCTAGTTTTGTTGATGCTTACTTGGTTAAAGCAAATCTGGACGGAGCCGATCTCAGTGATGCAGTTTTGACCAGAGCCGAGTTAAGCGGAGCCAGCACAGTTGGTACAATATTCACTGGGGCGACTATGCCCGATGGCAAAACATACTCCTAAAAAATATTCCCGCTATCCTTGACGCAGATAGCCTCAATCAACCAAGATGACAACTGAGAAGAGGATTGCTTTGCAATCCTCTTAAACGCCCCATGTAGTCTCAATAAGCTGTAACAAAAAAAGACTATGGAAGATTTGAGTCTTCTCGAAGAAGTGATCGACAGTTTAGAGCAGGACACCAATGTCCTGCGGATAAAACGACTCATCCTCTTTACTTGTCATGATGTTTGGTCAAACGATGTCAACGAGGTCAAAACGTTGCACATACGTCAGCTTGTCCGTGAAGTGATGATCATGTTTCCTGATCTCAATATTCTGAAGCAAAAATTAAATAGCCAAGTTAGACAACTAAGTAAACAATCCGATTACATTCTGGCTGCGGATAATATTGTTGATTGCCTTGGATTTCTCTATAGCTTACGAGACGAAGGAAAACTGCCAAATAGCTTCTTACAACCAGAAAAATACCCCACTACGACCCTCCCAAAAAATACTCAGGCTTCTAAAGTTAATGAATCTGATCGTGACCATGACACTATTCCCCATCGGCATAATCTGAAATATCTGACTAATTTATTTGATTTACGCGCAAATATTTCCCGCAATATTAGCTCTCTTCACGCAAAAATCTTATTGTTTTCCAGCCTAAATTATCGTTTTAGTCCCCAAGAGCGTGACTGGTCGGCTCTCTATACCTATGATCTTGACGATCTAGTCCAACTTATATATCAGCGCTATGAGACCTTTGAAGAGCTAGAAAAACAGCTATATCAAGTGAGTTTGACCCTAGATCAACCTGAAGATGCCAAACGTGCTGCATCCGTAATTTTGCAAGCTCTAAAGCCTTTTTATTAAAGTTTGCAAGGGACTTAAGCCGCTTGTTCTAGTGAATGAAACAATTTTGGGAAAGTATGGGAAAGTGTTAAAAAGCAAAGATTAAGATCCCCGACTTTTTTGTAAATCTGTAAATTGTCTTTGCTTGCCTAGAAAAAGTCGGGGATCTGGGCGTTTACGGGTTTCTTTTGCTGACCTACTTACTCGACAATTGCGGTAAGCTTCTAAAAGCACTAATTTTATTGAAACGCAATGGTAGCTATCTCTTCTCGTCAACCGAAAATAATTGTTCTTGATGATGATCCGACAGGTTCGCAGACTGTACATAGCTGCCTATTGCTGACTAAATGGGATGTCGAGACTTTGCGGATCGGACTTGCTGATGCGTCGCCGATCATGTTTGTGCTGACAAATACCCGATCGCTTACACCAGAAGATGCAACCCAAGTAACTCGCGAAGTTTGTCGCAATCTCAAACCTGCGATCGCTGCTGAGGGTATTCAAGACTTTATGATCGTTAGCCGTTCGGACTCAACTTTGCGTGGACATTACCCAATCGAGACTGATGCGATCGCTGAAGAGTTAGGTGATTTTGACGCACATTTCCTTGTACCTGCTTTTTTTGAAGGGGGACGCTTTACCAAAGCGAGTGTGCATTATTTGATGGTTAATGGTGTGCCAACGCCCGTCCATGAAACTGAATTTGCGAAGGATTCGGTGTTCGGCTATAGCCATAGCTACTTGCCTGATTATGTGGAGGAAAAAACGAAAGGGCGAATTCCTGCGGCTAAGGTAGAACGGTTTTTATTAGGTGATATTCGTTCAGGGTTACGTCAACGATTATCGAGATTACATGACAATCAATGTGGTGTCGTTGACGCAGAAAATCAAGCCGACCTCAATCAATTTGCTACTGATATTTTGGCGATCGCTGCCACAGGAAAACGCTTTTTATTTCGGAGTGCTGCAAGTTTATTAACCGCCCTTGCCAAGTTACCGCCGCAACCAATTCCTGCGGAAGAGATGTCGAAATATATGCGATCGCACAAGGCGGGAGTGGTGATCGTTGGCTCCCATGTCAAAAAAACGACTGAGCAGTTAGAAAACTTGCTCAAAGCTCCAAATACCGTCCCAGTGGAAATCGATGTTTCGCGTTTGTTAAAAGATACGGAATCTCAATCAGAAATTCTCAAACTAGAAGCTTTAGCTCAAATTGAACAAGCCCATGCGATCGGCAAAACTTCGGTGGTGTTTACTAGTCGCAAAGAATTGGAGTTTGCCGATATCTCGACTCGACTAGCCTTTGGTCAATCGGTTTCTGCATTATTAATGGCGATCGTGCAGGAATTACCAACGGATATTGGCTTTTTGATTAGCAAGGGTGGCATTACTTCCAATGATGTTGTGAGTACAGGGCTGAATCTTCCGACCGCAAGATTGCTAGGGCAAATTTTAGCTGGTTGTTCGGTTGTTCGGACTCCTGCCGATCATCCTCGTTTCCCTGATTTACCCGTAGTTTTATTCCCTGGCAATGTTGGCGATGCTAATGCGCTTGCCACTGTTTATACAAGACTCGCGCAGGGTATTGAAAATTAGGATTTTAAGAGAGATTTGCTCCGCAAATCTCTCTTAAGACTATATGAAAACTAACATAACTATGTTGGCTTTCATATAC
>Ga0194061_1000728_pt1 | contig 19990 bp, 19 predicted proteins | sample SepL2221m_MetaG_FD_163423 | JGI IMG/M metagenome (GOLD analysis project Ga0194061, IMG submission 163423) | Anoxic zone freshwater microbial communities from boreal shield lake in IISD Experimental Lakes Area, Ontario, Canada - Sep2016-L224-21m | ecosystem: Environmental > Aquatic > Freshwater >... | reverse complement strand
AATCGCGGATTTAGAGATTGATCTGCAGAAAATATTTATGCGATTACAGAAGAGTGCCGGCGAATTAAGCAAACTCCGTCAGGCGACCGCATTAGATTTGCAGGAGAAGATATCGGCAGAGCTGCATTCCCTGGCCATGCCGCACTCCGCGATCATCGTTGAGGTAACTGCAAAACCCGGTTTAAAAATCTCTGAGTATTCAATTCATGGACTCGATGAAGTGACGCTCTTGTTTACAAGCCATCAAGGAGCCGCTCCGGGAGCCATTACCAAAGTTGCCAGTGGCGGTGAATTATCACGAGTGATGTTGGCGATAGAGGTTGTTCTCGCCGCGGTGAATCCAGTGGCGACCTATATATTTGATGAAGTTGATTCTGGAGTCGGAGGCAAAGCGGCGGTAGAAGTTGGACGTAGGTTGCGATTACTGGCGCAAGAGGCCCAGGTAATTGTGGTCACGCATCTCGCTCAGGTTGCCGTCTGGGCCGATCATCATCTCGTTGTGAGAAAGAGTGAGGGGGGATTGGTGAGCATCTCAGATGTCATCCCTCTCTCGCTAGATGAACGGAGTGTTGAAATCGCCAGAATGCTCTCAGGACAAGAGGAATCGGAGACCGCGAGGGAACACGCACGCGAGCTATTAGAGATGGTCCAGGAAAGCGTGATAAGTTAGTACTCCATGAGCAGTAATCATGTGACAAAGCATTTATTCGTTACCGGCGGAGTAGCCTCAAGTCTCGGAAAAGGTCTTACAGCCTCTAGCCTCGGGCGCCTACTTTCCGATCGCGGCCTACGGGTGACCATGCAGAAACTCGACCCCTATATCAACGTTGACCCCGGGACGATGAATCCCTTTCAGCACGGTGAAGTCTTTGTAACTGATGATGGTTCGGAAACAGATCTCGATGTCGGGCATTACGAACGCTTCCTCAATCGGAATTTGGCGGGTTTTGCCAATGTCACGACGGGCCAGGTTTATTCCAACGTCATTGCGCGAGAGCGCCGCGGAGATTATCTAGGGGATACCGTTCAAGTAATCCCACACATCACCAATGAGATTAAAGAGCGCATTAGAGCGATGGCGGGCCCTGATGTAGATATCGTAATTACCGAGGTGGGCGGAACTGTCGGCGATATCGAGTCACTTCCTTTTCTTGAGGCTGCTCGGCAGATTCGTCAAGATGTGGGCCGCGAAAATGTATTTTATTTGCACGTCTCACTGGTGCCCTACATCGGCCCTTCGGGTGAGTTGAAGACAAAGCCCACACAACACAGCGTTGCAGCTCTCCGCTCCATCGGTATTGCACCCGACGCAATAGTTATTCGCTCCGATCGACCAATTCCAGATGCCGTAAAACGTAAAATTTCGGCGATGTGTGACGTTGACCTCGAAGCCGTAGTCGCGGCGGTTGATGCTCCAAGTATTTATGATATTCCCAAGGTGCTTTACTCCGAAGGTCTAGATTCTTATGTGGTTCGTCGCCTTGCTCTGAGCGGCACTGACGTAGCCTGGGAAGAATGGGATGCTTTGCTAGAGAAGGTGCATCACCCAGCTCATGAAGTTAATGTGGCCCTTGTTGGTAAGTACATCGATCTCCCCGACGCATACCTATCAGTGACTGAAGCTTTGCGCGCTGGCGGATTTGCGCATAATGCGCGCGTCAAAATTAAATGGGTTGCCAGCGATGAATGTGAAAGTGATGCCGGAGCCGCGGAGCATTTGGCGGGTGTGGATGCAATTTGTGTACCGGGTGGATTTGGAGTGCGCGGAATTAATGGCAAGGTGGGCGCCCTCAAATATGCACGTGAAAATAAGATTCCCGCACTTGGGCTCTGCCTGGGGTTGCAATGCATGGTGATTGAATCAGCTCGAAATTTGGCGGGACTTCCTTTGGCAAACTCTGCTGAGTTCGATGAGAGCACTCCAGATCCGGTGATTTCTACGATGGCGAGCCAAGAAGATATCGTGGCGGGTAAGGGAGATATGGGCGGCACGATGCGCCTGGGTCTCTATCCTGCCGATCTTGTGCCTGGGTCGTTGGTCGCGCAGCTCTATGGGACCACTCAAATCAACGAACGCCATCGCCACCGTTACGAGGTCAATAATTCGTATCGCGATGTAATTGCTGCTACCGGATTAACTTTTTCGGGACTTTCCCCCGATGGGCATTTGGTGGAATTTGTTGAACTTGATCCTGCAGTTCACCCTTTTTACGTCGGAACTCAGGCTCACCCAGAGTTTCTCTCGCGACCTACCCAAGCGCATCCGCTCTTTGCAGGGTTAATTGCCGCCGCGATTAAGGAAAATGACGCTCGCTAACTCGCAATTACGCGAGTACCTCAATTTCTTGATCGTAGAGCGTGGCTTGAGTCAGAACACCATCTCTTCCTACAGCCGCGACTTGGAGCGATTTATCGTTGCTGCTGATGTCGCTGACTTCACCCTGGTCGCGCCACTGGATGTTGAAAGTCATATCTCTAGGTTGCGAGCGAATGGATTAGCAGAGAGCTCTATCGCCCGTGCCGTTGTTTCAATTCGCAACCTGGTGGAATTCGCCTGCAAGGAGCAGAAATCCCTCAACCTCATCAAGGATGTTAAACCTCCACGGGTTAAAGGGCGTTTACCGAAAGCGTTATCGATTGCGGAGGTAAGCGATTTAATCGCCGCGACCCACTCGCCCAGCAATCCTCGGGCACTCCGCGAGACCGCCATCGTTGAACTGCTTTATGGAACCGGCGCTCGAATCTCCGAAATTGTCTCCCTCAATGTCAGCGATGTTATGAAGATCGATGGCGGGGAAGTTGCAAATCTTCGCCTCACCGGCAAGGGGAGCAAGGTGCGGGTCGTCCCTCTGGGAACTTTCGCGCGCGCTGCTTTAGATCAGTATTTGATTCGTATTAGACCGGCTCTAGTTACGAAAGATAGAGAGGCGCTCTTTCTCAACGATCGAGGTGGAAGATTGTCCAGGCAGAGCATGTGGACCATTGTTTCAGAAGCTGCAAAGCGAGCTAATATCGCTACCGAGGTTTCGCCACACTCACTTCGCCACTCTTATGCGACACATCTATTAGATGGTGGCGCCGATGTTCGAGTTGTACAGGAGCTATTAGGGCACTCCTCTGTCACCACCACACAGATATATACCTTGGTCACGATTGATAAGTTGCGCGAAAATTATTCGAATGCCCATCCACGCGCTAAGAGTAAATAGTTTAACGACCACGCAATCTGCGCGCGATAATCGATTGATCGCCCTTGGCTTCCAGATCGGCGATGATAATGGCAAGCGATTCACGAACGATGCGACCGCGATCAACGGCCAATCCCAAATCTCCGCGAAGGGCTAGTCGTGCCTGTTCTAAATCATAAAGTTCTTCAGGGGATAGGTAGACGGTGATCTTCTCGTCATGACGCTCGCGTCCGCTAGGGGAGCGATCAAAGGTATTTACGCGACGCCGTGGAGTTGTGCGCACAGCGTTCTTATTTTGGGTGGCTGGGATAGAAGCCTGTGGTTGATCCTCAATAGGTGTGGGATTAACCGACGGAACTGCACTCAAAGTTGTGGTCTGGCGGAACAATTCTTCTGCTCCTGGAAGGCTTACACGGCGGCTCATTTGGCCCCTCCTCGTGAAATAAGTTCTCGCGCCAAGCGGCGATAAGAGAGCGCCCCTAGTGAGGTGCTGGCATAGGTTGTGATGGGCTCGCCCTTTACAGTCGACTCCGAGAACCTAACGGTTCTAGAGATGATTGTGTCGAGCAACTCGTTGGGGAATTCCTTATCGATCAATTCCAGAACATCGTGCGAGTGACCGGTTTTACGATCGAACATCGTGGCGAGAATTCCATCGATCACTAGGTGAGGGTTGGTGTTTTCGCGGATCTTCTCGATCGTCTTCTTAACGAGTGAGAGTCCCAGGACGGCGAAGTATTCGCACTCCATTGGGATCAAGACCCCATCCGATGCAGTCAATGCGTTAATGGTCAGTGTTCCTAGCGATGGCGAGCAATCGATCAAGATATCGTCGTATTGATCTAACACCGGCGCCAGAATTTTGCGGAGTTTGTGCTCTTTAGCGATCTCAGTGACAAAGGCGGCTTCGGCAGCTGCAAGATCCTCATGGCCCCGGACAAAGTCGAGTCCAGGCACATTTGATTTTAAAATGAAACTTTGAATACCCGACTGCGGATCATTGAGCAGGTACCAGATCGATCCATATTGCTCTTTGATCTGGGAGGGCTTGATACCAAGACCGGTGGTCATCGATGCTTGCGAATCAAAATCGATAAGTAGAACACGGCGACCTAGTTCAGCGAGAGCGGCACCCAAGTTGATGGTGGTCGTGGTCTTACCGACCCCGCCCTTCTGGTTAACGATAGAAATTACGCGCGCAGAACCTGGCTCTGGAGTGCTTACAGCGCTGGGAAAGTCCAGCAGAGCGCGACCGAGAACGGATGATGTCGTCGCTAGCTCCTCATCCCGATTTGTCGATTTATCTGCGAGTCGAGATACCTTTGAAGTGCTATTTGCCATGTCGCGGACTTTACGGCGATGCGGTCAGCAAGGCAAGCGCGATGTGAGTACCTTTCTCCCCATGAGTGATCTAATTGTTGAGGGCAGCGAGAGCGCCTTTTCAGTTCATCTCAGTAACTTTGATGGCCCTTTTGATCTGCTCCTGCAACTTATTTCACGACATAAAATGGATATTACCGAGATAGCGCTTGGTGTTGTGACCGATGATTTCATTGCGTACATACGGGCCTTAGAAGGCGCAGAGCAGGGTTGGGATCTCGATCAGACGACAGAATTCCTAGTTGTTGCCGCCACCCTCTTAGACCTAAAGGCGGCGCGTTTGCTCCCTAGCGGGGAGATCGAAGATGAGGGAGATCTCGCCCTCTTAGAGGCGCGCGATCTGCTCTTCGCTCGCCTGCTGCAATATCGGGCCTTCAAGGAGATAGCGGCGATATTCCAGGGTCGCATCGAGTTGGCAGAGAAGAGCTTCCCGCGCTTAGTCGCTATGGAGAGCCATTTCGCTGCCCTCTTGCCAGAAGTCTTGATCGGAGTCGGCGCGAATCGCTTCGCGGCCATCGCCGAGCGGGTCTTGCAACCGAAGTCAGCCCCGGTCTTATCCATCGCGCATATCCATCAGACCCTGGTGAGCGTGGCAGAAGAGGCGGGCAAGATCGTTGAACTCCTCCGCAAGAGCGGCAGGGCGAGCTTTCGCAGCCTTATTGGGGATGCGGATTCAACTTTGGTGGTGGTTGCGCGATTCTTGGCTGTATTGGAGTTGTACCGCGAAGGCGCGGTCCGTTTTGAACAGGTAGTGGCGCTCGGCGAATTGCAGATTACCTGGGTAGCTGGAGCCGACGCAGAGATTTCCGTCAGTGATGAATTTGATCTGCCGGTGGAGCCCCTTGATAATGAGACAAAAGAGGAATAAATGTCTGAACTTGAACTGAACAGATCGCTGGAAGCCATCCTCATGGTGGTCGATGAGCCCATTAATGAGTTGATCCTGGCTCAGATTACAGAAGTCCCTACCGAGATTGTGACCGCTGCTCTCAAAGCGCTAGCCCTTAGTTACGAAGAGCAAGGGCGCGGCTTCCAACTGCGCGAGATAGCTGGGGGATGGCGCTTCTATAGCCACCCAGATCAAGCCCCATTGGTTGAGAAATTTGTGCTTGATGGTCAGCAGAGCCGACTTACCCAGGCAGCCTTGGAGACGCTGGCGGTTATCGCCTACCGCCAACCGGTTTCACGGGCCCGGGTCTCTGCCATTCGTGGGGTAAATGTAGAGGCGGTCATGAAGACGCTGCTCACTCGTGGCTTGGTGGAAGAGCGTGGCGTTGAACCGGAGACCGGAGCAATTTTATATGGCACGACTAGCTTCTTCTTAGAGAAGATCGGTGTTCGGGGAATCGAAGATCTACCTGCACTCGCTCCCTTCCTGCCCGATGTCGATGGGCTCGATGAGGTGCTGGCCACGCTCACGGATTGATCGCATTTCCCCTCTCTCGACATACCCTTTAGACTTCTCAATGACCGATTAGGTCTGCCACGCCCAAATTGGCCGTGATGAGAGGGGATCAAAATGGCTCTAACCCGCCTGCAGAAAGTTCTCGCCGATGCCGGGATCGCCAGCCGCCGCGCGAGCGAACAGTTAATCTTAGATGGCCGTGTAAGCGTTGATGGCCTTCAAATCTTGGAGCTGGGAACAAAGGTAGACCCAGAAATCTCTAAAGTTGAGGTTGATGGTGAGTCTATTTCGACTAAAAAAACTAATGTTTACCTCGCTTTTCATAAACCTGTAGGTGTTTTGTCCACCATGTCAGACCCCGATGGCCGGCCTTCGCTAGGGGATTACTTCAAAGATAGAAGCGAACGGCTCTTTCACGTAGGTCGGTTAGACCGAGAAAGTGAGGGTCTAATACTGCTCACAAATGATGGAGATTTGGCCCACCGTGCCACCCACCCCTCATATGGAATGGTGAAGAAATATCTGGTGGAGATCGAGGGCGTGCTGACGAAAGAGCAGCTGGCGGAGATTTCAATTGGAATTCAGCTCGAGGATGGGTTGGCCCGTGCACTTGAGATCAAGACCTTACGTGAGATTAACCCCAAGCATTCTTGGGTAGAGATCTCGATTCATGAAGGTCGTTATCACATCGTCCGCAGAATCTTCGAGCACTACGAGTTGCCGGTGCTGCGCTTGGTCAGGACCGACTTCGGTCCCATCGCCCTAGGGGAGACTGGAGTGGGGCGTTACCGCAAGATCAATGAGGTAGAACTTGATAATCTATTCAAGGTTTTAAAGATAAATAGATAATTTGAATTTCGTAAAAACTATTTATCGACTTTATACCTTTCACGTGAGTTCTTAAAAGTTATTTATCGATATTTGGGTGCTCACGATTTACATATATTATCGATAAAAAGATATTATGGGAGTACCTTGAAAGTGGCTCTGCAAAATGTCGATATTCACTAGAACCTATAAAACGATAAATAGAGTTGTCAAGGAATCTTTATAGAGTCATTGTGAGAGTCGCCTGCGCGCTACCTCGCGGAAACTGTAGGCTGGGCCTATGAGAGTTCGAGCGATTCGCGGAGCGACCCAGTTAAAAGCTGATGATCCGGAGGAGATGGCATCTGCTGTGACCGAACTCCTAGCAGAGCTCTTCGAGAAGAATGACCTGGTTAAAGCCGACCTGATTTCAATCCTATTTACTTCAACAGGGGATTTGGTCTGTGACTTTCCAGCCGCCGCCGCCCGCAAACTCGATCTTGGCGATATCCCGCTGATGTGTGCCCGCGAGATTCCAGTGGTGGGATCACTCCCTTTCGTAGTTCGGGTCATGGTGCACGCCTATTCGGAGCGCACGCATGCGGAGATGAAGCATATTTATAAGCGTGGAGCTGAAGTTCTACGCCGGGATATTGCGCAATAGTGCCGACTTTTACGCAGGTTCGGGTAGTTGGCGCCGGCCTGATTGGAACGTCGATTGCGCTCGGATTGCAGCGCAATGGGTACCTTGTCGCCATTGAGGATGAGGACCCGCAAGCGGAGGGGATCGCGCAATCTCTGATAGGCCAGTCTGGTGCAGGTGCGATACCTGAGTTGATAATCATTGCGACCCCAATCTCTACCATCTCGGGGTTAGTGCAAGCCTTTGCAACTAGATACCCTCAATCGACAGTTATGGATATAGGCGGTCTAAAGTCTGAAGTTGTGGCAGAGATTGAAGAGTTTCCAGAGATATCTTCTCGCTTCTGTGCCACCCACCCCATGGCGGGGCGGGAGATCTCAGGAGTATTGGCGGCGCGGGGAGACCTCTTTGAAGGTCGGATTTGGATTTATACCCCTACCTCGAATACCTCACCACTCGCACTGGAGCGAGCGCTGGAGATTATCGAAGCCTTAGGCGGCAAGCAGGTCAGGCTGGGCGCGCAGGAGCATGATCAAGCGATAGCCGGAATCTCGCATCTCCCGCAGGTGGTGAGCTCTCTCCTCTCTGCAACTTTGATCGATATTTCAGATCGTGATATCTCCTTGGCGGGGCAGGGGCTTAAAGATGTCTCTCGCTTGGCCGCATCAAATTCGGAGCTCTGGTCCGAACTCTTACATGCCAATAGCCCGGCGGTGGTGGCCTACTTAAATATATTGTTAAAGCACCTTGAAGATTTATCGACTTCTCTACAAAATGATGACCTCCGCAAGACGAGGGAGATCCTTGATCTGGGCCGGGAGAATCACGCTCGGATTCCCGGTAAGCATGGTGGGAAGAAGCGGGATTATTGGTACCTGCCCATCATCATCGCGGACAAGCCAGGTCAGCTGGCAGAGATATTCGATGCCTGTGCGCTGGTTTCAGCTAACGTCGAAGACCTCACCATTGAACATACCCCGGGGCAGGAGAGTGGACTTGTGACACTGGCCTTGTCGAAGGCTGATTCATCGAAGGTCTACGAGCAATTGCTGAAAGATGGTTGGAAGGTTCATCCCGCGCGGGAATCGATCGGCTGAAGGAAATCTGCCTCACACATAAGGCGTTAAGGTACTCATATGTCGACCGTCGTAATAGCAATAGATGGTCCCAGCGGATCAGGAAAATCATCGACCGCCCGCGCGGTAGCACAACGCGCCAACTGGCAGTACCTCGATACGGGAGCGCTCTATCGCGCGGTGACCTGGCTGGCGCTTAAAGAGGGTCTGACCGACCCACAAAAGCTGGTCGAGTACGCCCTCCAAGAAGAGATAGTTTTTAATGGAGATCCCATCGAGCCGCGGATATTCGTCGGAGAGATGGATATCACCGCTGACATTCGATCACCGCGGGTAACCGATCAAGTTTCAATCTTCTCCGCCTACCCAGAAGTGCGCGCCTACCTGCTCGAAGTCCAACAGCGAATCATCGACGAAGCTCCGCATGGGATAGTTGTAGAAGGTCGCGACATTGGAACTGCAGTCGCGCCGCAGGCACCGCTAAAGATCTTTCTTTACGCCGATCTACAGCAGCGTGCGCTACGTCGCGAACGCGAGCTCCTGGATCCCACCTCGACTGATGAGGTCTCGCAATCATTGCAAGAACGCGATCTCATCGACTCCACGCGGAAAGTTTCACCGATGCGTATGGCTGAGGACGCGTTAGAGATTGATTCAACCTTGCTCGACCTTCCTGAGGTCGTCGATGTTATTTGGCAATGGGCCAAGGAGCGCTCGCTTTTAGGTCTGCCTAAAGTGGCCATCATCGGCCGTCCCAACGTCGGAAAATCGACCCTGGTAAATCGAATCATCGGACGTCGCGAGGCGATCGTTGAAGATACTCCGGGAGTTACGCGAGATCGCGTCAAGTATGAGGCGGAGTGGAATGGAAGAACCTTCGTTCTCATTGATACCGGAGGCTGGGAGGTAAAGCCGGAGGGAATCTCCGAGAAGATTACCGCTGGTGCGGAGATGGCGATTGCGGAGGCCGATGTTGTGCTCTTTGTTGTCGATGCACAAGTAGGAGCGCTCGATGAAGATTCCTCGCTGCTTGCACTGCTGCGCAGATCAAAGAAGAAGACCATTTTGGTCGCCAATAAGGTTGATGGATTAAATGAAGAGCAGAACGCACACGCGCTCTGGAATTTAGGTCTGGGGGAGCCTCGCTTTGTTTCGGCGCTCCACGGACGTGGATCAGGTGACCTTCTCGATTATCTCGTGCAAGAACTGCCAGAAGTTGGATCAGAACTTCCCGATGATGGATTTCGTCGAATCGCAATTGTCGGACGTCCCAATGTCGGAAAATCTAGTCTCTTAAATGCACTTGCCGGAGAATCACGTGTACTTGTTGATGATGTAGCTGGTACCACTCGCGATCCAGTCGATGAACTCATCGAACTTGGGGGAGACACCTGGCGCTTTATTGATACCGCCGGAATTCGAAAGCGCGCTATTCACGACAGTGGAACAGATTACTACGCCAGTTTGCGAACCGCCGCGGCGCTAGATCGCGCAGAGGTTGCCGTAATCGTCATCGATGCATCTCTTCCACTCACCGAGCAAGATTTACGTATCGTCACTATGGCTGAAGAGGCGGGTCGCGCCATGGTCCTTGTGATGAACAAATGGGATGTTGTCGACGATGAACGGCGCGAACAACTAGATAAAGAGTTAGAGCGAAATTTGGAGCGCTACCCGTGGGCGCAGCGCGTAAATCTCTCTGCTAAAACCGGATGGCATAGAGATCGGCTAGCCCCGGCACTTCGTACCGCACTTCGCAGTTGGGAGAAACGGGTTCCTACCGCGAAGCTCAACGCCTTCTTAGGCGCGTTAGTGGCGGCGACCCCACCACCGGTTCGCGGCGGAAAACAGCCTAAAATTCGCTTTGCAACGCAGGCCACCATTGCCCCACCTAAATTTGTTGTCTTCTCCAGTGAATGGGTCGAACCGAGCTATCGTAGGTTTATTGAACGTCGCCTCCGTGAAGAATTTGGCTTTGAAGGTACCCCTGTTGAGGTATCGATCAAGGTTCGGGAACGAGAAGAAAGAAAGTACTAAATGCAGATTACGCGCAAGGAAGTTTTGACTATTCCAAATGGATTGACTCTGATCCGCGCGTTCGGGGTCCCTTTATTTCTCTGGCTCCTTCTGGGGGAGAACCTCAAAGGCTGGAGTTACATCGTTCTGGGCCTTGGTGCTGCGACAGATTACTTTGACGGCAAGGTTGCACGCTGGTTGCATCAGGAATCAAAATTGGGCGCAGCAATGGATCCGACGATTGATCGCCTCTATATAGCGGCAACCGTTATTGCCCTAGCTTTGAAGCACTACATTCCCTGGTGGATGGTCGTGATTCTCGCGGCACGAGATATTTACATGGTGCTGCTACTGGGGATGTATAGAAGAAAGAGTGGAAAAGTATTCTCCGTCACCTTTCTTGGTAAAGCGGCGACCTTCAACCTGCTCTATGCCTTTCCCTTTCTGCTCCTAAGCAGCGATAGCGGTTGGGGGCAATTCGCTCATTCTTTTGGATGGGGGTTTGCGATCTGGGGGATAGGGTTGTACCTTCTAGCTGCAGTTGATTATTCCAAGATTGCCCTTTCCGATCAGAGGAGAAAGTATGTCTAGCGTCCCAGCAGATTTGAAATACACAAAGGAGCACGAGTGGGTTCGCGAAACATCTGCGACCACCTTCCAGATTGGTATTACTGATTTTGCCCAAGGAGCTCTCGGCGATATCGTCTACATTCAACTTCCAAAGGTTGGGCAAAGTGTCATGTCCGGCGCAGTTTGTGGTGAAGTTGAATCCACAAAGTCTGTATCGGAGATTTATTCACCTCTTACAGGAATTGTAAAATCTGTCAATCCCGCATTGGATGCCAACCCAGAATTGCTTAACCAGGATCCGTATGTAGCGGGCTGGATTGCAGAGATTGAAATCTCTGCCGCTCCAAGCGATCTTCTCACTAGTGCGGAGTATGAAGCCCTAACGGCTTGATTTTTCCGCAGGCGATGAATAGTGTCAGCCTCTAGTCAAGATAGAGATTGAGGGTTAATCTCGGTCTTAAAGGAGGGAGAGAAGTGAACGATTCAAAAGCTCCCGAGGAACCGGCAAAGCCAGATTTAACTTCGACAATTCACCTCTCTGCACTTCGATCCGTTCCAAAACCTCGCCCCCTAGAGGAGATTTTTTCAGTTCTCTCGCTGGAAGAGCGCGAAATAGTAAGTCAATTACCACAACGTTCAGCGATGTTGATTGTTATTGCAGGGCCAAATAAAGGTGCACGGTTTCTCATAGATTCTGATGAAACTTTTATTGGGCGCGACCCGAAGAGTGAAATATTTTTAGATGATGTAACAGTTTCACGAAAGCACGCCAAGATCTCTCGATCGACGCAAGGAGATTTTAGGGTGGTAGATCTGGGAAGTCTTAACGGCAGCTACCTCAATGCACATCAAGTGCAAGAGTCGGGGCTTGCTGTTGGGGATGAGATTCAAATTGGAAAATTCAGGTTGACATATTTCAAGGGGAGGGCGAACTAATGGCGGTACCAGCGCGCGCATATCTAAGCATTGGAGAAGTGCTTGGAAAACTTCGTGGAGATTTCCCTGACATCACCATCTCTAAGATTCGATTCTTGGAATCTGAAGGACTCATTGAGCCACAGCGAACCCCATCGGGCTACCGAAAGTTCACAGGGGTCGATCTGGAACGTCTGCGCTATGTCCTCACCGCCCAACGTGACCAGTATCTTCCGCTACGCGTCATCAAAGAGAATTTAGATGCCCTCGATAGAGGTCTAGAACCAGCTGCTTTACCAGGTGGCAGCGCCACCCCACGGCTAGCCACCGTCGATGGTGAGTTTGCTCCCGGCCACTTTGCCGGAGAGAGCGAACTTCGCCTTTCGCGCAGCGAGCTGTTGGAATCATCAGAACTTACCGACGAACAGTTGACCGAAGTTGAATCTTTTGGCTTAATCACCATCCGTGGGCGCTACTACGACGCCGACGCGCTGGCCGTGGCCCGGATAATCGCAGCGATCGCCGCCTTTGGAATTGAAGCTCGCCATCTGCGCTCATTTAAATCTGCCGCCGACCGCGAAATTGGCTTGGTCGAACAGGTCATTACCCCGATCTTGCGCCAGAAGAGCTCCGATGCCAAGGCTCGCGCCGATGAGGTCGCCAATGAATTGGCTTCGCTCTCGGTGAAGTTGCACGCCTCCTTGGTTCGCGCTGGTCTGCATCGCGCGAAGTAATTAGGTTTCATGAGCATCCCGGTTGAGGTAGTAGGTGTTCGAATTGAGATGCCTTCGAACCAACCCATAGTTCTCCTCAAAGAGATCGACGGAATTCGCTACCTCCCTATCTGGGTGGGGGCGGTTGAGGCATCGGCGATAGCCTTTGCGCAGCAAGGCTTAGTTCCAACCAGGCCGCTGACTCATGATCTCTTCACCTCGGTCCTTCATATGGTCAATGCCAAGGTGGAGCGAGTTGAACTCACCGACCTGATCGATGGCGTCTTCTATTCCGAACTCCACCTGGAGGGGGCGCTTACAGTCTCCGCTCGCCCCAGTGACGCTATCGCCCTGGCGCTGCGCGCTGGAGCGCCTATCACCGCGGCAGAGTCCCTCTTCGCCAAGGCTGGCATTGAGATTCCCGATCAATCTGAGGATGAGGTAGAGAAGTTTCGCGAGTTCCTGGATCAGATCAATCCCGAGGATTTCGCCTCGTAGATTTCCTAAGCCTCAAGTAAAGGTTTAAAGTTTCTCGTGTCGTACTCCCTATTTTTGGCCGGGTAGTTCTACCCTTAAGTCGTGCCGATCCCCTTCGGCCTTCTCTCCCAAGAAGTGAGTGATGATGAGCGATGTAACCCCAGAGGTCGGCTACCGTGGCGCAACAGCATGCGTTGCAGCGGGAATCACCTACCGTCAACTCGATTACTGGGCCCGCACCGATCTCATCGCACCGAGCATTAAGAGCGCAGCCGGATCAGGTTCACAGCGCCTCTATAGCTTTAGAGACATCATCGTTCTAAAGATTGTTAAGCGCCTCCTCGATACCGGAGTCTCGCTCCAAAATATTCGAACCGCGGTTGAGCACCTGCGCAAGAGGGGAGTGGCAGACCTAGAGAGCATGACCCTTATGAGCGATGGAGTCTCTATTTACGAGTGTAATTCTCCCGATGAAATTATCGATCTGCTCCAGGGTGGGCAGGGAGTCTTTGGGATCGCAATTAACAAGGTGTGGAACGAAGTTGAAGGTTCGCTCGCAAATCTACAGGGCGAGTCTGGAGCAGATGGGTCCATTATCACATCAAGTAATGACGAATTGTCCCTGCGCAGGAAGCGCAAGGGGGCATAAAACTCTTATCCTTGTCTAGGAGATTTTTCATCCTTAAGGGGGACAGGTGTCTTTACGCGAGAACTTTGTAGATCGCCATATCGGACCAGACCAAAGAGAGATCGCGTCAATGTTGGCCGATATTGGCGAACCCACTTTGGACGCTTTGATTCAGAAAGTTGTTCCCGAAAATATTGCAATGCGCGAAAAGTTAGTCAATCTTCTTCCCGTGGCTTTATCTGAAGTCGCTGCAATTGAACGGCTCAAAGAATTTGCCGCCGAGAATCAGGTGATGCGGTCCTATATTGGAATCGGTTATTACGGAACGATCACTCCGCCAGTAGTTCTTCGCAACATTTTGGAAAATCCCGCCTGGTACACCGCATACACGCCCTATCAACCAGAAATAAGCCAAGGACGTTTAGAAGCGATCTTCGCCTTTCAAACTGTCGTCGGAGATCTCACAGCACTGCCTATAGCCAATGCATCGATGCTTGATGAAGCAACAGCAGCGGCCGAGGCAATGACCTTGGCCCGACGCGTGTGGACGGGTAGCGATGAGGCGGCATTCTTTGTTGATTCTCACCTTCACCCACAGATCAAAGCTGTGATCCATACCCGAGCAAAGCCCCTAAAGATTTCCATCATCGAAGGCACGCAAGAGACTTTGCAGGATATGGGTGAGGCAATTTTTGGCGCGATCATCGCACAGTCATCGACATACGGTCAGGTATTCGATTTAGCTCCCGCGGTCTCCGCAATTCATGGCGTCGGTGCACTCGCAATTGTTGCCTGCGATCTCTTATCTCTTACCTTGTATAAGTCGCCGGGGGAGTACGGTGCTGATGTAGCAATCGGATCGGCACAACGCTTTGGTGTTCCAATGGGTTTTGGGGGACCACACGCCGGATTTATGGCGGTCCGCTCCGGTTTAGAGCGTTCAATACCAGGTCGATTGGTGGGACAGAGTCTGGATGTACATGGCAATCCGGCCTTTAGGCTTGCTTTGCAAACCAGAGAGCAACATATTCGCCGCGATAAAGCCACCTCTAATATTTGTACCGCTCAAGTATTGCTGGCGGTTATGTCGGGATTTTTCTCCATGTGGCATGGTCCGGATGGATTGCAATCAATCGCTAATCGCATTAGAAACCACGCGCACTCATTGCGCGAATCACTTCAGGTTGCTGGGTTCAAGATCGCTCAGGGTGAGATTTTCGATACCTTCGTGGTTAACCAAGTGAAGGCCGCAGAAGTTATTAAGAGCGCGGCGGAGCGCGGAATTAATCTTCGTAAAGTTTCGGAAGAGAGCGTCGGTATATCACTCGATGAGACCGTGACCGATCGAGATATCGTTGATCTTCTTGCGATCTTTGCGGCACCTTTGGTCGAGAAGAAAGATGGAGTACCTGCTGGCCTTATGCGCGGAGCAAAGTTCTTAACGCATAGAATTTTTAATACATATCACTCCGAAACCGCGATGCTCCGGTATATTCGCACCTTGGCCGACCGTGATCTGGCGCTGGATCGCAGCATGATTCCACTTGGGTCTTGCACGATGAAACTCAACGCAACTACCGAGATGATTCCAATTACTTGGCCTGAATTTTCTTCGCTGCATCCATTTGCACCTGCGGGACAGAGTTTAGGTTTCCGCCGACTAATACAAGAACTTTCGGATTGGTTAATCGCAATCACGGGATACGATGCGGTGTCGTTACAACCTAACGCGGGTTCGCAGGGTGAGTTTGCTGGCCTCTTGGCGATTCGAAATTTCTTGGATCATAAAGGTGCGACCGAACGAGATATTTGTTTGATTCCTTCTAGCGCGCACGGGACCAATGCAGCGAGTGCGGTAATGGCAGGAATGAAAGTTGTGGTCATCGCATGTGATGAAGCGGGCAACGTCTCTGTAGATGATCTGAAAAGTAAAATCGCCGAATATAGTGATCGTCTCGCGGCCCTCATGGTTACGTACCCGTCGACACATGGTGTCTTTGAGGAGGCCATCTCAGAGATCTGCGGACTGGTGCACGATGCCGGTGGCCAAGTTTATGTAGATGGAGCAAATCTCAATGCTCTTGTTGGTCTGGCCCAACCTGGAAAATTCGGTGCTGACGTCTCACATCTCAATCTCCATAAAACATTTTGTATTCCACATGGCGGTGGGGGACCGGGTGTAGGTCCAGTCATCTCACGCGCCCACTTGGCGCCGTATCTACCTAACCATCCGCTCGATCTAACGGTGGGATCGGGGACTGGTCCTGGACCCGTCAGCTCTGCACCATTTGGTTCTGCGGGAATCCTGCCGATCTCTTGGAGTTATATCCAGATGATGGGGGGAGACGGTCTAACCCGTGCCACCGAGGTCGCCATTCTCTCGGCCAATTACATCGCCCGAAAGTTAGATCCACATTTCCCTGTTCTCTATAAGGGAGCCCATGGATTTATCGCACACGAGTGCATCGTCGATCTCCGTGAAATCACCAAGAAGACTGGTGCCACGGTCGATGATGTGGCGAAGCGCCTGATGGACTACGGCTTCCATGCCCCTACCGTCAGCTTCCCGGTTGCCGGAACTCTGATGATTGAACCGACCGAATCTGAAGATCTGGGTGAGCTCGATCGCTTTATCAACGCCATGATCTCGATTAGAGCGGAGATCTCCGATATCGAGCATGGCGAGATAACCATCGAAGAGTCGCCGCTGCGCTTTGCACCCCACACCGATAGCGACCTTCTCCGCGCTAACTGGGATCGCAAGTACTCGCGTGAGATGGGTGCTTATCCGCTGGGAACCGACCCTGAGATGGCCCATAAGGGTAAGTATTGGCCTGCGACTGGTCGAATCGATGGGGTATATGGAGATCGCAATCTGGTCTGTTCGTGTACGCCGATCGAGGAGTTGGCTATCAACGGCTAATCTTTTTACTTTACATAATGTAGATTATCGGCGATTAACCATACGCTGCAAACCCCAGATTGTGGTCTTTCTCCACGCCTCAATGACGATTTTGCGACTCATCTTTGAGCTTCCCGCCACCCTTTCAACGAATGTAATCGGCACTTCAACGATCACTCTCTCGTGAGAGTCAGCGATGCGAACTATCTCAATTTGGAATCCATAACCAATTGTCGTCAATTGTGAATCAAAGATATCTTCGATTAAACGACGACTCAAAAGTCGATATCCACTGGTCAAATCTCTAAAGGATAACCCCAAGGCCAGAGAGGCATAGCGGGTGCCAAAACGCGAGATTAATCGCCGCGAGATTGGCCAATTGACGACGCTACCTCCGGGCATCCATCTTGTTCCGAGGACGAGATCATTGCCGGCAGATGCCGCAATTAGTCGGATTACTTCCTCGGGTTGATGGCTTCCATCGGCATCCATCTCCACGAAAGACTCGTAACCGCGATCGTAACCCCAATGAAATCCCGCCAGATATGCCGGACCCAATCCACCTTTTTCGGAGCGGTGCAAAACATGAGTTCTAGGGTCGATCAGAGAATCTGCCACTGCGCCAGTTCCATCCGGAGAATTATCATCAACTATAAGAATGTCCACATCAGATGTAGCAAATTTCAATCTTTGAATTACATCGGTGATATTCGCTACCTCGTTATATGTAGGAACAATGACGAGTGTCTTAGAGATTACCAATTGAGAGCTGCAATCATGCGATCGATGGATGATCCGAGACCATACTGCTCTTTATACTGCCAGATTTGTGACATATCAAGAGGTTTGGTTGGCATCGCGATTGACATTGATGGGATGGGAACATCCAAGGCGCAGTGCACCAACTTCGGAGCGATAGCTACGTAATCCGAACCTTCAATCAATTTCTTACGCAATGCAGGAGTCAGTCTCTCATCGGCGTCGTGAGCGGCGGCTAGAGCATCTTCAATACTTTCAAAGTGATTCGCAATGTGGGCGGCGCCCTTCTCACCAATTCCCGGTACGCCGGGAAGACCATCCGAAGCATCACCGCGAAGCATCGCAAAGAGAGCGTACCTATCCCCCGGGATTTCATAGCGGTTCTTAATCCAAGCTCTGTCGACGAGATCGTGATTAGAAATTCCCTTCGCAAGATAAACAATCTTCACGCGACGCTTGTCGTCCACTAATTGAAAGAGATCGCGATCACCTGTAGCGACAAAGGTAGGTCCCCGTTCTTTCACGCTAAATGTGGCCATGATGTCATCGGCTTCGTAGTCATCCACCCCAACCATGGGGATACCGAAGGCCTCCAAAATATCTAAAAGAATCGGTATCTGCGGGCCTAATGTGTCGGGCTCTTCCTCTTCGCCACTCTCATCCACTCGATTGGCTTTGTACCCTGGAAAGAGTTCCACGCGCCAGCTAGGGCGCCAATCTCCCTCTAAACAAGCCACCAACCGGGAAGGTTGGTATTGATTGATAAGTCGAGCAGACATGTCGAGAAAACCCTTGATGGCATTAACGGGTTCACCGCTGGGCGACAAGAGAGTATCTGGCATACCAAAGAAGGCTCGGTACCAGAGCGAAGCGCTATCCAGAAGTAATAGAGTCATCCGACAATTCCCGCATAAGAAACAATTCCCCGGTCGATACGTTTTAGCGCATTCTCTACCGTCTGCGCTAGATGCGGAGAAGCATTACCAATTTGACGTAACAAATCAATAATTTGTTTCATGGATCGCACAAAATCCCCGACAGTTAACTCAGTTCCCTTAAGTATCGCACCGAGGGAATGACCACTCGCCCAACGATAAGAAACCCAACAGAAGGCCAAATCCGGTTCGCGCATCGGTTCCAGTCCTATTTCGATCTCATTGCTGTGGATGAGTGACCATTGGTGGATAAGGTCGTTGAGGGATTCTTCTACCGCTCCCCTAGGTATCTTGGGAGACTCATCTCGCCTCGCCTCAAATACCAGGGCAGAGAGAACGGAGACCATCTCGGGTCCGTCGAGAGTATCGAAACTTCCCCGCTTAATAAGTTCGGCGATCAGCAGATCGGTCTCTCCGTAAATCTTCGCGAGCAGTGTGCCCCACTCGGTTATCAATCCGTTCTTGAGATATCCAGAACGCTCCAACATAATTTGGACCTTATCAAAGCGCTTTGCAATCAGATCGGTGCGAGTGCTAACACGCTCTTCTAGGCCGCGAGTTTCGCGGACCAAGCGATCAACTCTTTCAGCAATACGTGAATGTGATTCCCTATCTCCGCACGAATGACAGGGATGAGTTCGCAGCGCCTTACGGGCAGCAATAAGTTCATCTTCGGCCAGCACTCTCTTGGCCTTGGTAAGTTTTGCGAAAGATTTCTCTATGGTCTTAATCTCCGAGCGAATCTCCGCGTACTCCTCAAAATCACCGGCATGACAGATCATCGTCTCGCGCAACTCTGAGATGGCGCCGTGATTTCTCTTAATTTGTCGTGCGAGTCCTACGACCGCCTTATCGGCTTGATACTGTGCAAAAGATGATTCCAAGGACTCTCGCGCACTGACACTTCCAAAACGTGATATCAAGTTTATGGTCATGTTGTAGGTTGGCTTGAAACTACTCTTCAGAGGATATGTACGTGTGGAAGCCAGACCCGCGACGGAGCCCGAATCAATCTCTTTACTCCACAGAATTACCGCATTACCTTCAACGTCGATCCCCCGTCGTCCGGCACGTCCGGTCAATTGTGTGAACTCGCCAGGAGATATCGCGACATGCGCTTCGCCATTCCATTTCACTAATTTCTCAAGCACAACGGTTCGAGCTGGCATGTTAATTCCTAGGGCGAGGGTTTCGGTAGCGAAGACGCATTTTACGAGACCACGTTGGAAGAGCTCTTCTACTGTCTCTTTGAAAGCCGGCAACAGACCGGCATGGTGGGCGGCTATACCGCGCTCTAATCCATCAAGCCACTCTGCGAAACCCAGGACTACGAGATCTTCTTCGGGGATATTGGAAGTAGCGCGAAAGGCTATTTCGCGAATGATGCTCCGTTCTTCAGCGTTGGTAAGGCGAATGCCCGCTACCAAACATTGATGAACCGCGGCGGAGCAGGCGTTACGGGAAAAGATAAAGGTGATCGCCGGTAACAATCCTTCTCGATCCAATTTCTCAATAACATCTGGACGACTCAGTTGTTTGACATTAGGTCCACGATCGTTCCAACCATATTCACGTG
>Ga0194061_1000726_pt1 | contig 20010 bp, 18 predicted proteins | sample SepL2221m_MetaG_FD_163423 | JGI IMG/M metagenome (GOLD analysis project Ga0194061, IMG submission 163423) | Anoxic zone freshwater microbial communities from boreal shield lake in IISD Experimental Lakes Area, Ontario, Canada - Sep2016-L224-21m | ecosystem: Environmental > Aquatic > Freshwater >... | reverse complement strand
GTCGGAAGAAATGGCGCTGGAAAAAGTACTCTCGCAAAGGTTCTAGCCGGCGAGGGGTTACCCGCTGGCGGCCAAGTGATTCGCACCGGAACCATTGGTTATTTGCCACAGGATCCTCGTACTGGTGATCAAGAAGAGAGCGTTATTAATCGCATCCTCTCGGCTCGCGGGCTAGATCTCATAGTGACGCGAATGCGCAAAGCCGAAGAGGCGATGGCGACCGCTTCGATGGAAGAACTTGAACTAGCCATGGAGCGATACAGTCGCGTCGATCAAGAGTTCAGTGTTGCTGGCGGATATGGAGCATCATCAGAGGCTGAATCCATTGCAATGAACTTAGGGTTACCTGAACGAATCTTTAACGATTCTCTTGATGGGCTATCGGGAGGGCAACGTCGTCGAGTTGAACTGGCTCGTCTGCTCTTCGGTGGATCAGAAACGCTGATCCTCGATGAGCCAACTAACCACTTGGATGCCGAATCGATTAACTGGCTGCGCGAATATCTCGGCAAATATTCCGGTGGACTTGTCATCATTTCTCACGATGTGAATTTGATTGAAACAGTCGTAAACAAGGTCTTCTATATCGATGGCAATCGCAATGTCATCGACGTATACAACATGGGCTGGAAGAAGTACCTCCAGCAACGTGAAGATGATGAGCATCGTCGCAAGAAAGAGCGTGCCAACGCCGAGAAGAAGGCCGCCATCTTGGCCAAACAGGGCGAGAAGATGCGCGCTAAGGCCTCTAAGGCAGTTGCGGCGCAAGGAATGTTACGTCGCGCTGATGCTCTTCTGGCTGGTCTAGAAGATGTGCGCAAATCTGACAAGGTCGCAAAGTTACGCTTCCCTACCCCAGCTCCGTGCGGCAAGACCCCACTGATGGCCCATGGCCTCTCTAAATCTTATGGGTCACTCGAAATCTTTACCGATGTAGATCTAGCCATCGATAAGGGATCGCGTGTTGTAATCCTTGGTCTTAATGGTGCGGGTAAGACCACCCTGCTGAAAATGCTTGCTGGAGTGACAGAATCGGATACCGGCGCGATCGAGCCTGGCCACGGATTGAAGATCGGCTATTACGCTCAGGAACACGAAATGCTCGACTTCGAACGATCAGTACTCGAAAATATGATCTCGTCAGGTGAAGGGGTAGGCGAACCGCAAGCCCGCCAAGTTCTTGGATCGTTCTTGTTCAGTGGCGATGATGTGCAGAAGCCGGTGAAGGTTTTGAGCGGTGGGGAGCGAACCAGACTTGCGCTCGCAACGCTAGTAGTTGGAGCGGCAAACTTGCTGCTACTCGATGAGCCAACAAATAACTTGGATCCGGCATCGCGCGATGAGATTTTAGCTGCGCTCTCGGAATATCAAGGCGCAGTGGTAATGGTGACACACGATATCGGTGCCGTTGTTGCACTTAAGCCTGAACGCGTATTGCTATTACCCGATGGAGATGAAGACCTCTGGAACGATGAGTACTTCGATCTCATCTCCCTCGAATAATATTTAGTTATTTAACCGCGTAAAGCGACTGCAATCTGGCGGAAATCTTCTACCAAGATATCGATCTCGTTCTGCTCATGCGCCAAGCTAATCAACCATTGCTCATCCAGTCCCGGAGGCGTGATGATTCCGCGGTTGAGTGACCAGAGCCACGAGAGTTCAGCAACTTTGAAATCTGTTGCCTTGTAATCGCGGTAATTGCGCACTGGATCAACGGACCAGGTGATGCAACCTTTAATACCAAAACCAACGGTGTGAGCTGGAAGCTCGTACTCGTTGATGATATCCGTGATGCGATCTAGCGCCTGGTAGTTCAATGCTTCTGCTTTGCCCAAACTTGCATCGGTGCAAACTTTATCCATCGCACGTACGCCGGCCATAGCAAGCGGATTGGCGTTGAATGTACCGAAGTGATGGAAGCGACCATCTGCAACAGCTGCCATGATCTCTTTCTTTCCACCAAAAGCGGCGAGTGGCAATCCACCACCGATCGACTTGGCAAGGCAGATCAGATCCGGCTTAACTCCAATACGTGCCGCAGCGCCCTTAGGCCCTGCTGTAAGTCCAGTCTTCACTTCATCGAAGATCAAGATGACGCCATATTGATCGCAAAGAGAACGAACTGCAGCGAGGTAACCCTCATCTGGCAGAACGATCGCTAAGTTCTCGAGAACTGGCTCCATGATCAAGCAAGCAATTGTCTTGGCATGAGCCATGAAAATCTTCTCGAGTGAAACCAAGTTGTTAAAGGGAACAACGTAAATCTCACCAGCATTGGTGCCGGCAGGAATCACTGGAGTTGGAGCATCGGCTGGTCCAGCCAACTTCAGATCTGGCTTTGCCGAAACCGTTAGTGGGTCATAGCTACCGTGGTAGCCGCCCTCAATTTTTACAACGCCATCTTTACCCGAGTATGCCTTCGCTAAACGAACCGCATACATAGTGGCTTCGGTACCAGAGTTGGCAAAACGGATCTGGTCCACATCAAAGCGCTTACAGATTCGCTCTGCAGCGTCTCTCGATATTGGTGATGGAGTTACGAAGAGGGTTCCTGTTTCTAAAGCCTTCTTAGATTCCGCGACGACCTCGGGGTTGAGGTGGCCAGCGAGCATCGCACCAAATCCCATGGAGAGATCGAGGAGCTTGCGACCATCGACATCGGTCATCCAAGCGCCCTGTGCGCTGACGATCGATAATGGATATGGATCCCAATGTTGGAAACTAGATGGAACGCCTAGTGGCATGGAGCCTAAAGCGAGATCGAATTCGATACGCGAGGCGAATGTGGACTTTGTGAATCGTTCCCATTCAACTGCGAGCAGTGAATCAACTCGGCTGTGATTGACGGGGCGAGGATTATTACTGAGTTTCCTAAAGGTTTGTGGCTCTAGTGTCGAGGTCATTTACGAACGTTGTGTGCATCGAGGACTCTTGGCTGGTGCCAAGACACGATGACAGTCTCCCTTGTAGTTTTCGCTCCCCTTGTTTATCAGAGATTTTATACAGTTCGTATAAGTGATCTATGACTCAAAAAGCGCTACTGGCAAGGTAGCAGAAAGCCATCTGAAATTCACCTCTGCCAGCCTTTTCATGGCGCGCCTTGGACTTTTTTGCAATAAAGTTCAACTTCTCGCGGACAAATACGACAATTTTGAAAGGTCTTTCATGTCTCATCAAGAAGTTTCTAGGGGCAACAAAAAGCATCATTGGCAGCCGGGCGATGAAGGTTTAGACCCTAATCGCTGGTACGCACTCGTTGTAATCGCAATTGCATCTCTGATGATCGTGCTCGACGCATCTATCATTAACTTAGCTCTTCCTAAGGCGCAAGTAGCGTTACATATTTCAAACGTGAATCGTCAGTGGGTCGTTACTGCTTACTCACTTGCATTCGGATCACTCCTTCTTCTCGGCGGACGTATCGCCGATTATGTCGGTCGCAAACGCGTATTCATGATTGGACTCCTCGGTTTTGCCGGAGCTTCCGCACTCGGTGGTTTCTCTACTAATCAGGGAATGCTCTTCGCATCGCGCGGTTTGCAAGGAGCTTTCGCTGCGCTTCTCGCACCAGCTGCACTCTCATTGATCAATGTAACTTTCACCGTTCCTAAAGAACGTGCGCGTGCATTTGGTGTATATGGCGCAATCTCTGGTGGCGGAGCAGCTATTGGCTTGATTGCCGGTGGTGCTCTCACCGAATTTGCGAATTGGCGCTGGTGTCTCTTTGTAAATGTTCCAATTGCAATCATCGCAGTCTTTCTCGCTATTCCAAACTTGCATGAATCAAAGTCACCCGGAGATAACAAATATGATGTTCCCGGTGCTGTCACAGTCACCCTCGGACTCGTCAGTCTGGTCTATGGCTTTAGCCAAGCAGCTGACCATGGTTGGGGTGACATTCGTACCTATCCTTACTTCTTATTCGCCGCCGTTCTTATAGCGGCATTTATTGCTATCGAGAAAATGGTAAAGAATCCATTGCTACCGCTGCGAGTTGTCAATGAGCGAAACCGTGGAGGTTCTTACTTAACTTCGCTTTTGACTGGTACCGGCCTCTTCGCGATGTTCTTATTCCTCTCCATCTACATGCAGAATTTCTTGCACTACTCCCCTCTCCGCTCGGGCTTCGCATTCTTGCCATTTAGCGGTGGAATTATCATCGGAGCTGGTGTTGCGTCACAGTTATTGCCAAAGGTTGGGCCACGTCGACTCATGGTGGGTGGATTGATCGTCGGGGCAGGTGGCCTCTGGCTGCTCTCCGGCATTACTCCGACATCTGAGTATGTAAAATCGATTTTGCCAGCGATGGTGATTATGTCGCTCGGCATGGCTTTCGTATTTATTCCTAGCGCTAGTACTGGGCTGCACAATGCCGGAGAACATGACGCTGGAGTAGCCAGTGCCGTGCTCAACACCAGCCAGCAGATCGGCGGCTCTCTTGGTGCCGCGCTCCTCAACACCGTGGCGATCTCCTCGGCATCTGCCTATATCAAGGGGCACTCAGCCCTCGGTGACAAGGCCACGATCTACGGACAGGTGCACGGTTTCAGCACCACATTCAAGATCGGCGCCGGTTTCCTATTGCTGGCCGCTCTCGTCTCAGCTCTCTTGATCAACGCAGGCAAGGAGTCGCTGGTCGAACATGAGGGCGAAGCGGCTCTTTAGTCCAGACTGCACGAAGAGCCTTATTGCGATAAATTACTACTTGCGAACCATTCGCAAGTAGTAAGGTCGAAAGGGCAGAATGAACGCTCCAGCAAGCGCAAAGAGGGGAATGAAGAACCCCTTCGCTAGCCTCTCCCGCGATGAGCGACGCCGCTTGGGTGCCATGTTTGCCGTTATCTTCTTCCTCCTCTTCGGTGGATTGATACTTATGGCCTTCGCGACATCGGGCCACTATCACCTCGCGGATGGAACGATGTTTGGCTGGGGCACTGGGTTTTTAGCCCTCACTCTGGGAATGCGTCACGCCTTCGATGCCGACCATATCTCTGCGATCGATAACACCACGCGCAAATTGATGGCCGAGGGTCAGCGCCCCATGGGTGTTGGCTTCTTCTTCTCGCTGGGGCACTCCTCTGTAGTGACTGCGCTCGCGATCATTCTCAACTTTGGAATCAAATCGCTCGGTGCAGAAGTAAAGAATCAGAATTCTAGTCTGCACCACTACACCGGTCTTATTGGGACCTCGGTCAGCGGCGCCTTTCTAGTGCTTATCGCACTTCTCAATTTGCTCGTTCTAGTTTCTGTTCTCAAGGTATTCGTGGCGATGCGCAAGGGAAGCTACGACGAGACCGAACTGGAGAAGCACTTGGATTCCCGTGGATTCATGATGCGCTTCTTTGGGCCAATCGCTCGCCGGATTGATGCCAGTTGGAAGATGTACCCGCTCGGCATTCTCTTCGGTTTGGGTTTCGATACCGCAACCGAAGTAGCGCTCCTCGTTCTTGCTGGATCAACTGTTGTAGCGGGACTCCCCTGGTGGGCCATTCTTTCGCTACCGATGCTCTTTGCTGGTGGAATGAGTCTGCTCGATACCATCGACGGATCATTTATGAACTTTGCCTACGGATGGGCTTTCTCTAAGCCGGTCCGCAAGGTTTACTACAACATTGTCATCACTGGGCTCTCGGTTGTTGTAGCGCTATTTATTGGTGGCCTAGAGGTCGCTCAAGTCTTCGCGCAACAGTTGAAACTCACTGGAGGATTTTGGAACTATGCCTTAGCTTTCAATATCAATAGGGCCGGCTTCATTATCGTATTGATGTTTGTCGTGGTCTGGGGCCTAGCGCTTACCATCTGGCGCTTTGGAAAAATCGAAAACCGCTGGCACGATCATGCACACAAATCACAACAGCAGCGCGGTGAAGATGAGAACCACGCTGCTGCTGGTATTGAACTAGGACCTATTACTGCCGGTTTTACGATCGATTAACGCTCGATCTTTCCCGCAATAAACTCTTCGACGCGCGCTTGCGCAACATCATCGGTGTATTGAACTGGTGGGGACTTCATAAAGTAACTGGCAGGTGAGAGCAAAGGTCCACCGATCTTGCGATCGAGAGCGATCTTTGCGCAGCGCAGCGCATCAATGATGACACCAGCAGAGTTTGGTGAATCCCATACTTCGAGCTTGTATTCGAGGTTTAGCGGTACATCGCCGAAGGCGCGGCCCTCAAGGCGAACATAGGCCCACTTGCGGTCATCAAGCCAAGGGATGTAATCCGATGGACCGATGTGAACGTTCTTTGCACCCAAATCATGATCCAACTGTGAAGTCACAGATTGGGTCTTAGAAATCTTCTTCGACTCGAGGCGATCGCGCTCCAACATGTTTTTGAAGTCCATGTTTCCGCCAACGTTGAGTTGGTAGGTGCGATCGAGGTGAACTCCGCGATCTTGGAAGAGACGAGCCATGATGCGGTGCGTGATGGTTGCACCAACCTGAGACTTGATGTCATCCCCGATGATTGGGAGGTTTGCCTTGGTGAACTTGTCAGCCCAGACAGGGTCTGATGCAATAAATACTGGAAGTGCGTTGACAAACGCTACGCCGGCATCGAGCGCACATTGTGCGTAATGCTTTGCAGCTTCCTCAGAACCAACGGGGAGGTAGCAGATCAAGACATCGACCTTACGCTCTTTGAGAACTGCAACGACATCTACAGGCTCGGCTGTTGATTCAACGATTGTCTCGCGGTAGTAACGGCCAAGACCATCGAGGGTAGGTCCGCGTTGCACGATGAGGCCTGTTGTGGCTACATCAGAAAATTTGATGGTGTTGTTCTCAGAAGCCCATATCGCATCGGCAAGATCGAGGCCAACCTTCTTGGCATCAACATCGAATGCTGCAACGAAATTAACGTCGCGAACATGGTAACCACCAAGGACTGCATGCATTAGTCCAGGGATTTCGACATCGGCTGCCGCATCCTTGTAGTAAGTCACGCCTTGGATGAGCGAGTTGGCACAGTTTCCTACGCCGATAATCGCTACGCGGATCTCTCTATTTTTGGTCACATTTTCGTTACTCACGTTGACTTCCTTTCGGTATTGATCATTTCTTGTAGCCAAGCGATTTCGCGCTCAGCAGATTCCAATGAGTGACGACGCCACTCAACTAAATAACGGTCGATTCCTTCGGGTGACTTCTCAAGTTCTACGCGAAGGATCTTCGCCTTCTCATCTAACTTGTGGTGACGACCTTCTAGGATTTGCAGACGGTTGCGTTGTGGAGTTGGGCCAAAGAATGCGAACCGAACTTCAAAACTTTCATCTTCCCAACTATCTGGCTCGCTGCTCGATGAGATCGCCTCAAAGCGACTTAGACCAGTGTCGGTTATTGCATAAACGATTCGCGAGCGGCGACTGCCACCCACCTCTTCTGAGACGCTCTCTTTGATGACTCCTGCCTCCAGCATGCGGTGCAGCTGGGGGTAGAGAACCGAGAAAGAGAGAGCTCTAAAAGGGCCATAGATTGCGGTCATCCGCTTGCGCAGCTCGTAGCCGTGGAGTGGGCCCTGGCTGAGAACGCCAAGTAGAGCGAACTCCAGGGATTCACTTCGCGAGCGCATCTATATACTCCAATTAGTATTTCGAATAGGTACTATCGAATCGATATAACGAGACGTAACCTATCGACTCGATACAAAACTGTCCACTTCAAACCGCCCTTGCCGACTACCCTGAGCGAGTGACTTTGATCATCCCCTCCCGACTCTGGGAATACCTCATAGCGGCCACGCTCATTATCTTGGCTCCTGGACCGAGCGTCCTATTCACCATCGCCCGAGCTATCTCCTGGGGGCGCGCAACGGCCGTGGCGACCGTTCTGGGCAATGCCCTGGGCATGTTCACGATCTCCATCCTGGTGGCCGTAGGCCTGGGGCCAGTGCTGCAGCGATACCACTCCGTCTATATCGGAGTGCAATGGGTTGGGGCGCTCTACCTCGTCTATCTGGGAATCGACGCTATCCGCCACAGTAAAGAGCATGCGCAATCCATGACCGATTTGAGTGGGGGCAAGCCCTCCCTCATGAAGACGATCCGGCAGGGCTACCTAGTTGGGGTTCTCAATCCCAAGAGCATGGTCTTCTTCGCGGCGATACTCCCCCAGTTCACCGATCACGAGAAGGGGCACCTCACATCTCAGCTCCTGCTGCTTGGAGCGATCTTCTGCATTATCTGCTTCTTCTCTGATGGGACTTGGGGCATCGTCGCTGGAACAATCCGCAACTGGCTCTCCTCCGATGCGCGCAGACTCGAACGTTTACGCGCCGGCGGAGGTATTGTGATGGTTGGACTAGGCATCATCACCTTTGTAAATTCGCTACTCAACAGATAATTGACCTCGTGGCGATTCGGGTCGTTGTCAGCCCCTTGGTACAGACTTTGCACATAAATAATCCGAAGGGTTCAACTCTTCGCTCCTAGAGAAGCAGGTCACCATGGGCGAACCACGCGCCGCAATTAGTCCAAGCCATTTAACCTACGCCTGGGGGGATTGCCATCGTTGCCTCTGGTTGCAATACAACCACTCTGTCGCCGCCCCAATGACTATGCCGCTCATCGGGGATTTAGCCGATATGCAAGAGCGCTTCTTTATCGGGGCGAAGACCTCCGATATGCATCCAGATCTGCCAGAGGGCAAAGTCCACTCTCATGGTGGATGGGTAGTCTCTCAAAATATCATCGTCGACGGCGTTGACTCCGGCCTCTTTATCCGCGGTAAATACGATCTCCTACTCGAATTTCCTGATGGCACCTTCGGAATCGTGGACTGCAAATTGCAGAAGAACAACTATGACAAGAGCGTTTTCTATGCGCCCCAGTTAGAGGCTTACGCATTTAGCCTGGAAAATCCTAAGAAGGATGCTCCTAAGAAAATCTCGATGGTTGGCCTTTATACCTGGTCTCTTGATCAGGCTTGGGGGAATGTAAATGCCGGCTTTGGCTATCGCGTCCAGAGCGCCTGGTTCCCTGCAGAGCGCAATCCGATTGCTTTACACGAACGATTATCAGAGTTGGTTCGTATGATCCGTGGCGAATGCCCACCAGCTAAAGAGGGCTGTGGGATCTGCGATTTTGTTGCGGTGCGACGCGAAATACTAGGAAACGGTTAGTTCTCTTCGTTCTTCTTTAACTCTTCCGCAATTGCGTTCTTGGCATCTGACGCATACATATCTACGTAGACCTGCCCTGAAATCTTTTGAATGCCCTGCATAATCTCATCGGTCACTTGACGCAAATTGGTGAGGTCACTCGAGTCCCCCGTGAAGTACATCGGCTCTCCAAATACCATCTCTACACGCCGAACCTTGGGCACAACCTGGCCAGTAGGCTGGATCTCTGCCGTATTGAACATCGCAACGGGAACTACAGGTGCACCTGAGTCAATTGCCATGCGAGCTATGCCAATGCGACCTTTATAGAGTCGACCATCGGGCGAGCGCGTGCCCTCGGGATAAATTCCAATGCATTGGCCCGCTTCGAGGAGTTTAAGACCGGTGCGAATCGCCGCCTCGCTCCTTCGTCCCCCGGCGCGATCTACGGGAACCTGACCTAGCGCTTGAAATGTAATCTTCTTGATAAAGCCTTTGAAGCCCGGCGAGGTGAAGTACTCACTCTTCGCCATAAAGGTCACCTTGCGTGGAACGACCAAGGGCATAAAAATCGAATCACTAAAGGAGAGGTGATTAGAGGCGATGATGACTGGCCCCAAATTTGGCACGTGGCGCAGTCCGGTTACCTTGGGGCGGAAGAGCAGCATAAGGATCGGGGTCAGAAATGACTTCAAGAATGTATATGCCATCGCACTCGCCCTCCTCTCGCTCATGTCCCGCCTCGCCCACCTAAGGTTGAGGGGTCTAATTTAGGGGTTAAAGGCCACTCTGTGACACCATCTGAGCGTGGGAGATATAACAAACTCAGAAAATTTCTACCTTTCTGGGGGCAAAACTGGAGTTCTGCTCCTCCACGGCTTCACAGGTTCCCCCGCATCAGTATTGCCTTGGGCGCGCGGAATTCATGAAGCCGGCTTCACTGTCTCTGTCCCGCGTATCGCCGGACACGGAACACGGTGGCAAGATCTCAATCGCAGCACATGGGAAGACTGGTACGACTCCGTAGAGTCAGCTTTTCAAACCTTGAAAGCTAACTGCGATCGAGTTTTCGTCGGTGGATTCTCAGTAGGTGGTGCGCTCGCTCTTAAACTCGCGCAGCATCGGGGTAGCGAAATTGAAGGGCTGCTGCTTCTTAATCCGTCGATCTTCGACGAGAGAAAATTCTTTAAGTTTGTACCCGCATTGAAGTATTTTTTACCCTCAATCAGGGGTGGAGCCAGTGATGTTGCCCAGCCAGGTGCACCGAAGCATGGATATGACCGCATTCCCCTTAAAGCTCTCGATTCAGTTCGCGATCTCTGGAGCAAGGTTGAACGCGATCTCTACCTGGTCGATCTACCTATCCTCATCGGATACTCCATCAATGATCATGTAGTAAACCCAAACTGTAGTCACACCATCATCGATAATGTCTCATCGCCCAGCATCCGTGAAATTATCTTTGAACAATCTTTTCACAACGTCTCACTCGATTATGAATTGGAAGATCTCATCTCTGAAAGTGTTGAATACCTTCAAGATGTTCTCACCGGTGAATTTGAGCGCACTAATGAGAGCGATGAGAACGAACTCATCGATGCCGAATTTGAGTCCATTGTTTCGCAATTATCGCTTGATGAATCTCACCCCACGACCTACCTCGATGAGCTCGACGCTCGTGGCGAGGAGCATTTCATACATCCGAGCCCGGAGTTGCCTAAAGTTGATCAATCAGCCCGAATCGCCCTTATATGTCTTATCGGCGGACCCGCCTACCTGCTCTTGGAATACACCACTGGCTTTACCTTCTTCGGTACCGGACCTTGGCCTGGAATTCTGCTCTTTATCGGTGGGGTGGCTGCCGCAATGGTTCGTCTGGCTCGCAATGAAGATGATTACGATGATGGAGCGGAAGTTTAAAGCTTAGAGCGCGATATCACTCGGTTGTAATCCCCCACATGGAAACAGCTTGAACCTTCCATTGATCCCAAGTCATTTGAATCGTCTTACCCCATGTAACGACAACTGGACCTGTCGAGGTGTAGCCGTCTACAACCAACCAATGGAAGGACTCATGTGCAAAATGGTAGCCGCCGAAAGTGCTTCCCACGACAAATTTGATTTGGGCGATCAACACTCCAACGCTGGAGGCGTCTAATGCATATTTAAGGTTCTGTGCATCGACGTAATATCCGTTTGCTGACTTTAAATGTACACCCGAAATTCCAAAATTCCGCCAATAATTTAAAACCTGATCATTTGTCAGGCCAATGTTCTTTGATCCACCAGCGGCGGCAAATTCAGTCGCTAATTGCCGAGCATCTGGATGAATCCCAAGAACAATTTGCTCCCAATTTGCAACAGTAGCAAAAGTACAGTTGCCCAGCCCAGTCTTGGCATCGTTGCCGTACGAAGGGTAGCTCGCACTTAACAAAGAGGCGTTGCACCAACTTTGGTATAGCGCACAGATATATACGGAGGGAGAATCTGGACTTGCTGCATTCATCCCGGCATCGCTGCGCAAGGAAATTGTCGAATAAGATTTGGCATTTGCTATTTCGGGGTTAATTGCAACGAGAGCAATTGCGCAGGCGAAGGACAAAGCTAACTTCGTCATCGCACGCCGGAATTTGCACATGCGGGAAGTATGAATGGCGCAGAATTGCTACTCTGACGTTTTCACCCCTATTGATGATTACATGACCGGTCGCAAATGTTTAGATTCTTAATGACTGGTCATCAAATGAGGAATATTCCAAAAATGTACGAAGCGCAATGAATTCAATGCTATTGCTTTGTTGTTATGCCCCAGATTGCTAGTGCTTGCTTTTCCCATTGATCCCAGGTCATTTGAATCGTCTTTCCCCATGTAACGACAACTGGACCTGTCGAGGTGTAGCCATCAATTACCAACCAATGAAACGAATTGCTAGAGAAGTGGTACCCGGCGAAATATTGACCTGCAACGAAACGAATCTGCGCAATCACCGCACCAATTTTTACATCGTTTAAAGCTAGTTTGAGATTGTCCTCATCTGTGTAGTAGCCCTGCGCAGATTTAAGAAAGGTTCCCGCAATTCCAGAGACCTTCCAGTATTCGAGAACCTGCTGATTTGAAAATCCAAGATTTGACTTACCGCCAGCTTTGACGAAATCAATCCCAATCTGGTCCGCGCTGGGGCGGATGCCAGTTGTAATCTCTAACCAATTTGCAACGGCGGCAAAGGTGCAATTTCCAGTTCCGACAATCGGATCATTGCCATATGAAGGGTACGTTGCAGTCGCTAGCGCGGCGTTGCACCAAGAATGGTAAGCAGCGCAAACTGCGGCAACCTTCGCGACGGTTATTTTCGCAGGGGCTTCACCGCGGATATTTATACCGAGTCTTGGAGTTGCGTTAGCTTCTGCAGCGTTAAAAACTACATTTCCAGTAGCACAGGCAATTATCAAGAGAACACTTGATAATCTCCTAATAAACATCGCCTTCGCCTTATCTCTCGATAAAGCAATTCTTTAACTTTTACATCATTTTACGCACACAAAATGCGAGGACCAGCCCTCAGCGGCCAATGTACTTCTCGGTAAAGGTGTTGGCACTCACTATTGCATAGTCAATGTCCGGACATTAATTAACGTCGCGCTAAATCGGCGACGCCAACAAGACCGGCATCATTTCCTAATTCAGCAACTAATACTTTGGGAGCTGGATGCTTGCCATTGAAGGGCATGTACTTTTCAATTGCTGCCCGCGTTGGTTTCATGAGCAGTTCTCCTGCATCAATTACTCCCCCACCAACAACTACACAGGCGGGATCAACGATCATGCAGATCGATGCAATGCCAGCACCCAGCCAATCGCCTGTTGTGTTGAAGGCTGCAACGGCGAGTTCATCACCTTCACGAGCGGCATCTGTAATGTGGTTTCCTTTGATACCTGCAACGGTTCCATCGCCGCGAGCTAAGAGAGATTTGGCGCGCGATGGATCTAGTGCAATTGCCTCTAGCAAATGTCGATGCAACGCGGAACCTGATGCGTATTGTTCAAAACATCCGTAGGAACCGCACCCGCAAAGATGTCCTCCGGGGACCAATCGCATGTGACCGAACTCTGCTGCCACACCAAAGGCGCCGCGGTAGAGAGCGCCATTGTTGACGAGTCCTCCGCCAATTCCAGTCCCCACGGTCACCATCATCAATTCACTTTCACCGCGACCAGCGCCATAAACCGCTTCGCCCCAAGCCGCGGCATTCGCGTCGTTCTCAATGACAATAGGAAGATTTATTTCGCGAGAAATTTCGGCTTTGAGATTGACGCCGTTCCAATCCGCAATATTGGGCGTGGCGAGCATCGTCTGGCGATCAGAGGAGACAAAGCCGGCAGCTGATATGCCAACGCTGGCTGCGTCATGCTGGGCCAGTAACTCTTGAATCACCCCAATGATCGTCTCGGTGAGTGCGCTTCCGCCCGCTTTCGGAGTGTCTTCGCGATGGGTAGTCAGGATATTTCCACCCGAGTCAACGACGCCGCCGAGGACCTTGGTGCCGCCGATGTCGACGCCTATACTGAAATTTTCCACAGGGGAAGATTACCTTGCGTCAGCCTATGAAAGTTCTCGGCTTTCCCACTAGCGTTCTCGCATGATCGAGACCTACCTGCCGGCGCTAGCGCCGCACCCAACGTCGGGGAATATCACCAATATCATCACCGATCGTGCCGCCAAGGAGCCAGGGCGAGTTCTCCTCTCCCGCCCTTTGGGCAACGGCTGGAAGCCAGTCACAGCGGTGGAACTCGATCAAGAGATTCGCAGCGTTGCTAAGGGATTGATCTCTCATGGAGTAGCGCGCGGCGATCGTGTCGCAATTATGGCTAAGACGCGTTATGAGTGGACGATTTTAGATTTTGCCATCATTTACTGTGGCGGAATAACGGTTCCCATCTACGAAACTTCCAGCGCCGAACAGGTGAAGTGGATCTTGAGCGATTCTGCCAGCGTTCTGCTCGTCGTGGAATCACCCCACTTAGCTGAATTGGCAGAGCCCGTCCGTCCAAGTACCTGCCGCGAGATCCTGATCATCACCGAGGATGCGATCCCTGCACTTATTCGCGCCGGGCGGGAAGTACCCGACGCAGCGGTTGACGAGAGAATCAACTCCCTTGGACCCGAAGATTTGATGACTTTGATTTACACCTCCGGAACGACGGGAAATCCCAAAGGTGTGACATTCACTCACGGCAATTTCATCTCCGAGTGTTCGAACGTTGTGCTTTATGCACGCGTTGAATTTCTTAAAAATGGTGGTTCCACTCTGCTCTTTCTGCCGATTGCGCATGTATTCGGTCGCATGATCCAATTCGGCGCGATTCATGCCGGTTTACACCTGGCGCATTGCGGAGACATCAATCGCTTGCCACAAGATCTTGCAACATTTAAACCTACCTTGGTACTCGCAGTTCCTCGTATCTTCGAAAAGGTCTACAACAGTGCAGAGAACAAGGCGCAGGAAGCTGGCAAATCAAAGATATTCAAGAAAGCGGTTGATATCGCCGTGGAATATTCCGAAGGCCTTGATTCTGGAACCTTCTCTATCAAGAGTCGCGCGCTGCACCTAGTCTTTGATCGTCTGGTGTATTCCAAGATTCGCACTGGACTAGGTGGCAAGGTTGAAGCTGCGATCTCAGGTGGCGCTCCCCTGAGCCCACGCTTAGGACATTTCTTTAGAGGAGCTGGGATTAACATCCTGGAAGGTTATGGATTGACCGAGACGACGGCCGCCTCATCGCTCAATGTGCGATCGGCGCAGAAGATCGGGAGCGTTGGTCGCCCCATCCCCGGAACTCGCATCAAGATTGCGCCTGACGGCGAAGTTCTCGTAAAGGGAGCGGTCGTGATGAGGGGGTATTGGCAGAACGATGTCGCGACTCATGAATGTATGACCGATGACGGATATTTCAAGACCGGCGATCTGGGCACTATTGATGACGATGGATATCTCTTCATTGTGGGAAGAAAGAAAGAGATCATCGTGACTTCGGGTGGAAAGAACGTCGCTCCAGAAGTACTAGAAGATCGCCTACGGGCCCATCCACTCATTAGCCAATGCATGGTTGTGGGAGATAACAAACCATTCATCGCCGCGCTCATTACCTTAGATCCAGATTCGATCAAGTCATGGACGAAGAGCAATAAGAAGGCGGGCGCTTCTATCGCCGACCTGACCAAGGACCCCGCTTTAATCGATGTTATTCAAACCGCTGTTGATGAGGCAAATAAAGCGGTCAGTCGTGCCGAGTCAATTAGAAAGTTCACCATATTGCCGCAAGATTTCACGATAGCCGATGGGCAATTGACGGCCAAACTCTCGGTGAAGCGCCACGTGGTTAACCAGCAATTTGCGCAAGAGATTGCTGACTTATTTGACTGATATCGCCGAGGAGCGAGCTCGAATTGCTCGCGAACTTCACGACGGTATCGCCCAAGAGTTGGCGGCTATCGGCTATGCCCTCGACGGTGAAATTGGTCGTACAGACACAACCGACGAGTCACGCCGAGCCTTACGATCGATTCGCGAAGAGGTCACTGACCTCAATGAAAAAGTACGATCCGAAATCTTCCAATTGCGCTCCTCTCGGCAATCGCCTCCGCAGGAGCAGTTAGAAAGGGCGATCGAAAATCTGGATATGGATTTTGCAATCGTTGGCAGGTTGCCCAACGACCCCTTTGGAATCGAATTAGCGAAGGTTCTGATAGAACTCGCCAGAAATGCCCAAGATCACGGTAAGGCCACCTCCCTCGGCATCGATATCGCAGCAGAGCGCATCACGATAGAAAATGATGGCACTACTGCGCTCCCGCCTAAGGTTGAACGCTTCGGGTTGATTGGAATTACGGAGCGTCTCGATGCGATCGGGTGGGAGATGAATTCCGAACCGGGGTTTGCGCATATCGAACTTCATAGGGCGAGATAGTGTTAGTTCTCATCATCGACGATCACGAGTTGATTCGAAACGGTTTGGTGCAAGCACTGCGCAGTGCTGGTCACAATATTGTTGGTGAGGCAGCAACTCTCGCAGAAGCCAGGGCCCAGTTGCTCTTTACCAAGCCAGATATTGTGATTGTTGATGTAAACCTCCCCGATGGATCGGGGCTAGACCTCATAACTCCCCTGATGAAGTTCATCGTCTTAACGCTGGGTGACGATCCCGGGTCCCTACAGCTCGCACACCAGCGCGGTGCGGCTGCATATGTGCTTAAGGGCGAGCCGGTTTCACATCTGCTCTCAATCATGGATCAACTGGGGAACTCGACTTATCATTTCGCTGCGCCGGCCTTGCCCGTTAATCGCTTTGATCTCACGCAGCGTGAACTCGATGTAATTCAAATACTGCAAACCGGGTGGAGCGCCAAGGAGATGGCGGCGCACCTTTTTCTCTCTGAAGCAACGGTAAAGAGTCACCTCGCAGCTATTTATCGCAAGCTAGAGGTGAAGAATCGAACTCAGGCGATTATGGTCGCGCTGGCAAATCACTTAATTGCCGAGTAGCACCTCTCTAAAGCGCTCTCCCCAAATCTGCCAACTCCAACGTTGCTCTGTCCATTTTCTTCCAGCCTGGCCCATGGCAAGTAATTTTGATGGATTGTCGAGGAGGTCATTTATAGATCGCACAATGCTATCGACGCTCGTGCCATCAACAACCACGCCGGTCTCACCAGCAATTACCGCATCTGGCGCGCCACCGGAGGCGCCGGCTACTACTGGAATACCACACGCACTCGCTTCCAAATAAACGATACCTAAACCTTCTACTTCCAAGCCCGCAAGCCTCGATCGTGAAGGCATCACGAAGAGATCGCCCAGACGAAAGTACTCGGGTAAGGCGTCGTAGGTGATTCTTCCAACGAAGCGAACGTATTCGGAGAGATCGTGCGCCCGCACTAGTTGATCGAGTTTCTTCTGCCGTGGACCAACGCCAACAAAGAGAAGAACGATGTCAGGATGAGTTAAAAGAATCTGAGGCAAAGCCTCCACTAATTTATCCTGCCCCTTGCGGTGAACAAGTCGTCCCACTGAAATCAAAACTTGCTTTCCATCGAGATTTAATTCATGGAGCAATCCCTGCGATTTAACTCCGGGAGAGAAATGTTCAATAGAGATGCCGGGCGCGATCTGCACCATCTGGCAACGAGCGCTTACAACGGGGGCCATCGCATTGCGGGTGAACTCTCCGAGGTAGGTAAGAACATCGATCGATTTGGTGGAGTGCGCGAAAATTTGGCGAAATGGTGGCAGCTTCGCCCACCAGACTTCATGGCCGTGGGTAATTGCAACCACCCGCTTTACTCCTGCGCGCTTGAGCAACCCCGCCATCCATGCCAACGGCATTGCCGCCCCAAACCAGAGGATTTCGCTCTGATAGCGGAGCGCGGTTGCCCGCACTCGACGATTTACCCAGGGGGTGGGAAGAAGAGTGGAAGTTTTATCGCGAATAATCAGGACGCCAGTTCTTTCGCTCAAGATCTGGTCGAACTCGGCGCTCCCCGCTTGGGCGGCGGTGTAGATAACTATCTGCGATCCATCGAGTTGATCGAGCAAGCCGAGGATAAAGGTCTCGATCCCGCCAGCGCGTGGACCGAGATCATTGGTGACTAAGAGAATCTTTCGAGGCGACACCCCGCAAGGTTAGTGGAGGCTAGCCGTGGTACCGCAGTGGCGGAACCAACCCCTTCTCAGAGAGGGCGGAGATGGCGCTCACCTCATTGCTGGTGATCTCATTGCGCGGACGCTCAGAGATGGTTAAAAGGACAGAAACCACGCAATCGGAGCAGGCCAGATCGCGCATAGTGCAGGTATCGCAGTCGATGATCATGTTCTAAAGAGTAAAAGCGACCACTGACACTTAAGGTAGTTCCATGGCCCATCGTGTCGCGGTAAATCTCATCGTCGGAGCAAAGGGTGAGACAACCTGGGGCGGTACCTCCGCAGGGCTCTCCTTCGCCGCTGATCGCGCTCGCTTCCACCAGCTGCGCCGCGAATTCCAGGCCATCCTTATTGGTAGCAACACCGCCCATCACGAGCCCTATGCCAAGACCCCCCTCCCCTTGATCGTATTAACGCACCGCCCCTTGCCCGAACTCCTCTTGAAGAATCCGCTGGCGCAGGCGTGGGAGATGCCACTGCCAGAGGCGATTTCGCGAGCGGTGGACACCTTCGGAGATCTCTTGATCGAGGCGGGGCCAAAGTTAGTTGAAGAGGCGCTCGCGTTGGGGCTTATCACCGAGCTCTTTCTCAGCGTCTCGGATTTGCCGGGTGGCGAAAACCCTATTGATATCGCGCATTTAACCCAAAATGGGATCGAACTCTCGCGCCAAGATGTTGATGGGGGCCATTTCCTGCACTACCGACTCGCGCCTTCCCACCTTTAATTGCTCTGCTAATTACCCTTATCCCATGGCCGGCGCGAAGAATTTTGATGAAATTGTGGCGGATATTCGCGCCATCAGCGCGCGCAGTGAATTGATTCTCGAGGAGATTCCGGCGCCGCAGAAACTCGCTCCCTTCGCCTTTGCAATGACCGCTGATACTGATGACGATGTAGCAACCGCGCGTCTGGTGCTACTCCATGATCCGGCTGGTCAGGAAGGTTGGGGTGGATATTTTCGCTGCGTAACTTTTGTTCGGGCGGCGGTCGATCATGAGATGGCCTCAGACCCGATGGTTGCAAATGTAGGTTGGAGCTGGTTGATCGAATCCCTCGAAAAGTTCCACTGCGCCTACGTTCAACCTAGTGGAACTGTCACGCGCGTTGCCAGCGCCTCCTTTGGAACTTTAGATGAGCGAGAAGATGATTCCGAATTAGAGGTCAGAGCATCGTGGACTCCAACCGATGCAGACGCAATCGCCGACCATGTACGCGCTTGGTTGGATCTATTGGAACATAGCGCCGGGCTGGCACCAATTCCCGAGGGCGTCACACCCATAACTCGTAACAATCTCACGTAGTAATCGAACCTCCTCATGCCAGAACCATTACTCACTCCCCGCTCGGGCTTGCCTGAATTAATTGTCGATCGTGACGGTTTTCTAGCTGCCTTAGAAGAACTCAAGGCTGGGTACGGCCCCATTGCCGTTGATGCGGAACGAGCATCTGGTTACCGCTATAGCCAGCGGGCATATTTGATTCAGATCTTTCGGCGTGGAGGTGGACTGCACTTAATCGACCCAATCAGTGTTGCAGAACCCGATCTCTGGAAAGCCATGGACTCCGCTTTTAAAGAGTGTGAGTGGATTATTCATGCGAGTACCCAAGATCTACCATGCCTGCGCGAGTTAGGTATTTATCCAGAGATTCTCTTCGATACCGAACTCGGTGGTCGGATCGCGGGGTGTGAGCGAGTTGGTCTAGGACCGCTCTGCGAATCACTCTTGGAGTTGCAATTGGCGAAGGAACATAGCGCCGTCGATTGGTCTATCAGACCACTGCGTCCCGATTGGTTGGTCTATGCCGCACTCGATGTGGATGTGCTTATTGATCTGCGCGATGCAGTGGAATCGCTGTTGAAAGAGCGTGGAAAGTTGGATTGGGCGCTTGAAGATTTTGCGCAGATCTTGAAGAATCCGCCCCCATCTCCACGAGTGGATCCGTGGCGACGAACCTCCGGCATGCATAAGGTGCGCGATCGAATGACGCTAGCGATCATCAGAGCGCTCTGGCATGCCCGCGATGAATTCGCACGCGAGATCGACATTGCACCGGGTCGAATCTTTAATGATGAGGTGCTAGTCGAAATCGCGACAAAGCGTCCGGCAAAGGTCGACGAATTTACCAAAATCACTAAACGCAGAAGCCGCGTAACAAGTACTCCAACTACTGAATGGTTTGCCTTGTTACAAGCAACGCTACAACTTC
>Ga0194061_1000725_pt1 | contig 20037 bp, 19 predicted proteins | sample SepL2221m_MetaG_FD_163423 | JGI IMG/M metagenome (GOLD analysis project Ga0194061, IMG submission 163423) | Anoxic zone freshwater microbial communities from boreal shield lake in IISD Experimental Lakes Area, Ontario, Canada - Sep2016-L224-21m | ecosystem: Environmental > Aquatic > Freshwater >... | reverse complement strand
GATCTCGGCTTCCAGGGTGGCAAATTCAGTTCTAAATCCGCGCAATCGCGTTTCTGCGTCGAGGCGAGCAGCGGTGAGGCGAGTGATTTCGGCATTGGTGGCATCGATACGCGCCCGCAGACCATTTATATGACCCTCTTGACGAGCGGTCCCCTCGCGGGCATCTGCAATGGCACGCAGCGCCGCTGAAACTTGATTCTCTTCCAGGGCGAGTTGAGCCTCGGTGGCACGTAATGCCTCGGTTATTTCATTGAGGGATGCCCTAGCCGATGCACCTTGCTGGCTGAGTGCAATCTCTTCTTGACGAAGGAGTACCGCTTCAGCATCCATGCTCTCGGGATCGCGTCCATTGGCACGAGCCTCATCGCGTTCCTCCGAGAGGAATCGTGCTCGCTCAGCGGAGAGCGATTGAATACCCCGGAACTTCTCGCGTTGCGCTGTGAGGCGATAATAATTCTCTTGAGCTTGTACCAACTGCGGATTTTCAATGAGCGCGATAGCGTCGAGTTGTTCTTCGCGGGCGCGAGAATCCGCCAACGCCGACTCAACTTGGTCGCGACGGGCGCGCAGTGATGTCTCATCTGCAATCTCAGCATCAAAACTTTGGCGCAGCGAAATCAGGTCATCGGCTAAGAGACGCAACTTTGCATCGCGCACATCAGATTGAATTGTCGAAGCACGACGGGCAACTTCAGCCTGTTTTCCAAGCGGCTTGAGTTGGCGACGCAATTCCACCGTGAGATCTTGAATACGAGCAAGATTGGCCTGCATTGAATCGAGCTTTCGTAGCGCTTTCTCTTTGCGCTTGCGATGTTTCAAAACTCCGGCAGCCTCTTCGATAAATGCACGACGTTCTTCAGGATTGGCGAGCAAGATCGCATCTAGCTGGCCCTGGCCAACGATGACATGCATCTCGCGACCGATACCGCTATCGCTCAGAAGTTCTTGGATATCGAGCAATCTGGTGGTCTCACCATTGAGTTGGTATTCGCTAGTGCCGTTACGAAAGAGAATTCGCGAGATCGTTACTTCGGCAAAATCTATGGGGAGGACATTGTCCGAGTTGTCGATGGTGACCGAAACTTCGGCGCGGCCGAGTGGAGCGCGGCCACTGGTGCCGGCGAAGATGACATCTTCCATCTTTCCGCCACGGAGCGATTTGGCGCCCTGTTCACCCATTACCCAGGAGAGGGCATCGACCACATTAGATTTTCCGGAGCCGTTGGGGCCGACCACACAAGTAATTCCACGCTCAAAGAGCAGGGTGGTCGACGAGGCAAAGGACTTAAATCCCTTGAGGTTTACGCTCTTCAAATACACGGGGAAAACCTATCTCTATCTGAGGGCGATTTAGGCCAAGAGCCCATTTGCGAAAGCTAGAGCCTCTGGCATTTGGGGCAGAAGTGCGAAGAGCGACCTGCGAAGACAATCCTGCGAATTTGGGTGGCGCATCGGGTACAGGGCTCATTCTCCCGCCCATAAGCCTCCAGCGAGTGCGCAAAGTAACCACTCTCGCCATTGACGCTGATGTAGAGCGAGTCGAATGAGGTACCACCCTCAACCAGCGCTTTAGACATTACCGTTTCGACAGCGGTGAGCAGGCTCTCCATCTTTCGTGTCGAGAGCTCGTCACACCGGGATTGCGGATGAATTTTTGCGCGCCAGAGAGATTCATCGGCGTAAATATTGCCGACCCCGCTCATTAAATTTTGATCAAGGAGCGCTCTCTTAATCTCGGTTTGCTTCTTTCGGAATTTTCTAACGACGACAGAACGATCAAAGAGCGGATCGAATATGTCGGGCGCTATTGCCGCCACGAGGTCAGGCACGGATCCATCGCTGGCGCTTATGGCCAACCATCCAAAAGTTCTTTGATCGATAAAACGCAACTCCTGGTGATCTTCGAGCAGCAAGCGAACGCGCAAGTGTTTTTCGTCGGGAGCCCCAGTAGGTTGAACGCGAAATTGTCCACTCATTCCCAGATGTGCAACCAGGGCATATGGCCGATCAAGATCAAACCAAAGAAACTTTCCACGCCGAGAGATCGCTTTGATTGAGGCACCCGTTATTACTTCGAGCTGTGCGGCGCTTCGGGGATTTGTTGCTCGATGATGGAGTACATCTACGGCATTAATTGTGGAGTTGAGAGTCCAGCGAGTTAGCCCGCGACGAACAGTTTCTACCTCAGGAAGTTCGGGCATCTAAAACTTCGAGCGCTAGCTTGGCAGCAACCTGCTCGGCCTCGCGCTTGCTCTTGCCACTGCCCGCGGCGAACCGTTCATTGGAAAGAAGAACTATTGCAGTGAAACTCTTATCGTGATCAGGTCCGAACTCTTCAATTTCATATTCCGGAACGCTTAAGCCACGCGCGGCGGCGAGCTCTTGCAGCGCAGTCTTTCCGTCGATCCCCGCGCCTTGAGCATTGGCAGATTCGATGAGGGGCCCAAACCACTCCAAAACTTTCTTTGTTGCAATATTTAATCCATGCTCCATATAGATGGCACCAACCAACGCTTCTAAGGAATCAGCAAGGATGGAATTTTTATCGCGACCGCCCGAGCTCTCTTCGCCCTTGCCAATTCGAACATAAGTTCCAAGAGAGAGCTCCCGCGCAATAATCGCTAAGGCTTTGGTATTTACGACGCCAGAGCGCAACGGCGATAAGCGACTCTCGTCGAGATCAGGAAATTTTCGGTAAAGCTCTTGAGTGATGATTAAACCAAGAACGCTATCTCCCAGGAATTCCAGACGTTCATTCGTGGGAATACCGCCCGATTCATAAGCGAATGAGCGGTGAGTTAAAGCAAGTTCAAGCAAGTCTGCTGAAACCGAAATGCCAAGGCTTTCGGTGAGGCCAGCGGACAGATCAGACCTCGATGACCTGACGGCGGTTATAAGTACCGCAAGTTGGGCAGGCTGTGTGTTGCAATTTTGGCTGCTGGCATTGACCGCAGAGTGATGTTGCGGCAGGAGTTGTCTTCCAGGCGCTACGACGTGAGCGAGTGCGCGAGCGCGACATCTTTCGCTTTGGGACTGGCATGGTTTTGCTCCTTTTAAATCGAGATGTTAATCGTTAAATCCGTGATTATCGGCTACCGCTGGGCGGAAGCTTCTTCAAGAGGAAAAGTATCCCCCATAGCCCCAAAATAGTAAAAACGAGAGAAATCAGGAGTTGGGGCCTTTCCAATCGGTGAGGCCAGCCCAGCGGATATCTGCCGCCGCGTGAGCATGATCATCGGGCAGTTCCTCCCACTTCACCCCGCAGGTAGGGCAGAGCCCCTCACAATCCTCACTGCATAGCGGGTTCACAGGAAGGTTCAGAACGAGGGCATCACGAATGGGGCCATCGAGGTTAATCAGGTCTCCATCCATCTCCAGGAGTTCATCCTCATCTTCGACATCGACCTCTTTGGACTTCGATTTCTGCCGGTAGTCCACTTCGTAGTGAAAGAGTTCTTGGAAGGTCTCATCGATATCGAAGGTGACCGGGTCGAGACAACGGGTGCATTCGCCGATCGCCTCGCTTGAGACCGATCCAGTGGCAAGCACACCTTGCTCGACTGCCTCAATGCGCAGATCTAGATAGATCGCTCCATCTCCTGGGACCATCAGCAGCGGAACACCGATCGGTTCGTGTTCATCGTAGGTTAGTTCGTACTCACGCATCTCCCCCGCACGGCGCGGAAGATCGTGGCAGCTAAAGAGAAATGGATTCTTAATCGTCATGATCAACTACTCTGTGAAATCGGAGAGGATGTGCTTATCTTCAAAGCCCTGCAATTTTTCCCGGCCTCGGTGCACGACGTCGAGGGTTTTGTTAAGAATTACCTCAAGGGTGGCTAAGCGGGAATCGATATAGGCCTCGATCTCTTCGCGTTCTACTCGGGCATCTTCTTCTACCGCCGCAAGGATGCGCTTTGCTTCATCACGAGCTGCCGCGACGATTTCGGTCTGCTCGATCATCCGCGAAACCTCTTCGCGTCCGTGTGCGATTACTGCATCAGCGCTAGAACGCGCCTCTTCCAGAATTTGCTCTCGAGTTTCAATGATCTGTTGCGCTAGCGCGAAGTCTTGTGGAAATGAGTTACGGGCTCCATCAAGAAGTTCGAGAAGTTCACCGCGATGTACAACGCAACTGGCAGAAAGGGGAACTCCACGCGCCTCTTCGACCAGGGATATGGCGCTCTGAACGCGATCAACAGATTCCATTAGTTACCTCCATGTACGAGTGCAAGTCGAGTTTTGAGCTTCTCTAAGAGAGTCGCTGGGATGTAGTTTGAAACATCGCCGTTATAACTGGCAATCTCTTTAACGAGAGATGAAGATAGGAATGAGTGCGCGGGTGCAGTCGACATGAAGAGAGTCTCTACCCCCTTGAGCTGCAAATTAATTTGAGACATCTGCAATTCGTAATCGAAATCGGTGATGGCTCTCAGCCCTTTGACGATAACCCCAATATTGTTCTCTACGCAGTAGTCAACCAGCAGCCCTGACCAGGAATCGACGCGAACATTGGGAAACTTTGCTGTCACCTCGGTGATCATTTCAATACGCTCTGGAACAGTAAAGAGCGTCGCCTTTGTCTTGTTGACCAGAACGGCTATTACGACTTCATCGAACATCTTGCTTGCTCTCTCGATGATGTCGAGGTGCCCAAAGGTGATGGGATCAAAGGATCCGGGGCATACGACTCGTTTCACGGTAAAACGCTAGCAGAGTAGCCCCCGTAGTAGATACTTCCCTGCCCATATGAGCGCACCTTGATCTCTTCCATCCCTGCTGGCCAGGTGAAGGGGGAACTCTTACTCACGCGCTCAATTGCAACGATGCCGCGTGGTTGCAAAAGGTTGCGCGAAACGATTGTCTGCAGCAGTTCTTCAACGGCCAGATTCGAGAGCTCGTATGGCGGATCCATAAAGATAATGTCGTACGGACCCTTCTCGCTCGCCTGGTCAGATTCCAGGAATCGCTCCGCTCTCGTATGAAAGACGCGGTAGGCACCAGTTGGCGACTTAACAAGTTGAAAGTTAGAGATCGCAACATTTCCCATATCTCCATCGGATTCGACGGCATGAATGATTGCGACACCGCGCGACAGGGCCTCAACGCCAACCGCGCCGCTTCCCGCAAACAAATCCAGAAAGTGCAGCCCCACGAGCGATGAAAATTCTGAGACCAGAGAAGAGAAGAGTCCCTCGCGGGCGCGATCTGATGTGGGGCGGGTTCGATCATCTGGTGGTGAGATCAAACTCTTTCCCTTGGCGCTGCCTGCAATGATTCTCATAACTATCCCTTATCTACAAATGAACTTGCTTCTTCTGCACGCAATACTGCGACAGCCGCGGCCAACTCAGGGTTGCGCGAAAGCGTTGGATCTTCTTCGACTAGTTTAGTTCCAACGAGCCGCGCCTTCTCGATCAGAGGTTCATCGCGAAGCACCTTGAGAAGTCGGAGATGCGAACGAACTCCCGATTGGGCCTTTCCGAGTACATCACCCTCACTTCTTTGATCCAGGTCAATGCGAGAGAGTTCAAATCCATCGAGAGTGCTGGCAACGGCGTTTAGCCGGACCATTGCATCTGAATCCTCAGCGGCACCTGAAACTAGAAGACACAGACCAGCAATACCGCCACGACCCACGCGACCGCGCAACTGATGCAACTGTGAAACTCCGAAGCGATCGCCATCCATGATCACCATCATTGAAGCGTTAGGGACATCAACACCAACTTCGATCACAGTTGTCGCAACCAAGACATCTATCTTGCCTTCGGTGAAGGCCTGCATCGTGGCATCTTTCAACTCAGAGCTCTGTCTCCCATGCAAGGGTGCAACGCGCAGCCCCTTGAGCGCGCCTAAGGCCAGCGCCGGAGCAAGATCTTCTACTGAGGTCAGAGGAACCTTCTCCTCTTTCTCGCCATCCATAATCTTGGCGATGGCACGATCTAGATCTGTCATGCCCTCGGGTTCGCTCTCGCTGGCGCTAATACGTGGGGCAACAATGTAAGCCTGATGCCCTTTAGCGACCTCCTCGCGAATGCGTTCCCACGCTCGATCGAGGTAGCGCGGCTTTTCCAGTACAGGGATGACGTGAGTTGTAATCGGGATACGGCCCGAAGGGAGTTGGCGCAAGGTCGATATCTCAAGGTCCCCAAAGATCGTCATTGCAACTGTTCGCGGAATTGGGGTTGCTGTCATTACGAGAACATGCGGCGGGACCTTCGCCTTGGTGCGTAGAGCATCGCGCTGCTCTACTCCAAAGCGATGCTGCTCATCAACGATGACTAGCCCCAGGTCGTGGAAAGCAACTCCTTCGCTCAAAAGCGCATGCGTGCCAATCACAATTCCCGCATCACCTGATGCGATCTTGGCATTGACCTCGCGCTTCTGCGCTGCGTTCATTGAGCCTGTTAATAACACGACCTGAGTGCCCGCGCTATCTCCGCCGAGAGTTCCCGCTTCTGCGAGCGGTCCCAATAATTTTGTAATGGTTTTGAAGTGTTGCTGTGCCAAGACTTCGGTAGGCGCGAGCAGCGCAGCCTGTCCTCCGGAGTCGACCACCGAGAGGGCAGCACGCAGCGCAACAACCGTCTTTCCAGAACCCACCTCGCCTTGCAACAATCGATGCATCGGATGCGTCTGTGCCATATCAGATTCGATCTCTGCTGATACCGCTAACTGACCTGCGGTGAATGTAAATGGCAAAATAGATTCAAAGCTAGTTACTAATCCGCCACTTTTAACCGTGCGAGAAATAGCTGGCATCGATCGATATTGCGCACGCCGTTGCGCCAGTAAAAGCTGCAAAAGCAGCGCCTCATCAAATGTAAGGCGTTGGCGAGCGAGCGCAGAACTTTCCAAAGAGGTTGGTGCGTGTATCTCGCGCAAGGATTCAGTAACACTGGGATAGCCCAATTCGCTCAGTAATTCACCAGGAAGATAATCTGGAACTTCTTCCAGTCCATCGAGAACGATCTCCACGCATTGTGTAATTTTCCATGAAGGAAATTTGGCAGCCGATGGATAGACAGAGAGGAACTTACCGGCGAATCCCGAGACCGCTTCATCAACATCGTCGCCATCGGGAATCAGTTGATAATCCGGATGTGAGAGTTGACGTTTTCCGTTGAAAAGTCCGACCTTGCCCGCGAACATTCCCGTCCGCCCAGCACTCAACTCTTTCTCGCGCCAAGGTTGATTAAAGAATGTGAGATACAGCTTTGCTGAACCATCGGTGACAACAACTTCGAGGATGGTCCTTCCACTGGCTCGACGCAGGTGCGCAGAGGCGATCTCAGCTAAAACGGTCGCTTCCTCGCCCTCGGCCAACTCCGAGATATTGCTCAGCTCCCCACGCACGACGTAGCGGCGCGGGTAGTGCCGCAAGAGGTCACCGACCGTCTCCATTCCAAAGGCCTTGGTCAGCGCCGTGGCGGTCCTGTCCCCTAATTCCTTCTTAAGCGGGGTCTGCAGGGTGGACATGGCGCCATTCTGCCAAGTACCGAGGCTTGGATTAGCCTTTTAGGCTCGTGGGGCGGTAATCTTCCGCTCTTAGCCGTACTGGAATTTCACCGTACCTGAATTTAAAGGAGCCATCGTGGCATCAAACTGCGACATCTGTGGCAAGGGCCCGAGCTTTGGCAATAACGTCTCGCACTCAATGCGTAAGACCCGCCGCCGCTGGAACCCAAATATCCAACGCGTCCGCACCCTGGTAGCAGGAGCGACCAAGCGTCAGAATGTTTGTTCATCATGCCTCAAGGCTGGAAAGGTAGTCCGCTAGCCCTCCTCTTCTTTAGAGTAGGTGCGTGACCCCTTTATCTAACCCTCTTATCTACGCCCATCGTGGGGCCTCCTTTGACCATCCCGAAGCCTCTCGTGAGGCCTACCTGGCGGCGGTCGATCAAGGCGCCGACGGCTTCGAAACAGATCTGCGTTTAACTAAAGATGGCCTCCTCGTCTGTTGGCACGATGACGATATGAAACGCGTGGCCGATTGTGATCTTGTCATTGCCGACTCCACATTGGAGGAGATTCGAGCTGCTTACCCGATCCTCACCCTTGCAGATCTCCTCGATATTGCACTGCAATTCAAAAAACATCTGGCGCTGGAAACCAAGCATCCAGTGCCCACTCGTGGTGCCGTTGAACGTGAACTCTTAAAATCTCTGCGTACTTATCAGGACCGAATTTCAGAGGCGGGGATTTGGGTATCGATTATGTCCTTCTCGTGGCTTGCCGTGGCTCGTTTACGTAGCTCGCATTGGAATACTGTCTATTTAATTCCATACCGCTGGGTCGCGTTCTTTAATCCCGGCCGTTCGATTGGACCTTCCGTTGACACTCTCGCGAAGTTGCACCAATCAAAGCTGGGCCATCGCAAGATATTTGCTTGGACCGCAAATAGCGAGGAAGAAATCTTGCTCTGCAGGAAACATGGCGCGAACGTAATGATGACCGATCGCCCCGCCTTTGCACGATCTATTCTGGAAAGTGCGTAAAGCCTTTATGAATCGCCGGTTCACCGTTGATGCGAACTCCCTTACCTAATACGACCCTGCCGATTTCGATCGCTTGTCTTGGAAAGGGAAGATGCGGAGAAATTGTTGCAACAAATACATGATCTTCTCCACCATCGAAATCAATTGCCTCATCGGTGCGAATCTCGATTCCCACCCCTGAGGCGCGCGAAATATGAAGAAGTTCAGAGGCCAATCCATCGCTGACATCACACATCGCCGATACCCCTGCCAGCGCGAAATCTCGAGCGGCGGTGTAATCAACCAAAGGTCTGCGGTGGGGCAACGTTCTCTCGTCGCTAATCCCTGCCTTTAAAAGTTCTAACCCCGCTGCCGACTTTCCCGGCAGATCGCTAATAATGACGAGATCACCTACCGCAGCCCCACTACGAAGAATGGGATCCTTAACACTTCCGTAGACCGCAAGGGAAACAACCAAGGCTTCCGAGGCAGTTAAGTCTCCGCCGACAACTCGCGCACCCACCTTGGATGCCTCATCAACTATGCCTCGAGCTAACTCCTCAATTTCTGCAACCGTAAATCCCGCAGGTAGCGCGGCTGCAACCAATAGATACTCCGGAGTTCCGCCCATTGCGTAAATGTCAGCAAGGTTTGCGGCGGTGATCTTGGCGCCGATCTCAAAAAGGGATGACCACGTGCGGTTGAAATGCACTCCTTCGACTGCGATATCTGTCGCCAGAGCTACCTTTCCCTTGGGTTGAGAAATGATGGCGGCGTCATCCCCGATTCCAACGAGGACCCTGTCATGTGATGACGGCGCACCTTCGAAGATCGCCTTGACCGCGGCGATGAGCGAGGATTCGCTGGCCATATAAATTCTCTTCCCTTAACCCTAGGTTCTGGGAGTAGCCTAGAGCCCGTGCGGGCCAGCCTCGCCAGTAAAGAGCGAAACTTAAAGGAGTCAACATGTCAGTTCAGGTTTATATCTTGATTCAAACCGATGTCGGCAAGGCTTCCAGCGTTGCTAAAGCGATTTCGCAGATTGCAGGCGTCACCCTGGCTGAAGGCGTGACCGGCCCTTATGACGTGATCATGCGTGCAGAGTCCCCCAGCATGGAAGAGCTCGGCCGTGGCGTCCTCGCTAAAGTGCAGGCCGTTCCTGGCATCACTCGCACCCTTACCTGTCCGGTCACCTCTCACTAAGGCATGGTCGAGCCAAGACCAATAATTCTCGCCATTCAAAATGACGAGACCGATGCCCCACATTTAGTTGGCCGTTGGCTGGAAGAACTTGGCTTCGAAATACAAGTTCTGCGCGCCTACGCCGGTGAATCTGTACCGAGTGAAGTTCCATCGAACGTTTCTGCGCTCATCCCCCTCGGCGGTCATATGAACGCGACGGAAGATCATCTGCATCCTTGGCTTGCGCCAGAGCGTGCGCTGCTTAAAGATGCGATCGATCGTGACGTCCCCATCTTTGCCATCTGCCTTGGAACTCAACTTCTTGCGGTAGCCGGCGGCGGCCGCGTTGAACGAGCAGAACTTGGTGAAGTTGGCATCTACTCTGTTCACGGCGTGGGAGTTACCGATGCAATTTTTACATTTGATTCGGAACTACCCGTTGCGCAATGGCACGAGGACCAAGTTGTCGAACTTCCGACCGGTGCGACACTCCTCGCATCGAGTGAATTATGCGTCAATCAAGTCTATCGCTTGGGCACAAGAAGTTACGGTGTCCAGTTCCACCCCGAGATCGATCTTGAAGTTGTGAAGTGGTGGGAAGCGGAGGCAGACAACGCTTTCATCGATTCCGGCAAGGCTACGATTGCCCCAGAATTTGCCGCTGCAGAGGCCGAACTCATCGCAGTATGGAAACCCATCGTGCAACGTTGGGGACAGGAAGTTTTACAGCATAAGCACTAGCTATTGCGCAGTCATTCCACCATCTGCCGAAACGATAGAACCCGTCATAAACGAGGATTCATCAGAAGCTAAGAAGAGAACTAGGTTTGCGATCTCGCGTGATGTTCCGGGGCGACCAATAGGTTGGAAAGAATCAATCGTCTCATAAACATGGTCGAGTCCACCGAGCATCTTGGCATGTGCATGGTTGATCGGCGTATCAACCCAACCCGGGCAGATTGCGTTACATCGAATTCCCTGCTTGGCATAGTCCAGCGCGATGCCACGTGTGAACATAACGATTGCGCCTTTGGAGGCGGAGTAGACGCTTAAAAAGGGTTCGGAGACAAGACCATTGACGCTCGACATGTTAACGATTGAACCGATCCCCTTCTTGAGCATGTATGGAATCGCGGCACGCGTCAGATACATCGCGCCTTTCACATTTACATTCAAAGTGCGATCTATCGTCTCATTAGAAACTTCATGAAAGACGCCGGGAAGGTTTACTCCAGCGTTGTTGACCAAGATATCAACGCTTCCGAAATCTTTTGCAGTTTTATCTACAAGATTTGTGCAGGTCGCAGAATCGGAGATATCAAGAGAAGCCCAGGTCGAGCGTGCCGCCGTCGCGTTAATAGAATCTGATGTTGCCTTGGCTGCGATCTCATTAATATCGGCACAAACCACTGTGGCGCCCTCTTCGGCTAAGCGAATAGCACTTGCCTGGCCTATGCCAGAACCAGCACCAGTAACTATTGCAACTAAACCTGCGACTCTGCCTGCCATCGGACGGTCTCCTTTTATGTATCGGGAAAAAAATTCACCCGCCAACCTTGTGGGCTAACGGGTGAATTCTACTTAGAACCTTGAACTATTAATCGAGTGTACGAACTGGACCCTTGAAATGCTTATTGGCTCCAGCGAACCACCAGATGAGTGCTCCACCGAGAATTACCACAACTGCAATAGGAGTGTAGTTAGCGCTCGTCCAAGAGAATCCCTTGCGGAAAGGAACTCCGGCGGGAACTGTTGGAAGCATGAAGTAAACCGAGACAATGATTACTTCGAGAACTGCAACAGGACCCATCCACTTCCAATGCTTGCCCAGGTTCCATTCGCCTTGTACAAACTTATCTCCCATGCGCCAGCGCAAGAAGATAGGAATTGCAAAAGCGGCGAAGAGACCAATGACCGTGATCGAAGTGACCGCGAAGAAAGCGATCGGCGTGGTGGTTCCCTTAGGCGAATAGAGAGCTGGAAGGGTAAGGATGATTGCTCCACCGCCGAGGCCAATTGCTGCATTAGATGGATTGCGGTTCTTATCTAGCTTGGTAAAGAACTTATTGCCAGGCACTGCCTTATCGCGAGAGAAGGCGAAGAGCATGCGCGATCCAGCGGTTACGCAGGACATGCCGCATAGGAATTGTCCAACGCAGGTGATGATGAAGACTGTTTTACCCCAGAAATGAACTCCCAAGGCGGTTTGAATGACGGCCATTGAAGATCCGCCACCTTTGGTGATTCCGGCTTCATCGGTTGCTGCGAAAAGAATTGCAAGCAACATGATCCAGCCAGCAACGCCTGAATATGCAATTGACTTCCAGATGCCCTTTGCTGCCTCAGTTGATGCGCTGCCGGTCTCCTCTGAGACGTGTGCAGATGCATCAAAACCCGTAAGGGTGTACTGCGAGAGCAGGAATCCGATAGGAAGGATGTAGAACCAGTACTTAGCAAATCCACCAGAGAATCCACTGTTATTGATGTGATGAGTGAATACCCAAGAGGCGGTCTGATGATGAGTAGGAACAAAGATGAAGATCAAGATAATTGCGGCAACTCCACCGACATGCCACCAAACATTCACATTTTGGAACTGGTGGATAACTTTGGCTCCGTAAATGTTGATCGCGATATGCATGAGAACAACGATGACGAAAATTAAGAATGCTTGCTTCAAACTGGCAGGGTTGAACCATGAGTTATAAAGTGCTCCACCGTTCTGGATGAAGAAAGCTAGCCCATAGTCGACGCCTGCGGTAACTGCAATCAATCCCATGAGATTGAGCCAGCCGGTAATCCAGCCATGAATTGGCTTACCAAGTCTGAGTGACCAGTAGTAAATTCCACCGGCAGTAGGCATAGCCGAAACGAGTTCGGACATTGAAAGACCCACGATGAGCACAAGGCATGCAATAACCGGCCAGCCAATAGCGATAGCGACTGGTCCACCATTGTTCCAGGCTTGGCCAAAGGTGGTGAAGCAACCAGAAAGTATCGAGATAATCGAGAAAGAAATTGCGAAGTTATTGAAACCTGACCATTTGCGGTCGAACTCCTGTTTGTATCCGAGTTCGGCTAATTTCTTAGCATCAGCGTCTTGAGAGTTAATCATAAACAAATATCCAATCCGTGAGGTCGGCAATTCGATTCCACATGGCGCAGAAGAAACGCCACCAAGCAGATTGAGATGAAGTGTGCCGTGCCACACATTGAATTGGAAGGTAATTCGTCCCGTTTTCTCAAGAATTCTTGGGGAAAATATTCAGGGGGCCCAGAAATCTGGACCCCCTGAATCGGAATTTCTTGTTAACTAGATGTTCTTGATTGGTCCCTTGAACCACTTCTTTACTGAGAGGTGCCACCAGATCCAAAGGAGGATCAGTGCGCCACCAGTGATGATAGGTGCGTAGTTCACCGATGTCCAGCTAAATCCCTTGCGGAATGGAATTGCCGAAGGGTAGAGCGGCATGATGAAGTAGATGGAGATGATCAGAATCTCTGCCACTGCGATCAAGTTCATCCACTTGTACTTGCTGCCGAGAGTCCAGACACCTGGCTTGAAGCTATCTCCAGCCTTCCAACGCAGATAGATCGGGATCATAAATGCGAGGTAGAGAGAGATAACGCAGACGGATACAACAGCATAGAACGCCGTTGGAGCACCCGCTGAGCTCTTATAGAGTGCAGGGAGAGTCATCGCTACGCCTGCAACTGCAGAAATAAGAATAGCGTTTACCGGAGTTCCAGAACTGTTGACCTTGCGCCAGTGCTTGCTTCCTGGAAGGGCACCATCACGAGAGAACGCAAACATCATTCTTGAGCAAGATGTCAGGCAAGCTGTGACACAGAAGAGCTGGCCAATGGTTGTAATGAACATGATCAACTTAAAGAGGCCACCATCTCCACCGAGGGCGGAGTAGAAGATTGCGATAGGGCTACCTTGACCAAAAGGATTCACCTTTGGATCGGCCGAGTTGATGAGATCGAATTTAGATGCAGCCCAAAGGAACGAGAGCAGAAGGATGTATCCGCCGACTGCTGAGTAGAAAATGGACTTCCAGATTCCCTTTGCAGCGTTGATATGAGCTTCATGTGTCTCTTCAGATAAGTGAGCCGAGGCATCAAAACCGGTAATCGTGTACTGAGTGAGCAAGAAGCCCAATGGCAAAATGAAGTACCAGAAACTTCCTCCTGTGCCGGCAAATCCGGAGTTGTTGATGTGCTTAAAGAAGAAACTTCCGGAGGCATGATGCTTCGGTGCAACTAAAAGAACTGCGACGATGACGGCCACTCCAAAGACGTGCCACCAAACAGAAATATTGTTCATAACCGCTAAAAGGTGATGTCCGTAGAGATTAATGAGGGTAATAAGCACCATCACGATGAGGAATAGAGCGAACTGCTGCTTGATGTAATCGCCGCCGAAGGAGTTTGGCCAGCTCTTAACGTAAAAACCGAGAAGTTGATTGATGTAGAAAGTTGAACCGTAGCCAACCGAGGCCGTGACCGAAACCAGACCAATCAGGTTGAGCCAGCCGGTGTAGAAACCAGCTTTAGGACCTCCAAGTTTGGAAGCCCACCAGTAAATACCGCCCGAAGTTGGGAAGGCGGAGGCTAGCTCTGACATGGAGAATCCGATTATGAGGATCAGGGTGGCGATTAATGGCCAACCAACGGTGATCGCGAAAGGTCCACCAAAGTTCCAAGCCTGGGCAAAGGTTGTGAAGCAGCCCGAGAGGATGGAGATGATGGAGAAAGAGATTGCAAAATTAGAGAAACCGGACCAGCTGCGGTTGAGCTCTTGTTTATAGCCGAGCTCGGCTAAGCGCCGTTCATCATCTGAATGAATTTGGGACATCTTTGTCGTTCCACCCTTCTAGAAGTTAGGGGAAGTCTGCCCCCAGGAGTGTGATTTTGGAAGCACCGCAATGCGGATTTCTTATTCAATTTTACCTCTCATTCGGCTCACACCCGCTTTTGTCAAGGGTCATTGTGGGCACTGACCTGCACGAGTAACCTGTATTTGTTCAACCCGCAAAACTCAACTATCGGAGGAAAAGAAGTGTCTCTCTCCCTGGAGCAATTAAAGGCAGATGTAGCAAGCGGCAAGATCGACACCGTTGTAGTCGGTGCGACAGATATGCAAGGGAGATTGCAGGGCAAGCGGATCCACGCGCCCTTCTTCGTTGCTGACACCATTAAGAATGGCACCGAGGGATGTAACTACCTCCTGGCGGTAGATGTGGATATGAATACCGTTCAAGGCTATGACGTCTCATCGTGGGATACCGGCTACGCCGACATGGGCCTCCACCCTGATTTCGATACTCTGCGCTACCTGCCGTGGCACGAGGGCACCGCCTTTGTGATCGCCGACTTCGTCGACCACCACAAGCATGGGGTCTCTGTTTCTCCGCGCACAATTTTGAAGAATCAATTGGCTCGCCTCGATGCTGCTGGGATGATGGCGCTCTGTGGCACCGAACTAGAATTCATTGTCTTCAATGACACTTTCGAAGAGGCGTGGAACAAGGGTTACAAGGACCTCATCCCCTCTAACCAATACAACATTGATTACTCCCTCATTGGCACCGGCCGCGTTGAAAAGCTGCTCCGTGCTATTCGCCTCAATATGGATGGCGCAGGCTTGATCGTTGAATCAGCTAAGGGAGAGTGCAACCTTGGACAACACGAGATCGCCTTCCGCTACGAGGATGCCCTAAGTACCTGCGACAACCACTCTATTTACAAGATGGGTGCTAAAGAGATCGCTGCTCAGCAAGGCTGCTCGCTCACCTTTATGGCTAAGTTCAACGAGCGCGAGGGAAGTTCGTGTCACATCCACCTTTCATTCCGAGGCAAAGATGATTCTGCGGTTCTTGCAGGAGATGCTGGAGATGGCATGTCAAAGCTGGGTCGCCACTACTTGGCGGGAATTCAAGCCCATATGCGCGAGCTCAGTCTCTTCTTCGCACCAAATATCAATTCTTACAAGCGTTTCCAATATGGCACCTTCGCTCCAACCGCTCTCAAGTGGGGTCGCGATAACCGCACTTGCGCTTTGCGTCTAGTTGGACAAGGTCATTCCTTGCGCATCGAGAACCGTGTTCCAGGTGGAGATGCCAATCAATATCTCGCCGTCGCTGGCATGATCGCCGCTGGTATGGATGGAATCGAGAATGAACTCGAACTCGAACCTATCTTCCAAGGCAATGCTTATGCCCTCGAAACTTCTCGCGTACCAACCTCACTCCACGAAGCTCGCGATCTCTTCGCCAATAGCGAATGGGTCGCCAAGACCTTTGGTGCTGATGTTCAAAAGCATTACACCCATATGGCAGATACCGAGTTAGATGCCTATAGCCGCGCAGTCACCGACTGGGAGCGTTTCCGCAACTTCGAAAGAATGTAAGGTAGTTATTTATTATGAGCACATATACCGTTATTAACCCTGCCACCGCGACCGCCGTTAAGGATGTCGCACTTGCTGATCTCGCGACCACCGATGCAACCATCGCCAAAGCCAATAAGGCCTTTGAGACCTGGCGCCTCGTAAACCCAGGTGACCGCGCCAAGTTGCTCCGCAACTTCGCCCGCGTTGTCGACGAACATCTCGAAGAGCTGGCGCAACTCGAAGTCCTTAACTCAGGCCACACCATCGGAAATGCTCGCTGGGAAGCCGGCAATGTCCGCGACTGTCTTAACTATTACAGCGCTGCGCCAGAACGCCTCTTTGGTCGTCAGATCCCCGTTCCCAACGGAATCGACATCACCTTCAAAGAGCCACTCGGAGTAATCGGAATCATCGTGCCGTGGAATTTCCCGATGCCTATCGCTGGATGGGGCTTTGCTCCTGCTCTGGCGGCGGGTAATACCGTCGTTCTCAAGCCCGCAGAGCTAACTCCACTTACCGCTATTCGTTTAGGTGAACTCGCTCTTGTAGCTGGAATTCCGGAAGGCGTCTTCAACGTAATTCCTGGAAAGGGAAGCATCGTTGGAGAACGTTTCGTCACCAACCCAATCGTTCGCAAGATTGTCTTCACCGGATCAACAACGGTCGGTAAAGGCATCATGCGCGGTTGTGCCGATCAGGTAAAACGTCTGACACTTGAACTCGGCGGCAAGAGCGCCAACGTCATCTTCGCTGATGCTGATATTGAGAGGGCGGCTGCGGGGGCACCAGGTTCGGTCTTCGACAATGCCGGACAAGATTGCTGCGCTCGTTCTCGCATCCTCGTTCAACGTTCTGTGCTCGATTCATTTATGGAGAAGTTCGAAGTTGCGGTAAAGAAGTTCCGCGTCGAATCTCCAGAACTCGAAACCGCTGAGATGGGACCACTTATCTCTGCTGGACAACTCGATCGCGTTCGCGAATATGTTCCTGCTGGCACGGAAATCGCATTCACGGGAACGGCGCCTACCGGCCCTGGATACTGGATGGCACCGACGGTACTTCTTGCAAAATCAACATCTGATCGCGCCTACCGCGAAGAGATCTTCGGCCCCGTCGTTTCCGTTATCGCCTTCGAAGATGAAGCCGATGCAATACGTCTAGCTAACGATTCGGAATACGGTCTATCCGGATCGATCTGGACCCGTGATTTGGCAAAGGGAGTACGCGTTTCTCGCGGTATCGAAGCGGGCAACCTCTCCGTCAACTCCAACTCATCGGTGCGCTACTGGACCCCATTTGGTGGTTACAAGCAATCCGGCCTTGGACGCGAACTCGGTCCCGATGCACTTGATGCATTCACCGAGACCAAAAACGTATTCTTCGACACCACTAACTAAGTTATTTAGAGAGAGATTTTAGTGAATCGTCTGCAAGATCGAGTGGCAGTTATTACCGGAGCGGCCAGCGGAATCGGCTACGCCACGGCAAAGCGCTTTGCAGACGAAGGCGCAAAGGTCGTCATCGTCGATCTCAATGAAGAGGTGGGTCAACAGGTCGCTGCAGAAATCGGCGGCATATTTATCAAAGCTGATGTGACCAGCGAAGAAGATGTCGCCCGCATGTACAAGGTCGCATTCGATACTTACGGCAGGATTGATATCGCATTTAATAATGCTGGCATTTCGCCCCCAGAGGATGATTCGATTCTGGTTACGGGCATCGATGTTTGGCGCCGCGTCCAGGAAGTAAACCTGACCTCTGTTTATCTCTGCTGCAAGCATGTAATTCCGTACATGCAGAAGGCCGGCAAGGGTTCGATCATCAATACTGCATCTTTTGTAGCCACCATGGGCGCAGCAACTTCCCAAATTTCTTACACCGCCTCCAAGGGTGGCGTCCTGGCGATGAGTCGAGAACTCGGAGTCCAATTCGCTAAGCAGGGTATCCGTGTCAATGCGCTCTCCCCTGGCCCAGTTAACACCCCAATGCTTCGTGAGCTCTTCGCTAAAGATCCAGTCCGCGCTGCTCGCCGCCTGGTCCACATTCCCTTTGGTCGCTTTGCTGAAGCCTCCGAGATAGCCGCCGCTGTGGCATTCTTGGCCTCCGACGATTCCTCGTTTATCACCGCATCTAACTTCCTGGTTGATGGCGGGATTAGCGGGTCTTACGTCACCCCACTCGAAGGAGAGTAAATAGTACATGTGTCGTTTAATGGGTTTCGTCTCTGCCGATGAGCAGACACTGGTCGAGGCAGCCGGAAAAGAGTTTGCAGAATTTGCTGCGCTCTCTGCCCGCCACGGTGATGGTTGGGGAATTGCGACCTGCAATGTGGAAGAACATCCAATGCTTCTTGTAGAGCCAACCCGGGCTAAAGAGAGCATCGCCTTCGATCAAGCCTCACATAATCTCAAATCAACTGGCGCTCTGCTCCATCTGCGCTGGGCGACGGGAAGTTTGGCTATAAATGAAGGGAATACCCATCCCTTCGCTTACCGTGACTTTTCCTTTATGCACAACGGGGCGCTAATTCCTCCTGAATCGATCGATCCCTTTGTTGACCCGAAATATGTGGCGCTGCGACGTGGACAGACAGATAGCGAGAGTTACTTCTACCTCATCGTCACCGAGATTGAAAAATTTGGCGTGGAGCGTGGCATTCACTCTGCCGTAAATATTATTCGCAAAAATGCGATCTACTCCAGCATAAATTGCATGTTCCTAACCCCCACGGAATTTTATGTAATCAATGAACACAACGATGAGCGTATTCCAAAGGGAGAACTCCCTGGTTATTACGATCTCTTCTACATTGCTGATGGCAAAGAGGTCTTAGTGGCCTCGAGCGGGTGGACGCAAACCGGCTGGCAAGAATTAACGAATCACTCGATTATGAAGGTTGATCGAGCTGCCTTAACTATCGAGATTAGCGACCTTAACGGGTAACGTGCCCCGAACGTGAAAGCGCGGCATCAATAAGTCGGGTAATGACTTCCGAGTAGCTCACGCCCGCCCGTCCCCACAATTTAGGAAACATCGATGTCGGCGTGAAACCTGGCATGGTATTGAGTTCGTTGATGACGATTTCGCCAGCATCTGTATAGAAGAAATCCACCCGTGCCAGTCCCTCACAACCCAGCGCTTTGAAGGCGGTCACGGCCGCACTTTGAATCGCGGCTTCAACTCCAGCAGGTAAATCCTCTGGGAATACCACCGTTGTCGCGTCGTCCAGATACTTTGCTTCGAAATCATAGAACTCGTGGTTTCCCAAAATTTTAATCTGACCTATCGGAGATGCCTTGGCAACTCCAGAACTTTCTAAGACTCCACACTCGATTTCGCGACCCACGATCGCTTCTTCGATCAAGACTTTTGTATCAAATAAAAATCCGTGCTCGATCGCAGAAGTTAACTCGGCGAAAGACTTCACCTTTGTCGTTCCGCGGCTGGATCCACTGCGAGCAGGTTTTACAAAGACGGGGTAGGTCAAACCTGCAATCCGCGCAGCGCTCCACTCCCCTTTGGTGAGAACAACGCCCGGGGCCACTTTAAGAGCGTTTGCCTGAAAGATCGGCTTAGCAAAAGACTTATCCATCGCTACCGCACTCGCCAGGACACCAGAACCTACGTAGCGAATCCCTGCCATCTCACATAAGCCCTGAACGGTGCCATCTTCGCCATAGGGACCGTGGAGTAATGGAAAGAGAACATCAATGTTGAGCGGTTCGCCTTTGTAACTAAATCCATGAATGTCGGCTGTGATTGCAGGAAGGGATTCATCTACCTGTGGAAGTTTTCCGTCTTTGATCGCAAGTACCGTGGCTTGATCGACATATACCCACTTACCGGTACGAGCAATGCCGATCAGAATTGGCTCGAAACGTTCGTGATCGATCGCTCCTAGAATTCCACCGGCAGAGATGCAAGAAATTTCGTGTTCAGAGGATTGACCTCCGAAGAGAATGGCCACCCGCTTCTTAC
>Ga0194061_1000722_pt1 | contig 20074 bp, 18 predicted proteins | sample SepL2221m_MetaG_FD_163423 | JGI IMG/M metagenome (GOLD analysis project Ga0194061, IMG submission 163423) | Anoxic zone freshwater microbial communities from boreal shield lake in IISD Experimental Lakes Area, Ontario, Canada - Sep2016-L224-21m | ecosystem: Environmental > Aquatic > Freshwater >... | reverse complement strand
GTCAGGCGGTATTTGCCATTCATGCAGCACTGCCCCCGGCAGGTGCGGCAGAGAGCCGACGCGCCAACTGCGCCAACGACGGCGGCATACTGATTCTTCTGCAGGAAACAATCCTGTACGATACGCTGCAGCTGTACCCTGACCTCGGGTTCAAGGCCTCCCAGAAGCTGATCGACATATCCGAGGCCGTGTTGCAGCAGCTGGTCGTCCATAGTGTATTCCCTGACCAAAATGTCCGTAAGCATTCTTTTTACCGCGTGAACATACCTTTTTGTTCTGTTAATATCAAGATACCTGTAAAGCACCTTGCAGATATTAAAATCCCGGCGGTTCATGATTACGACATAAAATGTCATAAAACCAACAGCGTATGCTTTTTAAGGAGTTTTTAGCCTTTACATCTGAGTCAGTTAGGATATAGTAACAAACCGTTTTAACCGCACATTCCGAAAAGGCTACTGCATGGCGATTGCCGACGACGTTGTTAAGCTTGACCAGCAATTGAGCGAGCTGATCCTGAAATACGAGCAGTATTTTATCGGGCTTGAAAAGCGTGAACCGCTGCCACTGTTGAGCGAAGTGGAGAAAATGGTTCGCCGTTACACTGGTGTTCCAATCAATAACACCATGTACAAGCATCGCTTCACCATGCTGGTTGCCCGTCTCAACACCTATCGGGAGCATTGGAACAGAATCCTGAAGTTGATGGAAGAGGGACGCTACTCCCGTGACCGCTTCATCAGCAATCTGCACCAGAAAGGGGCGCGAAAGGGTAGTGAGCGTAATGCAGAGCCGCATGTCGAGGAATCGCAAAGCGACCTTGACCGGATTGTTCACGAGTTTCGCGAGGCGCGGAAAGCATGCAATCTCCCAGTTGAGAAGATAACCCGTGAGTTAGTAGCCGCTACTATAGAAAAGCAAAAACCGCTGCTTGCCGCCAGGCTTGGTACTGAGAACCTCGCCTTTCGCGTGGTGATCGAAAGCGGAAAGCCGAAGCTGAAAGCGGGACTCCGCAAGCATTAACTCTATTCAACTCTCCGTAGCATTCGAGTCGTGATTTTCCCATGAATCATCCTATCCCCCAGACAATCGATATTGCCGCACTGCTCAAGAACGGTACCCGGCGCATAACGGTACCCGGCCTTAAGGGGTCGGCTCCGGCTTTGCTGGTGTCCGAACTGTGTTCCAGCGGCAGAGACGATCTACTGGTGATTGCTGCAACACAGACTGCAGCAGAAGAGTTCTGCAACGAACTGGCATTTTTTTCGACCGTTTCCGCACAGGCGGTACTTTTCCCTGCCTGGGATACATCCCCCTTTTCTCCTTCATCTCCAACTCCTGACATATCCGGTGCCCGCCTGAATGCGCTCTTCCGCCTGCAGAACAATCGTGCGCCGATAACCGTCATGCCGGTTACGGCGGCCCTGCAACGGGTTCTGCCGCGCGACGTACTGGGCGGATCATCCTGCTATCTGGTGGCAGGTGAGGATTTTGAGCGGGATGACCTGCTGGCAAAGCTGGTCAGGATGGGTTATGCCAATGTCCCGCTGGTTGAGGATCGCGGCACCTACGCTGTGCGGGGGGGCATTCTGGATATTTTTCCACCAAACATGCCGTCGCCGGTCAGGATCGAGTTTTTTGGGGATACCGCCGAAACGATCCGCGCCTTTGACCCATTGACGCAGCGCTCTCTGCAGCCGGTGGAGGAACTGGTACTGCTCCCCTCCCGCGAGCTGCTTCTGACCGAAGAAATTGTCGGCGATAGTGCCGTGCGCCTCAAACAGCGCTGCGATAACCTGGATATCCCGGCTAATAAGAGGCGCCTGATTCTTGAGGATCTGCAGAACGCGATCTATTTCCAGGGAGTCGATTTTCTGCAGCCGTTACTGCATCCCGGTCTGGAAACAATTTTCGACTATACCGGCGGGGCAACGCTGGTTCTTCTTGATCCTGAGGCGATCCGTCACGCTGCCGCCAGTTTCGCTGAAGAAGTTGAAAACGGCGCAGCCAGAGCCGTTGCCACAGGAATGCCCCATTCACCCCAGGAACAGCTGTTTCTTTCTGCTGAAGCACTGGAGGCAGTTATCGACAGCTGCTGCCGCCTTGAACTTTCCGGCATATCGCTTGAGACGGCACCTGCTGCGATGCCAGTTGAAATTGCCTGTCATGACAACGGCGACCTGCGGGTGAGCGTCTCCAAGGAGAGCAGCCACGCCCTGGCACCGCTGGCCCGCAGGCTGCGTGATTGGTTTGACGGCGGCGAGCGGGTTTTGATGGTCTGCCACCAGTATGCCCAGGCCGAGCGACTCAAGCAGTTGCTGACCCCTTACGGGATCCCCTGTGGTATCAGCGAGGCCGGATTCAGGGATGAATTCACCACGGCTTCCGGTGAAATTCACAAAGGGGATGGGCGCGTCACGCTGCTGCTCGGCGAGGTTTCCCGAGGTTTCAGACTCCCCTCGTCGCGGCTGGTGCTGATTGCCGAGGAGGAGTTGTTCGGCAGGCGGGTCAGACGCCGCGGCATTTCAGAAGTCCGCAAAAAGCAGATTCTCTCGTCGCTGGCCGAGCTCAAGCCGGGCGACAACATGGTACACATCGACCACGGCATCGGCCTCTACCGTGGCCTGCAGCACATCAGCGTCGGCGGAGTGGGAGGAGACTTCCTGCTGCTCGAATACGCCAACAACGACAAGCTCTACCTGCCGGTTGATCGGCTGGGGCTGGTGCAGCGCTACGTGGGGCCGGAAGGGTCGCACCCGGCACTTGACAAGCTGGGGGGCGCCGGCTGGGAGAAGGCCAAGGGGAAGGCCCGCAGGAATATTGAGGAACTGGCCGGTGAGCTGCTGGAAATCTACGCCAGACGCCAGATGTGCGAAGGTTTTTCCTTTTCCCCCCCCGATGAGATGTACCGCGAATTCGAGGCCTCCTTCGCCTGGGAGGAGACCCCCGATCAGCTGTCTGCAATCCAGGATGTGCTGGCCGACATGCAGCACTCCAAACCGATGGATCGGCTGGTCTGCGGCGATGTAGGCTACGGCAAGACCGAGGTTGCCCTGCGCGGCGCTTTCAAGGCAGCGCTGGACGGCAAACAGGTTGGCATTCTGGTGCCAACGACCATCCTGGCCCAGCAGCATTTCGAGACCTTCCATGAGCGGCTCAAGGAGTACCCGGTGACGGTGGAGGTGCTCTCCCGCTTCCGCAGCCCGAAGGAGCAGAAGGATATCCTCGAACGGCTGAAGAAGGGGAACATCGACATCATCATCGGCACCCACCGCATGCTGCAGAAGGATGTTCACTTCAAGGATCTGGGGCTATTGATTATCGACGAGGAGCAGCGCTTCGGCGTCAAGGACAAGGAGCGGCTCAAGGCCTTCCGGGCGGTGGTGGATATCATGACCCTCACTGCCACGCCGATTCCCCGCACGCTCTACATGTCGATGATGGGCATCCGCGACCTGTCGATTATCGACACTCCGCCGGTGGATCGTCTGGCGGTCAAGACCTTTGTGGCCCGCTTTTCCGAAGAGCTGGTCCGCGAGGCGGTGCTGCGCGAACTGCGGCGGGGGGGGCAGATTTTCTTTGTGCACAACCGGGTGCAGACCATTGCCAAACGCGCCGAGCTGCTGGCGCAGCTGGTGCCGGAGGCCAGGATCGTGGTCGGCCACGGCCAGATGGGGGAACACGAGCTGGAAAAGGTCATGCTGGGCTTCATGCACGGCGAGACCAACCTGCTGCTCTGCACCACGATCATTGAATCGGGCCTCGATATCCCCAACGCCAACACCCTGATCGTTGATCATGCCGACAAATTCGGCCTATCCCAGCTCTATCAGCTGCGGGGCCGGGTCGGGCGCTCCAGCCAGCGGGGCTATGCCTACCTGCTGATATCCGGAGAGGGTTCCATCAGCGGTGATGCCCGCGAACGGCTGCGGATTCTGCAGGACATCTCCGAACTGGGAGCCGGTTTCCGCATCGCCACCCACGACATGGAGATCCGCGGCGCCGGAGACATGCTCGGTAGCCGCCAGTCGGGAACCGTCACCGAGATCGGCTTTGAGCTGTACAACCAGATGCTGGAGGAAACCATCTGCCGCCTGCGGGGAGAAGAGTATGAGGAGCGTGTTGAGCCGGAGATCAACCTGAACGTGCCGGCCTTCATTCCTGAAGCCTACGTGAAGGATGCCGGGCAGCGCCTGGTGATCTATAAGAAGTTGACCCAGGCCGAGTGTGAAGAGGATGTGCTGGATGTGCAGAACGAGATGGTCGATCGCTTCGGAAAATACCCGCTGGCCACCTCCTACCTGTTCGAGATCATGAAGCTGCGAGTGATGCTGAAAAAACTGCTGGTGCGGCAGATCGACTGCAGCGGTAAAACGTTAGTGCTTTCGCTCCACCCGCGCACCCCGGTTCCACCTGACACGATCATCGCCATGATCAGGAACGAGCCGAAAATTTACCAGTTCACGCCCGATTACAAGCTGGTCTGTGCGTTGAAAGGGACTTCCTTTGATGATGTCATTGCCGCTTCAAAAACAGTGATGGAGCGTCTTGCGCCTCCCTCATGAGCGCACTTCGCCAGGAGCTGACTTTCCCGGAAGCACTCATAACTGCTGAAAACTGTTCCAAAATCGCTCTAAAACACTTGACATGTGAGCATCCCTCCTTTACTATTCCTCTCCCTACGGGCCTATAGCTCAGTTGGCTAGAGCCACCGGCTCATAACCGGTTGGTCCCAGGTTCGAGTCCTGGTGGGCCCACCATTTCACAGCACGAGGTACATGCGCCGGATGCCGGCACGAATTACGGGGAGATCCCTTTACATACCTCATTCACGAGAGTGCACACCGTAAGGTTGCACTCTTTTTATTTGTAGCCGGTGCGTATGCCAAAAGTATCTGATCTAATTGATATTGTTAACAAAATAGCCCCGGCATCCCTGGCGGAATCCTGGGATAACCCCGGGCTTCAGCTCGGCAGTCATTCCGCTGATGTGCACCGCATCATGGTTGCGCTTGATCCCGTCCCGGAAGTCGTCAAAGCGGCCGTCGATGCGACCTGTCAACTGCTTATCACTCATCATCCGCTGATTTTCAAGCCGCTGGCGTCGATTACAACGGCCTCGGCCCAGGGTCGGAGTATTCACTGTGCCATTACCGCCGGGCTTTCAATCCTGACCCTGCACACCAATTACGATATTGCCACCGGCGGATTGAACGACCTGCTGGCCGGAAAAATTGGTCTGAATGAGTGCCGGCCGCTACGGATAACAACGGCGGAAGAGTTGGCCAAGCTGGTCGTGTTCGTTCCTGAAGATCACGTTGAAAAGGTGCGGGGATCGTTGCTGCCGTTCACCAGACTGCAGGGCAATTATCGTGACTGTTCGTTTGCCGCTGGCGGAGAGGGAACCTTCACCCCACAGGATGGTGCTGAACCGTTTATCGGAACTGTCGGCTCGCTGCAGCGGGTAAACGAGCAGCGGCTCGAACTGCTGGTCGAGCGTACGACCGTTTCCCGGGCTGTAAAGGCTCTGCTGGCCGCTCACCCCTACGAAGAACCGGCCTTTGATCTCTACCCGTTGCTCAATGAGGGGGTAAAGCTCGGCCTGGGTCGGGTCGGGCGCCTTGCAGAACCGCTTATGCTGAAAGAATATGCTGCACGGGTGGGCAGGTCGCTGGATACCACGACGCTTCGATTCGTGGGGGAGCCTGACCGGATTGTTTCCAAAGTGGCGCTCTGCAGCGGCAGCGGTGCATCCCTGCTGAAGGATGCCGTCAGAGCCGGCGCCGATGTGCTGGTGACCGGTGACGTAAAATACCACGAGGCACGGGATGCCGAAGATGCCGGGATTGCTCTGATTGATGCCGGACATTTTCCCACCGAGATTATAATGGTTGATGAATTGACGGAACGGCTTGCAGGAGCTCTTGCGAACTCCCGCTACTCCGGGTGCCAGGTGATACCGTGTCACCTGCAGTGCGATCCGTTCAAAATGTATCACAATTGAAAACAGGAAAAAATTTGCACCAAGGGGGCTCGGCTTGAAAAAGAAACTGGAGATGCTGGAAGAGTTGCAGGAAATTGATCAGATGATCGATACGCTGAAGGATGCTCAAATCGGATTGCAGGCTGAACTTGATACCATTTCAGGCGAGCTGGAGAGTGCCCGTGCCGAAGTACAGGTGGTTGAGGAACGATTGGCGCTGCTTGAGCAGCAGAAAGGGGAACTTGATACCAATCACGCTGCCGAACTCGGCAATATTGCCCGTTCCGAAACCAATATGAAAGAGATCAAGACCAACAAGGAGTTCCAGGCAGTGGGGCGCGAAATAACTGCGGCCCGCAAGCAGGTCACGGAGCTTGAAGAACTGGTATTGCAGAAAATTGCCCAGATTGATGAAATTACCGGAGAGCTGACGACCAGGAAGTCACAGCTTGTGGAGCTTGAAGAAAATTCGGCCCAAAGAACAACTGAGAAACAAGCCGAAATCGCCAGGGTACAGAAAGATATGGATGCCGATTCAGCCCGCCGTGGCACCTTGACCCAGCAGATGCCGGCCTCGCTTGCCAAACGATACGACACCCTGAGAGTTCAGCGCCGCGGGCGTGCTCTGGCAATTGCCCGTGAAGGCTATTGCCAAGGGTGCAACATGCATCTTCCGCCGCAGTTGTACAACAACCTTTTCAAATGCGACGAACTGTTGACCTGCCCCCATTGCCAGAGGATTCTGATCCTCAAGCAGCAACAGGCATAGTCGCAGGGACCGGCTTGGTTGAAGCAGTCCAGATGGCCGCTGCCGGTGTTGAACCGGTGGAGGAAAGTCCGGGCTCCACAGGGCATGACGCTGGATAACGTCCAGCGGGGGCGACCCCAGGGATAAGTGCCACAGAGAGAAGTCCGCCTGCCACGGCAGGTAAGGGTGAAAGGGTGAGGTAAGAGCTCACCGGGTTCGGCGGTGACGTCGGATGCCAGGTAAACCCCGTCAGGAGCAAGGCCAAATAGGGAGGCGTTAAGGGCTGCCCGCCCGTGCCTCCGGGTTGGCCGCTTGAGGCTGCCGGTAACGGTAGACCCAGATGAATGGCCATCGCCCGGTCAGGGGTAACCCGACCCGGGAACAGAACCCGGCTTACGGACTGCTTCAACCAATACATCAACACCCTGAACGTGATTTACAGAGTGGGGTGGAGTATGCTCGTTAACCTGACTGTCATAGACGGCCTGCAAAAAGGTAAAACGTTCGAGTTTCGTGAACCTGACAACTTTCTGCTGGGACGCGATAACGATGGCAGCAAAGCGCATTTTCGCCTCAACAACGACGACACCCAGGTTTCCCGCAATCATTTCCTCCTCGAAATAAATCCTCCCGACTGTTTCATCCGTGATGCCGGTAGCCTGAACGGCACTTTTATTGTTCGGCCAAGCAGCAAGCGTGTCTATTTCATGGCCGGCCCAAGAACGAATACGAATCACGTGCTGATTGCGCCAAGAATGTGAAGAAGAAAATCGGGATTGCTGAATTTGTCAGGGCGTTGGCGTGTTAGCTTTGCGCTGATGATGGATATTTGTTGTAAATATTGTTTAAAATATTGTATAAATAATTATGTAAGATATGAGGGATAACGGTATGGCAACAGTTAATTACAGTATTCCGGATGATGTGAAAGAGTTGTTCAACACCGCGTTTGCAGGTGCTAACCGGAGTGCCGTGATCTCCGGGCTGATGCAGCAGGCTGCTGAGCACGAGTTGCGCCTCAAGCACCGCAGAGAGTCTGTTGACTCATTGCTGGCGGATCGTGCCACTGTGTCTCAAGTGACTACTGAGTCTGTATCTGCCGCCAGAGAAGAGATGCGGCGTTGAAGCCGGTTGTGGTTGTTGATGCCAGTGTTGTCATCAAGTGGTTTGTTTTCGAGTCTCCCGATGAAGGGGACACGGATGCAGCTCTTGAACTTTTGCGGGCGTACCGTGATGACCGGATAGAACTTTGTCAACCACCAACCTGGCAGGCCGAAGTGTTGGCGGTGCTTGCCCGGATCGTGCCGGATAAGGTCGAGCAGCACACATGGAAACTGCTGGCTTTCGACCATACCGCAGCATCAGGAAGTTCCGTTTATCTCAAAGCGGTTCAGCTTTCAATCCAACTCAATCATCACCTCTTCGACACTATTTATCATGCCGCAGCCTTGACGCATCCATCGGCATTTCTGATCACTGCTGATGAAAAATACCGGATTAAGGCAGAAGTCTTGGGAAGAGTGCTTTCGCTTAAGAGATGGGGAGAGGTTTTTCTTTGCGGTTGAACGATGAAAAACCGATTTCTGTTGAGAATCGGTTCCGGGGATAGATTGGGCTATTGCAAAAACGGAGAATTGGGCGATTGAGAAGGATGTGAATAAGAGGGTGAGGAGTAGATTCACAAACAGTTCCGGATAAATGTTCCATTTGGGTAGATGGCCAGTTAACGCACGCGCGCGTGAACTGGCCAATAACATGTTGGTGTCAATCGGCGAATATGAGCGCTATCATAATATGATTGCATATTATCTCATTTCATGGCTATTATCCTCATATGAATAAATTGCATCGAAAAACTTTGGACGATATTTTTTCACAACCGGTTCCAGCAACTTTGGAATGGCGGAGAATTGAGTCTCTCTTTGTCTCGTTAGGTGCACAAACAATTGAAGGTACAGGCTCAAGGGTACGATTTGATTTGAACGGCATAGTGGCTGCGTTCCACCGACCACATCCGGCAAAAGAGGCAAAACCATATCAAGTCAAGGACGCAAAAACATTTTTGGAGAATGCAGGAGTAAAGCCATGAACACCATGATTTTTAAAGGATATGCCGCCCGAATTGAATACAGTGATGAAGATGGATGTTTCATTGGACACATAGCGGGAATAAAAGACGTAATAGGTTTTCACGCCGATACCGTTAGCGAGTTACGTGCCGCCTTCGTTGAAGCGGTAGACGACTATCTTGCTGCGTGCGAAAAATTGGGAAGAGCACCGCAAAAACCATATTCAGGAAAATTGATGTTAAGGGTTCCACCTGAAGTTCATGCCCACGCCGCAATGATGGCTGAAGCACATGGAAAGAGCCTGAACCAATGGGCTGCGGACGTTCTTATGTACGCTTCTTGAAAAAAAGCCGAACAATGACTGAACAACCAAAAGGGTCGTGTATCAACATCGGAAAACTATCGAGTTGTTAGCGACCCTATTTTTTGCCACAGATAAAAGAGGAAATGTCCAACAAGGCTTACGACCTGCCCGAAAACCCGGCGGGTCAACTTCATGCCCGTTATGCGGAGAATCAAAATGCAAAACCAACCCGTAACCGAAGAACTCCTTCAGGAGATGACCGAAAAAATCGTCCGCGAGATCAATTCGCGTACGGTGGAGGTTGAACGTGGATTTTAAAACAGTGACCTCCAATCTGTTGGCTGCATTTGAGCAGGAGCATATCAGCTACGCTCTTATTGGCGGGTTTGCAGTCAGCTTGTGGGGCTATCAACGGGCGACGGTTGATATTGATTTTCTGGTTAACAATAATGATATGGAAAAGGTGCGGCGGATTGTTGAAAAAATGGGATACCGCTGTATTCATGCCTCAGAAAATGTTTCTCAATTTATGTCCGATGACAAAAAGCAGGGGAGCCTGGACTTCTTGCACGCGTTTCGACCTGCTTCCCTGCAAATGCTGGAACGTGCCAAACTCAAGATTATTTTCGCCGGTGAACAGGCTATTCCTGTGATAGTTCCGGAAGACCTGATTGGGCTGAAAATTCAGGCTCTTAATAACGACCCTTCCCGTGCCCTGCTTGATATGGCTGATATTGAGGCGTTGATGAAAATATTCGGTAGTGCGCTCGATTGGACACGAATTGAGGGGTATTTTGAGCTTTTTGGTAGAGCGGAAACTGCAGCAGAACTGAGGTGTAAATATGATGTCTGACACTCACCCCAAAGGTAATTTACTTGTTGGCTTTGACGCTGAATCCTTGACGCATGATTGCCGCCAACTTCGCCACTATTCACGAACTGATCTGCCGAGTGCGGATGAGGCAATTGCTTTTATTGACGGCTATAATTCCTTCATAAACCACGCAACCCGTTCTTTTACTCCGATGCGGGATGTAACAATGTTGTTATGATGACCTCCACCCACGCCACTCATCCCGGTCTGGTTCGCCCAAACAACGACGTCAGCGTCTTTACTGATGTGCTCTCGGTATCTTTCTCTTAGCCGACGGTATGGGTGGCCATAACGCAGGTGAATCAGCCCAGATCCAGGCACACCATTTTTTCTCTGGCGGCATTCCCCAGTTTTCTCGCCAATTCGGCAGTGCCGTTCTCCTTTTCCATTCCGGTAAGCAGTTCAAGGGATCGCCAGTATAGGTTAATCCCATCCGGATAGGTTTCGCTGAGAAAGTTCAGATAGGCTGCCTGCTTCAATTTTTTTTCGACACGGGATGCTGCTGCTTTTTCTATGTCCTTCAGGCCGTCGGTAATTTCTGCTGCCGACTCTTTGCCCAGCAGCACTAAATGCCCTAATGGTTCTTTAATGCCTTCGACACTCCAGGAGTAGCGCACCCCGCTTTGAAGTCCCATTGTCTCCGGGGTTACCGAGAACGACTGCCGGCCTGAAATGTCGCGCGTGAAAACCGGAATCCCGCTTTTTTCATGTACGACCGTGAATCTGGCGCTGGAGAACCCGCACCAGGAAAAGGGGACTTCAACCCCCGGCAGCAGAGTTGCCATCTGACCGGGCGACTGTATATTGATCCGCGTATCACCGGGCACAATGCTGCGCGTGACGTGATACTGCCCTTCGTTTCCACCTGAACGTCCAAAACCGAGAATGTTCGAGATGCTGGATACCATCGTTCGCTTGCCCGCTGGTCTGGCAAAGACCGCTTTAAATTGATTCGGGGAAATTTTTTCAACGTGAGTGAACGGAGGCGCAACCCACTGAACTCCAAGTGCAGACGCATCTCCGGCGACTTCGATAATATCTCCTTCTGCCACCATGAGCCCTTTTTTGCACGCACCCCACTCATTATTCTGCTTTATCCGGCAGTTTTTCTCGTTCTGGTAAAAAATGCCGATGTCCTGCTGCTGTGCAAAAGAATGACCGGGGAGCAGCAGAAGCAGTGTCGAACACAGTGCCAATTTAGCAACTTTCATCATGAGCCCCTTTCTCGCCAGTGGTTACGGGACCGCTGTTCATCAGTTCATTGATTTTAGTTATGATGCTCATGCCGAATACGGGAATAACAAAATTGAAAAACAGCCCCCAGCGGGAGAATATGAACCAGCTCACCGGCAGGGCAATAATTAAAAAAACCGCTGAGGTAACCATCTGGGCAGCCATGCTGGATACTCGACAGAACAAGGCTGCGGCGAGCACGATTACTGCGCCTTCCACCAGAAGGCTGATCCACCAGTGGGTCTCAACCGGCTGTGCCCCTGACACAATGGTGTTGATTGCATTACCGATAACGTACATCCCCGGCATTTTTCCCACCGGCGTATGGCGAATGTCCCAGGTGTCGGGACTGGAGTTGCCAATCACTACGACCTTCCCTGCCAGATTATCCTGAAAACGGCTAAATCCGACCGCCTCTATGACCCCTGCCATACGCATGACCGGTAGCAAATTGGTCTCAAAATGCGGTGATGTTGGCGGAAGAAGGCGGAAACGGATCCGTTGGGTATAAATTTCGGCGCGATGTTCAGGCCGATTCAAGGGTATAATCAACTTTTTTCCGCCGAGAGTAACCGCTATTTTCCCTTTGGTATCCCGGCTTGAAAGCAGCGTTGCTGCAGCTTCATACAGTTGCGGCACACAGTTTTCATAGATCGCTGCAGCCAGTACCGGAGAGCTCCAGAGAATTTCGGCGGCATTTGTCTGCGGATTCCTGACTTTCGCATAAGCGGCCCAGTACCGGTTAATGAGATCTTTAGCGCTGCCTGAAACGGTAGGAATCCCTCGAAAGAAAATCTGCTCGCCGTTTGAGTTCTTTCTGTCAATCAAATCATCATAGATGTTCCGTTTTCTTTCTCCGTCGACGCCGACTGCCACGGGAAACACGACTCTGGTTTCCGCATGCTCCCGGAGCATTTTTTCCAGAATGATCCGCAAGGTACGATCGCCTTCCACACTGCAGCAGTCGGCTTTATCGAACAGGATGTCGAGGACGACAACTTTTGCACCGTTTCTCCAGGCCGCCTCCACGAGTCCGGCCACCTTGTCCCGCGGCGTCTGAAGCGGTTCGCCCCATTTCTTGTAGGTCGGATGGTCGATATCGAAGAAGTAGACCGGGGAATGACTCTGAGGTTCAGCTACGGCCAGCTGTTTTTCAATCCGGATAAGAACGTCGAATGCTGCATTGGCAAGATTCTCATCCATGGACTGGTTGGCTATGAGATGGTAAGAAACAGCAATCAACAGCCCGATGGCAACATAGAAGCGAAAAAAGAATTGTTTGTCCCTTGCAAGTCGCGAGGAAAGCGCCTGCTTTGTTCCGGACAACTTTCCCCGCAACTTTCGATACATCTGGCGGCCTCCTGTCGATGAACTTACGTGTTAAACGTGGCCCATCAGCTTTACCACTTCACGAACGCACTTTTCAATGCCGTCAGCGACATCTGAGATACGGGTCGCCAGCATGTAGGCCGGGGTGGTGACGAGCTTGTTTTTTGTGTCCACCACGAAGTCGGTTACCGGACAATCCTGGTGATGTGCGCCGGTTTTCTCTATTTCTGCCGCCGTCCCGGCATCGGTGCCGATTGTGACGGTCGGTGACAGACTCCTGCCCAGAACTGCGGCTATGACAACCGGGGCGATACAGATGGCACCGATCGGCTTTGCGGCAGCCGCCATCTCCTTCAACAGGCGGGCAACTTCGGGATGGACCGAGGCTGCGGCACCTTTCATGGCAAAATCGCACAGGTTTTTTGCCGCTCCGAATCCGCCGGGAAGCACGATTGCGTCCAGATCAGCCGCTTTGACATCTTTGATGTCACGGATGTTACCGCGGGCGATACGGGCCGATTCGACCAGCGCGTTGCGGGTAGTTCCGCTCTCCTCCATCTTGAGGTGATCGGTTACCGGAAATTCGGCGTCGGGGGCCATACAAACCGCTTCGCACCCCAGACGATCAATGGCCAGCAGGGCAAACACCGCCTCGTGGATCTCGCTGCCGTCCCGAACTCCGCATCCTGACAGTACAACGCCGATTTTTTTCATAGGTGCATCTCCTTCGCTAGAATAGGGCCTCCGTGGAGACCGGATGTAGTGGTGTCCAGCCGTCAGTACAGGTTTTTTTGTGGGGGGATTGTGCCATAAATTCAAAAGAAGGCAAGTGGCAAAAGCGGGCGTTTCGGAATGTTACTGTTTTTGAAATCAATAGGCAAACAGCGGAACCAGTACGGCAGCCATGACGCAGGCAGAGGGGATGAACAGGCGGCGGTAGACGCGGGCGATGTCGGCGTGGAAATATTCGCAGGTCAGCACGTAGCAGAGGTGAATCGGCGAGAGCATGACACCGGCAAACCCCGCTCCGAAGGCCAATGCCACCAGACCGGGAGAGGGTGCCGTCGTCCCCATCAACGGCAACAGCAGAGGGAAGGTGATGCCGACGTAGCCGACGGTCAGGCCGGTCATGACGCCGGCGATAAATGGAATCAGGAACAGCAGCAGATACACCGGCATTTGGGAGGTGACAAAAAAAGTCGAGATTCCCTTCAGCGCGCCGGTAACCCGCAGAACCTCCTGAAAGATCATAATGCCGATGACCAGAAAAAGCGCCTTACCGGAAACACTTTCACGAAGGTTTTTAAAGATCATGGCCGGGGTGTAGCGCTGGACGATATAGAGGGCCAGTACGGCGCCCCCCAGCGCAAGCGGGGCCTGGACTCTGAACAGTACCACCAGCAGCAACGCCAGCATGATAGGGGAGATCATGGCCAGGAAGGTAGCGAACTCACGCCCGCGACCGTTAACTGAAGGCTCTGTCGGCTGCCGACCGATTCCGCGCAGGCAGAAAAACACCCCCCAGCCGACCACCGAAAGGGCAAAGGGGAGATTGGCGACAAACAGCGTCTGGGTGGTGAGTCCGGTGATGCCGGCCGCAAGGATGATGCCGGGGTAGAGCGGAGAGACGTACTCCCAGATATGGCGGTACCAGTAATTGATCAGCGCCTTCTGCTCGGCTGAGATATCGGCATCCCCGGCTGCTTCGCTGACCATCGGTGCCGAGAATACTGCGCCGCCGGGCGACGGAAGCATGCCGATCATGGCCGGCATGGCCGCCATGACGATCCTCCGGTCGGGGAGTGCCGCAGAAAGCGAGCTGACCATTTTTTTGAGCATGCCGGTGGTGCGCAGGATATTTTCCATCACCATTGTCAGCATCAGGGTGATGGTCATTTCCAGGGATTTGGGAGCAAATATGGCCGTAAAACAGGCCGATACGAATTTACGGGGGGGGAGCAGATACAACAGAGCCAGCACAAGGGCACCGATCGGCATGACGGCCGACATGGATACCTTACGGCGCAGGAGAATGACGATCAGAACCAGTACAGCAGCGGTCTTAAGCAGATCGTGCATGGCGGTTCAGACTGCTGCAGCTTTTTGGTTGAGCGAACTGAACACCATATCCAATACGGTCTTCTGGCGTGCCTCAAACTTGTTCAGAACTGCCAGGCAGGTACCCATCGGACAGATTTCATGCAGAAAGTCGGCGTCCCGCCCGGAGAGGATCACGATCCGGTTTTTGTCCATGCCGGTTTCCACGGCAAACTTGAGGAGTTTAAGCCCGTCCATGGCCGGCATCTCCAGATCGATCAGCATCAGGTCGTAGCCACCGGACTTTATGGAGTGCAACGCGGATACGGGGTTATTGCGGATTTCCACCTGCAGCAGCGGGTAGTGCTCGCTGATATAGTCGCCCAGGATTCGGGTAAATCCCGGGTCGTCGTCAATCAATAATATTGTGCCCATAAGGGGGCACTATAACCGATTCATCGACGAGGTGAAATAAAATAGATACGGGCGGGGTTTTATTTGATTACTCGTGTAGCCGCCGATAACACGGCAAAGGGGACACTGATTCCGATCTCGCGGGCCATGCGCATGTTGACCACCAGGTCAATACGGTGTGGTGCCAGCAGCGAGAGATGTTCGGTTTTTGCGCCTTCCAGGACGCGTGTTGCCATTTCTGCGGCCAGATACCCCTGCTCCTGTGGATTGATTTCCAGGGAAAGGAGTGCGCCCTTCTCTCCTGCATCGGGCATGGTCGAGACAACCGGAATGTTCTTCCCTCTGGCCCTGGCAACGATCCGCTCAAACTGCTGGCTGACTATGCTCCCCTCTGTCGCAACAATTACGTCAACTGCATCAAGCATCTTTCCAAGAACCGTATCGAGGGTGGCGATAGAGTTGACCACCCCTTCGGTGACCGTCATGCCGAGCGGTGCGGAATATTTTCTGATATCGTCAAGCTGACGCTGGGAGCCGATTTCTCGGGGGTTGAACAGAACGCCGACCCGCCGGAAGGGGCGGATTCCCTGTAAATTTCTCAGCAGGGTCACCATCGGCACCCTCGAACTGACTCCGCACATCCCCTTGGACGGCTGTTCAGCGGCAAAAACATCTATGGAAACTACCGGGATGCCGTCCGCCTCGCGAAAAGCGGTCATGGCTGCCGGGGCACCGTAGGCAACAATCATGTCGGGGCGATAGGCGTTGAATTTTCGGATGGTGTTTGACCAGGAAAGCTGGTCGGGGTTGGGAGTCTGCAGAATGATTTCCGTACCGGGGGGGATGTAGCCGTGGGTGGCCATTGATTTCACAAAGGCGCGGTGTGCCTCGCGGTAACGGGGAAGGTCGCTGGTCATAATGGCCGCTATAGTCGTACCGCTTGCAACCTGCGGTGCCAGCAGAGTCACCATGAGAACGTTGGCTAAACAGGCTATGATGACGGGTCTCCTTGTCATCATGGTTCACCAGCGCCCGGAAAGCGTCAGCAGGGTTTCATGCACAGAACCGTCGTAGATCCGCTCCCCGCTGGCAAAATTCCTGAAGGTGTAGCCGATGGCACAGCCAAGATGATGACTGATGTGCCAATCCGCCCTGGCTGTCAGCAGCGTGTCAGTCGACGCCAGACGCGACTGGTCACCAATACCGCCGGAAGAGAAGAGCGGATCGTTTATCTGGTCGATGGCGGAATAGCGGATGTCGGCGAACGTTTGCTGGAAGGCCAGTGACAGGTCTACGTACCTGGCCAGTGCGACAACGGCATCCAGTGAGTACATCTGGGCAGATGAGCGATAGGCGCCGGAAACCCTCACCGTTTCATCCGGAACGTGGCTTTCAAAAAGAGATGCCTGATCGACGGCCGAACGGAGGTACGAGTAGTTTGCCGACAGTGTAACCCGTTCCAGCGGAGTAAACCAGGCGCTGCCGTTGGCCGAAAGTGTCATACTCTCGCGCGGCAGAACCACAGGGGATACGCTGCGTTCCCCGTGTTCCGCCCGCCCCTGAAACCCAGCAGTGATGCCCCACCGTCCACTGGCGGTGTAGCTGACAGTGGCCTGCCCGTTGTGACGCTGAGAATATGACGATCCGTAGGCGGGGTTGTCGGTGGCAGAGTAGCTGTAGGCGGCGTTGAACCTGGTTGCGTTGACCGGTTTCCAGGTGAAACTGACCTTGCCGGTATGGCTCTGGCGACTGTCTCCCCGTGTAGCTGTCGGCTGTGCAGGGGTTTGCACGTCAGGGAGATCGGAGCGCGTTTCACGTTCGGCGCGGTACTCAAAGCGCAAGGCGGCCCGCAGTTGCGGGTGGTAGCCAAGTGACAGGGTCATCGTGTCCCTGACCGTACTGATGGCGGGTCTGACCAGCAGTTGGCCGGAGGTGCCCGTGTAGAGGGGGGACGGATTAGCCGGCAGTACGGAGAATGGCGAATAGAGGGTTGCCGGAGAGTCCCGCTCGACCTGCAGGCGACGATAGGCAAGGGCCAGGGAGAGCTCCTTGAACGGGGTGTAGGCAAGATCGCCGGCAACGGCATGGGTCGTTTCGGAGGGGGCCTGCGACAGGCGGACATCGCCGCGACCGGTGGAGGCTTCGCGTTGCGTCAGCACATACTGGGCCGCACCGGTCAACCCGCCGCTCAGATCGCTGTAAAGCTTGAAGGTGTGGCTCGTCAGGCGATTGCCATTAACGACATTGTGAGCCTGAACAGCGGCGGCAAGCCCATCGTAACCGCTGAATCTGTCGCGCAGATCGTCGGCCTGATTCGAAAAATCGCGTATCAGAAAAACGTAGGCGGCGTTGACCGGCCCCAGATGGGCGTCGATCCCGATTGTGCCCTCACGGGTAATGCTGTCGATCGGGCGGGAACGGTTGTAGGTAGCGCTGGTTTGCACGTCGGGAGCGACATCGGCAAAACGCAGCCCGTCGCTTCCGCTGCGGGCGAGCTGCCAGTAATCCAGCTCAATATGCACAGGAGATGTGCCGAGTTTGAAGCGGTTTTTCGCTCGGGTAGTGATTGCACGGGTGCCATATCTCGCGCCGCTGTTCAGGTCAATCGCGTTGACGCCCGCGGCAGCTACCGGCGGAATATGTGCCAGGTTGTGCCAGAGTGCGGAGCTCTCCAGAGTCAGCCGGTAGAGACCGGAATAGTCGAGGAACAGCTCGGAAGAATAGTCATCCGTATGCAGGAATTGGGCATCTGCGTTAAGTTTCAGCGTTTCTCCAGCGATGCCGGCCGAAAACCCGGCGATAATTCCGGAAGAACTCTGCAGGTACGGCGCTGATGCGGTGCTACCACCAGGAGTAATAAAGCGGTAGCCGCTGTAGAGCGCCGCCTGCTGCAGTGTCCCGTGATCGTGAAAGGCAGGGTTGGCATCTTCCCGGGGGAATGGGGTATTTACTGCATCACACAGAGCAGGTCGGGGAGCCAGCAGAAACGGCAGTATGGCCAGCAGGTGGAAGAACAGCAGCAGGTGTTCCCGCCTAAGGGGGATTCGCTTCATCGGCTACCTCCGCAGGGTCGAGGAGCCATTGGTATCCGGAACATTGGAACCGTGTACCGCCGTATGGCAGTCGCTGCAACGATTGGCGAACAGCCGCTTCTGGCCGGCGGCCAGAACACCGCTGTGACCGGGAGTGTGGCACTGAATGCAGAGAAACGGCATGGCAGCCGACAGCAGTCGTCGATTGACCGACCCATGGGCGGTGTGGCAGTTGAGGCAATTTCCGGTGACGTCGCCATGCTCGTAGGCAAACGGTCCGCTCTTATCCATATGGCAACGGATGCAGAGCTCGCGGACAGTATTTCCCTTGAGCATTGTTGGTCCGGCGGTGCCGTGGGCTTCGTGACAGTCGAAGCAGTCAACTTTGCGTTCGCGTACCGGGTGATGGGACGTCAGGGCGAACTGTGCCTTCACACCAAGATGACAGGTGTAGCAGAGTTCTGCCATTTTCTCGTGGTTGACTTTCTGCTGCGGCCCGTCATGAAGCCTGTGGCAGGAAAAACAGCTCAACTGGCCGAGTGCATGGGCGCTGGTGTTCCAATGGGCTAGGGCAGGGGATGAGGAGACGCTGTGGCATTTGAGGCAGATCAACGACTGGGCTTGCGGTGGAAGGCGTTTCAGTTCGAGCAGGGTGCCGCTGTCGCAGCGGTTGCCCCGTTCCCCCTGCTGAATGCGGGTCTTTTCTATCCGGCTGACCGCCAAGCTTCCCGGTCCGTGACACGATTCGCAGTTGACCAGCGGCAGACCGGTTTCCGGCTTGATCTGCTCGCCATGCACACTCGCCTTGTAAAAATCCCGTATTTTGTCGTGAACGTGGCACTTAGAAAGACAGTTGACGTCACCGATGTAGTCGGCGTCCAGACGTCCGACAACCATTTTTTCGTACTCGGCCACCGGCAGCAGCGGATAGGGCTGCTTCATCGCCGAACAGGCAGCGAGCAGCGAAATAACGACAAGTACGACCGGAAACAGCCTGCGCATGAACGAACCTCATCACTCTGACACGGAAGGAAACGGTTATATTTCGTGTAGATGATAAAAACCGGCGGCAAGATTCACCGGTGAGGTGTGCACAAATGCAGTATTCATGCCGTTTAATGTAACAACTGAAACGCTCCCCATCGCACTCGGCGGTTCATTTTTCTTTCTTCCCGCGCATGTCGCTGATTGCCACGCACCCGAAGATCACCACCAGAATGAAACCGCAGAAGAGCCAGTCCGCCGGACTGAAACCAAACATTGCTTAACTCCTTCTGAAGGCCCGGGCGGCCTCCGTCATCAAACCCGCCTGCTGATAGCAGGTGCCGAGCAGGTAATGGACTTCACTCATTGGGAACTGGCTGACAAACAGCTCATCGGCCAGGACGTCCTCGATAATAGCCGCTGCCTCCTCATTGCGCCCCGCATGATGCTCCTCGATGGCAACCGAGAGTGCGGTCAGGTAGTCCAGCGGCGCCACCTGGGGAAGCTTGCCCGCCAGAATAGACGCAATCCGTGATTCAAGGCGAGCCCGTACGACTGGTTCGAGGTATTCGATTATGTTGCTCCAGGTGTCGGCTGCCTGCTGGTAACGCCCCAGCACGTAGAGCGTTTCTCCGTATTCATATGCTGCGTGGGGATCGTCCGGTTTCAGCCCCAGTGCCTTGACCAGGTATTTCTCTGCGGCATACCAGCTTGAAACAGCCTGGTGCAGCGTGGAAAGGCGGGATCCCTTGTCTGCGTAAACCCGGGCGATTTCCAACGGAAGGTCGGCATTGGCCGGATCGATCAACTCCATGATCCGGAGAAAGTTTATTTTCCGGTCCAGGTATGGTGTATCGACCTCTTTTGTGTCCAGCATGATGATCTGGGAACCGAGATCTGACACGATGTGTGGATAGGCCTCCTTGAGCAGCACAGCGAATTCGGCGGCATGCGCACAGGACGGGTCAAGCCGTAGAGCCTGATAGACACCGCGGCCGACCATGTCGTAATCCGGGGCAAGGTTGGTCTCCATGACGGGCCAATCCTCTTCCAGCAGAGGAATGGGG
>Ga0194061_1000719_pt1 | contig 20103 bp, 17 predicted proteins | sample SepL2221m_MetaG_FD_163423 | JGI IMG/M metagenome (GOLD analysis project Ga0194061, IMG submission 163423) | Anoxic zone freshwater microbial communities from boreal shield lake in IISD Experimental Lakes Area, Ontario, Canada - Sep2016-L224-21m | ecosystem: Environmental > Aquatic > Freshwater >... | reverse complement strand
ATATTTTGCAATGTATCTCGCTGCAAGGTATCAGGTCTGCTCATTAAACCAAACAAAGCAGGATTGGCGCCAAGATGAATGAGTGAATTAAAGATGGCTAAGTTAGAGTTGCCATCGGTAGACTTTGTGCCCACCAACACTGCCTGACGGAAACCGGCTAATGAATTTATAAAAGCTGTTCTATAGCGTTGTTCTAATTGGTTTAATGTTTCTTGATTAAAAATCACGGCTTAATTATTATTGTATAAATTGGGGTCATTTATAATTTTCAATACAAAAGATTAGAGATTAGTTCTCTTCCAATTAATGCTTACAGGAGACCCTTCAGCAACAATTACGGATTCGGGTGTTTGGTTATTTAGAAAAGAAAAATCGTTACCGTACATAGCGGCGAAATCGCATTGAATAGAATAATCTAATAATTTATTTACAAGCCATCGGGGATGATTTACTTTATATTCCTGTGTGCCGATGTTATTTATTTTTGTATAACCGTAATAGTGTTCAAAAATAAATTCATCAACACTGCCTTCTAACATTGGTTCTTTTTCTTTTGAAGTAGACACTGATATTCGATTCCACTTATTTTTAATTTTCCAACTGTATTGAATATTTTTTGTGTTACCAGCAGTATCAATTACATTTTTTGTGGGGATAGATGTATAATGTTCTTTATATAATTTGTTGGCAAGCCATGCCACCATTTTGTATGGAACAGTTTCATTGATAAATACAACGCCACGTTTGATGTTATTCCCTTCCACTCTTTTAACATAAAATCGTAGATTAATTTCTTCGAAAGTTCCCAGAAATGGGATTGGTATTTGAAACAGGCTCGTTTTTTTAAACATAAAACCTACGAGGCTAACGTAGGTTTTATGTTTGTAAATATCTAATTCAACGCCATTGGGCAAATAAGGCTGCAGCACATCTGGATCTACTGCATAGTTTGCCATGATCAAATTTTCCCAACGCGCGGATAAAAAAGTATCACTCATCCATATTAAACAATTCAAGCTCGAATATGTTCAACCAGACTAAATTATTGAATAGTAATCGAAACTGTCTGATTAATCTGAGCTGATGAACTTCCTACTAAAATTTTATACACTCCAGGTTCTACTACCCATTTTGCTGATTTCGTATCATAGTATGCCAGATCTTTTGCGGGGATAGTTAATTTCACTTCTGAACTACTACCCTTATTCACCAATACTTTTGTAAAAGCTTTTAATTCCTTATCCGCACGAGCTACAGCTGAATTGGGTTTGCTCACATATAGTTGAACAATTTCTTTTCCTGCGTAATTTCCAGTATTTGCAATATTTAAAGTGGCAGTAATGGTTTCGTTTGCTTTATAGGTTGACTTATCTGTTTTTAAACCTCCATATACATATGAGGTATAAGACAAGCCATATCCAAAAGGATACAGTGGCGTAATTTTTTTAGTGTCAAACCAGCGGTATCCAACCAAAATGCCTTCTTTATATGTTTCTACGGAATCCCCTGGATAAGCATTGAGTGCGTGTGCAGGTGATTGTTTTAATTCGGCTGGAAATGTGAATGGAAATTTGCCAGATGGATTTACTTTGCCTGTTAACACATCAGCCAAAACATTTCCATTCTCAGAACCATTATACCAACTCCAAACAATCGTGTTGCTTTGTTGCTTGATCTTAGTGATATCATAAGGAGCACCACCTATTACTACGATGATAGTATTAGAATTTACAGCTAATACCGCATCTACTAATTGTTGTTCTCCAAAAGGAAGCGACAAGTCTGGTCTGTCTCTACTTTCACTTTCATAATCGCGATTACCACCTACAAATAAAATAGTTAGCTCAGATGATTTTGCCAATGCAGCAGCTTCTGCAATTAGTGCCGGATCTGCTTTAGATGTTTCAATCGCATTTACATTTTCTTTCGATTTTACGATAGCCCTGTATCCTTGTGCAAATTTGATAGTTGTGTTTTTATCTAGTTTATTTTCTAATCCTTTTAAAGGAGTTATTTCATATCGGGCTTTTACTCCGGCACCAAATCCGCCTAAGTGATGTGTATGAATGGCATTATCACCGATCACAGCAACAGATTTAATTTTTGAAGTATTAAGTGGCAACAGATGTTTGTCATTCTTTAAAAGCACTACAGATTCTGCTGCAATATTGTAAGCAGTTTTGCTATGTGCTTCGGTATTGATACTTCCAGCAGGTGGGTTAGTACTTAAAGTGGTATGATACATCACCCATAAAATGCGACTCACTTTTTCATCAATGGTAGCCAGAGTTACTTTTCCTTCTTTCACTGCCTTGAGCAATGGATCAGCAAAATAGTAAGTGTTATAAGGAGGTCTGGAGCCCATTTCCAGGTCTAACCCGTTGTTTGCAGCTTTAACGGTGCTATGTGTTCCGCCCCAATCGCTGATCACGATTCCTTTAAAACCCCATTGGCCTTTCAGGATAGTCTTAAGTAAGTATTCGTTCTCGGAACAGTAAACACCTCTTAATTTATTATAAGCACTCATGATGGTCCATGCATTACCTTCTGTAATTGTGGCCTTAAATGCGGGTAAATAAATTTCTTGCATGGCGCGTTCATCGATTTCAACACTTACTCTATCGCGTTCAATTTCCTGGTTGTTGAGGGCATAGTGTTTTACACAAGCAGCAATATTCTGACTCTGAATCCCTTTCACAGATTGAACAGCCATTTTTGCATTTAAGAAAGGATCTTCCGATAAGTATTCATAAGTTCTTCCATTCAAAGGGGTACGAGCAATATTGAAGGCGGGAGCCAACATGATATATTTTTTTCTAGCCCTTGCTTCTTCGCCCATAGCATGACCGTAGTCGTAAGAAAGTGCTGGGTTCCATGTTGCTGCCAAAGCAGAACCATTAGGAAAGAAAGTTGCAGAATCTGTTTTTAAATTTGCAGAACCCCAACCTTCCAATACATCTTCACGTACACCTAAAGGGCCATCATCCGTCATCAATCCGGGAATGTTTAAACGGGGCACGCCTGCCGTACCAAAGATCCCATTGGCATGAAGCAGTGCTATCTTTTCTTCGAGGGTTAATTGTTTAACAACAGCGGCAATTTTTTGAGCGGATGCGTCTTCCTTATTTGTTTGTGCAATCACAAAACAAGTAGGAATTAATAAGAGTAGGGAAACCAAAAATGGTAAGGCTTGGCGTTTCATAAATGGCAAAATTTATTGATTGATTATTGCTTAAAAAGGCTAACCATAAAGTTACACATTTCCGGGTGTTTATTTCCTTTGAGGTGGAACAAAAAAAACAGCTAAAACAAAATGTTTTAGCTGTTTTAAACTTAACTGGGTTGTTTCTTACTTAGAAGCGTCTTTATAAAAAGTGAAGGATGGTTTTCCTTCAACGCCAGCATCCATCATTATTTTTTTGAAAGCTGGATCTGCTAGTCTTGCCTTTACTTTGGACATATCTGTTATTTCAAAAACAATATGTACCAAGGTAGAGTCATCTATTCCTCTTCCTAGAGCTATATCGTTCATTCCGTTTGCTGATCTTGTTGCTGCTCCTTCAGCATCATATACTTTTAACCAAGCATCATAATTCTTCACCTTGTGAACTATTTCTAAACGGGTATCAAGCGTTTTTTGATTATCTGGACTGAATCTTACAATTTTCCAAAACTTCATTTCGGGCTTTGAAATAACCCCGCCTTTATCCATTGCTACTTTCAATCCTGGATCAGAAGGAAATGCTTTCGCTTTCGCTAAATCAGAAACGGCTAAAACGATTTTAACATTATTCAGGTTTTCTGCTGCTCTTTCAACTGCAACAAAAGAAAAACCAGCCTCTTTACGTCTAGCAGTATCTCCGTCAAAAGCCATTCGCCAAGTTTTGTAATCTTTCACAGTGTGGTAAATAGTTACTACATCCATAGGAAGGGTTGGTCCAGTTGGTGCGGGTGCAGCAGTAGCTTTAGCGGAACTGTCAGGCGAAACTTTAGCCTCATCTTTTTTATCAGCCGAGTTGTTGTTACAGGCAAACAGAATACCCGCAAAACTTATTGCAAGTATTAACTTAAACATTTGTTTCATTGTTTTTGTTTTTTAATTATGGGGATTATTGTTATTCGTAAGAACTTTTTATTTCGCCTTATGTGCTTCCATATCGATCTCAATCAATTGTCCTTTTAATGCTAAGCCTTTTACTTCCAACCAGGTTCCTGTAGGAAATTGTTTTTTATAAATTGAATTTCGAAAGCCAGATACTTTGATGAATTCTTCCATATTCGTGGTGTAAATATTCTCTGCATATACATCATCTATGCTGTAGCCGTAATGCTGTAATATTTTTTCAAGATCACTATAACAATTCTTCATTTGCAGTTCCATATTACCTAATCCAATGATGACACCTGAATCTGTCATGCTTACTGCCCCGGAAATTTTAAGATCATCACCGATTTTTACTGCGTGTGAATAGCCATAATCTTTTTCCAGTTTTGGTCTTAGGTTATAATATTCTGGTTTGTCAGAGGATGAAACTTTTACTTCAACTTCTGAGTTTGTTTTAGATTTTTCTGTGTTATTGCAACTGCTAAGAATAGATAAGGCAATAAAAGAACTTGAAATAAATAAGAGATTTAGTTTCATAGAATTCATTTTTATGACTACTTAAAAAGTATGTTTTACAAACCAACCAGCAATTGACTGCCACCAGCTTGCAGTTTGATATGTCCAACATAGTTGGTTAAGAATAAGAATGACGGTGATGGTTAAGAATGGTTTGAAGTTGTTTCCTTTTCTGATGTCATTGATTAAAAAAAGTACTGCAATGAGTTCCGAAATATAGATAACGGTCGTTACTGCAACTGGAAAAGGGAGGCCTCCCAAAATTATTAAAGCTCGTCCTAATCCAGGCCCGATCATTAATAGAGATGTCGCAATCATATAACGCATATGAACGGCAGCATCTTTTCTATTGATCATCGCCAAAGCAAAAAATAAACCAAAAATAAAAATCGTGGGGATATCAAGAGAGAGTTGTCCTAACACACTATCTAATGGTCTGGTTGTTATTTCTCGATAATAAACCATTCTTGAAACTAGAAACACTGAGTAGCAAACCAAAGGAGCCAATACATAGCTTATTTTACCAAGGTTTCGATGGATATTCCTTTTATTAAACCTGATTAATAATGGTTGAATGATAAGCATGGCAAACCAGCTCATTAACATCGTTCCATGAAAATGTTGTTCCCATTGAAATCCTTTGAACTTCGGAAAATTGATAGTATACGTAAAATGAAAGCCGACTATGGCACAAAGCCAGATGCCGATAAATAGAAATACAATATTGTTTTGCATTGTAGTTTCTTTCTCTTTAGTTGTGATCATGTTACAATTTTTGATTTTTTATTTTAAGTGGGGTTATCATGTTGGATATGACTGTTTTATAGCTACAAAATTGAGGGGCCTTTAGATGCCTCAATTTGCAGAACATAAATGGGCTGTGCGTAAAGCACAATTAGTTTTAGTATATTATTTTTTAGGTAATAAAAAACTCGAAATAGTTTTTAGACAGGATAGGGGATTAGAAATGGGGGGAGCAAAATCTCTATTTAACTTGTGCAATATAATCAATAGCTAATACAATATCGGCAAATCGAAGATGATGTATTAATTTTAAGTTTAATTTAATTTTTTTCGAAATAGGATTAGAATCAGGGAAGAATTAAACCTTTTTAATAGTCCTATAAAATAAAGAAGCAACCCTTACTCAGGATTGCTTCTTTATAAAAAAATCAAATCTAAATCGTTTCTAAACGGTGTTTTGTCAATTCGTTTTCGGTATTCCCAGTATTTAAAGTGGATGCAGGTTCAAACAGCATCACTGAAACTTCTTTGTCAGCAACTGGTCTATGTTCCGTTCCCTTTGGAACAATTAGAAATTCGTTTTTATGAATCTCTATGGTTTTGTCTCTCAATTCCATTTTCAAAACCCCTTCAATCACCAAAAACATTTCGTCTTCGTGGTCATGTTTATGCCAGACAAACTCACCCTGAAATTTTACTAATTTAACTTGTTGTCCATTTAATTCTCCGACTATTTTTGGACTCCAGTATTCGGAAAATAATTTTAATTTTTCTGTGATGATAATTTTTTCCATTTCCAGTTAATGATTTATGATAGATCTAATTCCATAAACAATAAATACTGCCTAAACTCCTCCGGAATTTCAACTTCTGGATAAACAGGAATGTCTTTAAAGCCAACACTTCGATAAAGCGCATGTGCAGCTTCCATAAACTTCGGACTATCTAATCGTACTTTCTTGTACCCAGTTTCTTTTGCAGCATTTATTAAAGATTGAAGGATCGCTCTACCTGCTCCAATCTTTCGAAATGATGGATCAACATACATTCGTTTTATTTCGCCAATTTCGGAGTTGATACTTTTAAGACTTCCTAGTCCGCATACTTTATCTTCATAAACGGCAAGTATCAATCTTCCATGAGGAGGTAGAAATTTATCAATTAACAAAATGTCTTGTTCAACTGCTACTTCAGGATCATGGGGATGAACACCATATAGCGATTGCATTTCATTATTTCCCCAGGTCAGATAATCAAACCAAAGTTTTCTAATGGCTTCTATATCATTAGGGACTAACACATTCCTGACTAGTACTGTTGAATTATTCATGATTCTTTATAAGTTATTTAATAGGGTAGTTAGTCAATTTTCAATGGAGCTCCAACAACTTTCATGTCGTGGTCTGCAAATACTTTTGCAATTTCTTCTTTTGAAGGTGGCGATGTCCATTTGTCGGTAACCTTAAAAAATGATTCCATTTTTCCGGCGGGTAAATAGGAAACTATCATCTTCCCTTTTTCTGTCAATTGTAAGAAGGCATGTGGTACATTTCTTGGAAGGAAAATGGTATCGCCTGATTTCATTTGATACTTTTCATCCCCTACTTGAAATAAATAAGATCCTTCTATAATGTAAAACCATTCATCTTGGAAAGGATGAATATGTAATGGGGGACCACCATTTGGAGTAAGTCCGGTTTGCTCAAACACAGCCAAATCATTTTCTGTGTCAGATCCGGAAATTTTGATGTCTAAATTATTTAGCGTAACGCCTTTCATTTTATAGTGTTCGCCAAATCTGGCTTCACCACTATTTACTTTAAATCCCTTTACTGTTCTCATAAAATTGTTGTTGTCTTTGCTTAAAAGCTAATTATACAATATAAGTAACTATTAATAAAAACATTATCAATTTATTTAATTTAATAACAAATTAATCGTACTGGATTTTCACAGTGTTTCGAGTTATAATGTTCACTTTATTTTCACTGCCCTTTTTTGGGAATAGGTTTAAAACAAAGAAGCAACCCTTACTCAGGATTGCTTCATGTTAAAACTTATCAGTTTCAGCGGGGGCTGTGATAAAGCGGTAATTATAATAATTTATTGACTTCGTCTATAATTTCTGATTTGGTAATTGGAATACCCATCATTTTATTAAATGCAATAGCATCTACATTAAAATGATCACGAATGATCTTTACAAGCTGACCATTGTTGATTTCTGGTATCAATACTTTGTCAAAGTTTTTGATGATGTCGCCTAAGTTTTTAGGGAAAGGACGTACATAACGAATATGTGCGTGACTTACTGAAACACCATCTGCATGTAATTCCTGACAAGCACTCTTGATAGCACCATAAGTTGATCCCCATCCTAATACCAGTACCTTACCTTTCTCTGCACCACTATCAATTGTTTGAGCTGGAATATAATCAGCCACTTTATCAACTTTCGCCTGACGAACTTTGATCATGTGCTGGTGATTCTCCGGCTCATAATTTACGTTACCAGTAACATCCTGCTTTTCCAATCCACCAATACGGTGTTCTAAACCGGCTGTTCCTGGAACTGCCCAAGGACGCACTAATTTTTCATCCCGCTTGTATGGCATATACTTTGCATCACCCTCATCTATCGATGTTTTGAATTTTACCACAATCGGCTTTAAATCGGCCGACTTAGGAAACTTCCAGGGTTCTGCTCCATTCGCTATATATCCATCACTCAACAAAATCACAGGTGTCATATGCTCTAACGCAATTCTGCATGCTTCTATTGCCACATCAAAACAATCACTTGGGGTTGATGATGCAATGATCGGCATTGGACATTCGCCATTTCTTCCATAATAGGCCTGCATCAAATCGCTCTGCTCAGTCTTGGTAGGTAAACCAGTTGATGGCCCACCACGTTGAATGTTTACGATTACCAAAGGAATTTCTAACATCATTGCCAAGCCCATTGCCTCTGCTTTTAATGCCATACCCGGACCAGAAGTGGTTGTGATTGCTAATGATCCACCATAGCTTGCGCCAATGGCAGAAGAAATAGCGGCAATCTCATCTTCCGCTTGGAAAGTGCGTACACCAAAGCTTTTATATTTTGCTAATTCGTGTAAGATATCAGTTGCAGGAGTAATTGGATAAGAACCTAAGAATAAAGGCAATCCGCTTTTTTCGCTCGCTGCAATTAAACCATAACTCAATGCCTGATTACCCATGATACTGCGGTATAAACCTGGCTCCATTTTAGACTTTTCTACTTTGTAACGAGTAGTGAAAGATTCAGTGGTATCACCATAATTATATCCAGCCTGCAATACTTTAATATTACTCTCGTAAATCACTGGCTTCTTACCAAATTTCTCTTTCAAAAATTCTTTAGTAGTATCCAGATTACGGTTGTACATCCAGTAGATCAATCCCAATACAAACATGTTCTTTGCACGGTCACGTTCTTTCACACCTAATTCAGTGAAGTCTTTCAAAGACTCACGCGTTAATTTGGTGATGTCTACTTTAGTTACATCATATCCAGCCAAGCTATCATCTTCCAAAGGATTAACACCATCTGGATAATTAGCAAGTCTTAAGTTCTTACTATCAAAACCATCAATATTGGCAATTATCTTCCCGCCCTTTTTGATGCTCATTAAATTGGCTTTCAATGCAGCCGCATTCATGGCAACTAATACATCACAATCATCGCCGGGAGTATAAATTCTTGCGCTTGAAAAGTGTAATTGGAAACCACTCACACCAGCCAATGTTCCGATAGGAGCACGAATTTCTGCCGGGAAATCCGGGAAAGTGGCCAGGTCAATTCCTAGCATCGCTGTGTTGTTTGTAAACTGTTGTCCGGTTAACTGCATTCCATCGCCGCTATCTCCGGCAAACTTGATTACTACGTCTTGTAGTACTTCTTCTTTTCTGGTCATTAGCTACAATTCTAAACTGCCGCCTTAGCAAGCAATACATGATTAGTTAAGTACTTTTCGTAAAACAAAAGATTGCTGTTTTGTAAAAAAGTATGCTAAGATACATCCAAATCGATGTTTTAAACCCGATTTTTCGCAATTTCTCTTGCATTTATCGGTTTGCTAACAATTTTGTGAAGAAATGAGTAATTGCATACTCTATCTTAGCTGCACAATTTTTAGATATATGTTTCTGTATCAGAGAGGTTTTAGATGGATAGCTATGGGATTATTAGCGATTTTTGGTTTTATGTCTTGCAATAACACACCCAAGGAAAATACATTGTTAGACAGGGATCTGAAATCTGATTCCGCTAAAAAAGCCTATCTCTCTAAAATAGGTGCGGGTACTAAAGCGCCAGAACAGCCTTTTGTAGCAGATTCGAATAAATTATATATATACCTCACCTTTGATGATGGTCCCCAGCCCGGTACAGTTAGTTGCCTTAATATTTGTAAGGCAGAAGGAATTAAAGCTTCCTTTTTTATGGTAGCCTTACACCAACAACGCAAGCGTGATGGTAAACAGATTGTAGGTATGATCCGCAATGGCTATCCTCAATTCTTATTGGCCAACCATAGCTTCGACCATACAATGGAAAAATACAAATACTTCTATCAGCACCCGGATATGGCTTTTGATAATTTTATGCGTGCTCAGGATACCTTGCAAGTACCCAAAAAAATTATCCGACTACCGGGAAATGGCGGTTGGGTATTGCAAAATCAGGTAAAGACGAGTCATTTAGTAAGTGCAGTTGCTCATCGTTTGGATAGTGCTGGATATAGTGTGATAGGATGGGACCTGGAATGGAATTTTAATCATAAAAATGCGCGCCCGGTGCAATCTCCAGAAAAATTATTGGCCCAATTGGATAGTGCTTTCTCAAAACATAATGAACATATCAGTAAAAATATTGTGATCTTATCGCACGACAGAATGTTTCAAAGATCAGCCGATAGTGCCTCATTGGTAAAATTTATTCAACTGGTGAAGCAAAATCCTAAATATGTTTTTGAAACAGTAGATCATTATCCGGGTGCGAAAAAATAACTAACCGGTCATCAATTTTAAGTTTTCATTGATGGTTGGAGCTAGGTCTTCTTTATAAGATTTTGTATATTTGTACTTATAAAAAAATAAATAGTATGGCAATTTTTAAATCTGGTAATCCAACCTTAACAGAGAAAATGTTTGATAAGACTGCTTCCCTGGAAGCTGCAGGTCAAGGTGTAATGAGCGTTCGCGGTACGATTAACAAATTTGGTTTCTTAATGTTCATGGTCATTGCTGGTGCCGCTTATAACTGGCAGGTATTTGAACAGAAAGGAGCAGGAAGTATGCAGGTGCTGATGATGGTGGGTCTATTTGGAGGATTGATCGCCGGAATCGCTATCACTTTCAAACCAAATTGGGCTGGCTTTTTAGCCCCATTATATGCATTATTAGAAGGCTTATTTATTGGAGGTATTTCTGCAGTGTTTAACGCAATGTTTGCTAAAAATTATCCTGGCTTGGTAATGCAAGCTGTAGGGTTAACATTTGGTGTAGCAATCGCGATGTTCCTACTTTATAATTTTAGAATCATCAGAGCTACAGAAAAATTTAAATCAGTAATCATAGCATCTACACTTGGTATCGGTATTTTTTACCTGATCACATTAGTATTGAATATGTTCGGCGTGAACGTAAGTTTCATGCACGATAGCAGTCTTCTAAGTATCGGGATCAGTTTGTTTGTAGTTGCAATTGCTTCTTTAAACCTGATACTTGATTTCGATATGATTGAACAAGGTGCTGAGCGAGGTGCTCCTAAATTTATGGAATGGTATGGCGCATTTGGTTTGTTAGTAACCATCGTTTGGTTATACATCGAGATGCTTAAATTATTGAGCAAATTAGCCGGTAACCGTAACTAATCGTTTCAAATATTTTTCTTAAGCCCCAGCAAGTTTTGTTGGGGCTTTTTTGTGCATAATGGCTACTTGCAATACCCTAACTTAGTTGTTCCAAAAACGCAGTTATGCAATTCAATCGTAAAGACTTTTCCAATACAACCCTGATAGAATTATACCGCCAATTATTGTTTCCAAGAATGATTGAAGAAAAAATGCTGGTATTGTTGCGTCAAGGGAAGATCAGCAAATGGTTTAGCGGCATTGGTCAGGAAGCCATTTCTGTAGGAGTAACCATGGCATTAAAACAAGACGAATGGATTATGCCATTACATAGAAACTTAGGGGTTTTTACAGCACGTCAAATGCCGTTACAGCAATTATTCAAACAATGGCAGGGAAATAAAGATGGGTTTAGCAAGGGTCGTGAAAGAAGTTTTCATTTTGGCAATAGTGAATTTCATATCTGTGGAATGATATCGCATTTGGGTCCGCAATTGGCAATCGCCGATGGAGTGGCACTGGCTTATCAACTAAGAAAAGAACAAAAAGTGGCGGTTGCATTTTCTGGTGATGGTGGCACGAGCGAAGGAGATTTTCATGAAGCATTGAATGTGGCTGCCGTTTGGGATTTGCCGGTGATTTTTATTATTGAAAATAATGGCTACGGATTAAGTACACCCGCAAATGAACAATATCGTTGCGAGCATCTGGTAGATAAGGCAAAGGGTTATGGCATGGAAGGTGTTCGGATTGATGGGAATGATGTATTGGCAGTATATGATACTATCAAAGGTGTTCGAGAATATTGTATCAAAAACCAGAAACCTTATTTTATTGAATGCATGACCTTTCGCATGCGTGGCCATGAAGAAGCAAGTGGTATTAAATATGTTCCCAAAGAACTAATAGAAGAATGGGGCAAAAAAGATCCTATTAAAAATTATGAGCAATGGCTTGTTGAAAACAATGTACTTACTGAAATGAAAGTAGCAGAGTTGCGGCATCTGTTTAAAGATATGATCGAAGCAGACCTCCATCTAGCATTTCAGGCAGTAGATTTTCATGTGGATACTTTGGAAGAGTTGACCGATGTGTTTGCGCCAGTTCCTGTAGCTACGATTCCCGATATAAGTTTTACTGATGCATCAAATGCTCCTGATAAAAGATTTGTTGACGCTATTCAGGAAGCATTACTGCTGAGTATGCAAAATGATGATAAGCTCATTTTAATGGGACAGGATATTGCAGAATATGGTGGAGCATTTAAAATAACAGAAGGCTTTGTAGAAAAATTCGGGAAAGCAAGAGTGCGCAATACGCCGCTTTGTGAGAGTGCAATTGTGGGAACCGCATTAGGATTAAGTCTGGAAGGATTTAAGTCGGTCATGGAAATGCAGTTCGGCGATTTTGTTACCGTTGGCTTTAATCAGATTGTAAATAATTTAGCTAAGATCTATTATCGCTGGGGACAAAACGCTAATACAGTGATTCGGATGCCATCGGGCGGTGGAGTAGGTGCAGGCCCTTTTCATTCGCAAACAAATGAAGCTTGGTTTACACATGTGGCTGGATTAAAAGTTGTGTATCCTTCTACACCTGCAGATGCAAAAGGCTTACTCATTGCAGCCATCAACGATCCAAATCCAGTAATGTTTTTTGAACACAAAGGATTGTATAGAAGCGTGAGTGGTCCGGTACCAGCAGAATATTATACTGTGGAGATCGGCAAGGCAAAAACGGTGAAAGAAGGAACTGATATAAGTATCATTACCTATGGTGCTGCAGTTCATTGGGCATTAGACTATCAAAAAATTAATCCATCCGTTGATTTACATATCATTGATTTGCGCAGCTTGGTGCCATTAGATTATGACGCTATCAAATCTGCAGTAATTGCTACTGGGAAAGTGTTGGTATTGCATGAAGATAATTTAACAGGAGGCTTTGGTGCCGAGATCAGTGCATGGATCAGTGAACACTGTTTTGAATTATTGGATGCACCTGTGATGCGTTGTGCATCATTAGATACACCGATACCTTTTAATATGGAACTAGAAAGAAATTATATGGCGAAGAGTAGGTTAGGCGCCAGCATAGAAAAATTATTAGCTTACTAAATCATGTCAGATCAAATTTAATTTATGAACCCACGAACTATTTTAAAATCTATTTTTTTTGTATGCATCTTTGCTTTTTCGTGTAATTCAGTTTTGATGTCACAGTCAAAAGAATATGCTCCCGCTAAATTTACTGATAGCGAACGTGAGAAAAAAATTGCTGCTTTATATCCATTGGTTGAAAGTTTGTATAAAGACTATGCAGAAAAAAATCATATTCCTGGCTATTCATTCGGGATTGTATTAGATGGGAAATTAGTGTATAGTGGTGCAGGTGGTTATATCGATATTCCTAACAAAATTCCTGCCACTCCTAAATCAATGTTTCGAATTGCTTCGATGAGTAAGAGTTTTACAGCGATGGCTATTTTAAAACTGCGCGATGAAGGCAAAGTAAAATTAGATGAACCTGTAAAATCCTATATACCTGAAATGAAGGGACAGCAATTAACCAATGATGCACCACTTATTACAGTTCGTCATTTACTTACACATGCTGCTGGATTTCCAGAAGACAATCCCTGGGGAGATCGTCAGCTGGCTGTTACAGAAGACGACTTTCAAGACTTTATTGAAAAAGGCGTAAGTTTTTCGAATGTTCCAGGCATAGCTTATGAATATAGCAATATGGGATTCGCTATGTTGGGAATGATCATTAAGCAACAAACCTTATCACATTATAGCGATTATATTGCCAAGCATATTTGGAAGCCCTTGGGTATGACTGATGCTGCCTGGGAATATAGTAAAGTACCTGCAAATGTATTAGTCAAAGGATATCGTTGGTTGAATGATGGCTATGTAGAACAACCCATGTTACATGATGGAATTTATGGTGCGATGGGTGGAATGATAGTATCAATTGAATCATTCGCAAAATATGTGGCATTGCATGAGCAAGCATGGCCAGCTAGAAATGATGCAGAAGATGGAATTATTAAAAGAAGTTCACTCCGCGAAATGCATCAGCCATGGCGCCTGAGTGGACTGAATGCAAATTATAAATATCCAAGCGGTCGTCCATCACCATTAGCCACTGCTTATGCCTATGGCTTGCGTTGGAGCAGGGATGGAGAAGGTCGTGAAACTGTAGGTCACACAGGAGGCTTGCCTGGGTTTGGTAGTAACTGGCAAATCCTTCCCGAGTATGGAATTGGTGTGATGTTCTTTGCAAACGCAACTTATGCTCCTACATCATTAGCTAACACGATGGTGTTAGATACACTGGTTCGTTTAAGTGGATTAGAAGCAAGACAATTACCTGCATCTAAAGTATTAACGCAACGCAGAGATCAATTAGTGAAACTCTTACCAGATTTCAATGCTGCACAAAAGAGCGGCATATTTGCAATGAATTTTTTCATGGATTATTTTGTCGAAAAAATGCAAGTAGAAGCGAGAGGCATATTTGAGAAAGCAGGTAAAGTTGTTTCTGTTGGAGAAGTAGTTCCCGAAAATCAATTGCGCGGATACTTCGATATTAAAACTGAGAATGGAACGGTTAGAGTAAGCTTTACATTATCCCCCGAGAAGGATCCCTTGATCCAAGAATATCATATTAATTTAAGGTAACCTTAGACCTTAATGTTCGAACCTTATTTAAGGTTCGAACATTAATTTATGATGATTCATGATATAAATCACATTCTTTTGTAACAATTGTCACAAAGACACTTTTCATGCTAATTGTAGTTTTACACTTGCTAACTAAAGATCATTAGAAGGTATCAATATTTCCCTCTTAAGATCCTCTATATTTTGCAACCAGTGTAAATTATAAATCAAGTATATGAAACAAGCACTTAGGGCATTAGTATCAACTTTTTTGTTGGCATTAATTTTTATGCCCGCTTTTACTCAAAATGGCACACAATTAATCGGATATGATGCAGTAACAAGTGGAAGAGCTGGAACTTCGGTGGGAAGCTTTGACAACCCTTCTTTAATGATGAATAACCCAGCGGGAATCTCCTTTTTGAAATCCTCTCAATTTGATTTGAGTATGTCTTTTATGACACCCTCTGTTTATTTTAGAAACGATATCAATAATACCAAAGGGAAAAATAATTTATTCCCATTGGGTTGTTTGAGTTATGTAAATCAGCGAAATAAAAAAATGACTTATGGATTCGGCATTTTTACGCAAGGTGGTATGGGAGCCGACTTCTCTATGAATCATTATCTGTATAGCGACCAATCTGGGAATTATATTCCTCAACCTTATCACTCAAAATTTGCAGTAATGCAAGGGGGTGCTACTGCCTCATATAAAATAACTCCCAAATTAGCAATTGGTGTTACTGCAACTGTTGTATATAGTCAGATGGAGTTTCAAATGCCATTTAGTATGCCTCCAGCAATTTTGCAAGGGGTGATCAATCCTTCAACAGGGTTTACTTTTGGTAATATGTTTTCTGCACCTCCAGCAAGCGGTGGATTAGGGTATTCAGAATTAGTGGCCTCGGCTAACATGACTGGGTTAACAAGTTATCAATTTAATGGAAGAATAGGTTTGGCTTATAAGCCTTCGGAAGATTTGTCATTGGGTTTAAGTTATAGTTTGCCTATTGATTTAAAATATAAAAATGGTACTGCACAAATGGATATGACCGCTCAGATGAATAATGCATTTGGAAAAGTGGTGGGTGGCATTATGCAACAGAATCCAAGCTTTACTCCTTCACAAGCACAAGCTGCTGCAATGGCACAATTTGCTTCATTAGGAATTGATTTAACAAAAGGAGCAACTGATAGTTATAAAGCAAATGCAACACTGGGTTTGCCACAATCGATTAGTGCAGGTATTTCTTTTGCTGCAAGTAAACAACTGCGTTTATCAATGGATATACAGTGGTTAAATTGGGCAAATGCATTTAATACAATGAACATCGATCTTTCTGGTGGAACCAGTGCCAATATCAACAGAATGTTGGGCACATCCGGTACAATTGCCATGCCTTTCTCTTTAAACTGGAAAAATTCAATCGTCATAAAAACAGGTGCTGAATTAGCAGTTTCTAAAAAATTGCAATTGAGATGTGGTTATGCTTATGGTAATAATCCGGTTCCGGAAACAACAGTATTTCCTTTATTCCCTGCAGTTGTAGTGCATCATGCTTCTATTGGAGGTTCATTAAAAGTATCCAAAGCAGTAGCCATCAACGCAGCATATGAACATGCATTTAGAAACGATGAAACAGCTGCTCAAATTAGTTTAATTGGTGCGCAGTTTAATAATAGTATTTCTGCCTTGGCTAACGATATTTACCATGTTTCTTTTTCATGGACAATGAAAAAATAGGGGTATCCTCATTAAAATAAATCGTCATGAAAAAAATATTCATTCTTAGCATATTCATTCTTACTTTCCAGTTGTTGAAGGCTCAGAATTTAAGCCCATATACAATCGGTTACGAAACCAATGAATCGGTAATTAATACAAAAGCAAAACTGATTAACCAGTTAGAACTCAATAATATCAAAGTGGTAGGAAACTATCAACCAGCCAATGATCCCAACAGAGCAGTGATCGTTTTTAGTTCTAAAGAATTAGAAACATCTGTGAAGACAATAGGTGGGTTAACAGGTTTTGCAACAGCTCTTAGAATTGGGATCACCAATGAAAATGGGAAAACCATTGTTTCATATACCAACCCACTTTATTGGGGAAATGCTTATTTCAAAAATAGTTTTGATAAAGTTGCCGACAATTATCGGGTACTTATTGAACACTTAGAAAAAGCAATGAAAGCTTCCGGTAATTTTAGTGGAACTGCTTTTGGTTCGAAACATGGCTTATCTATAAAAGATTTGCGGAAGTATCATTACATGATGACGATGCCTTATTTTGAAGACGTAGTTGAGTTGGGTATTTTTGACAATCATAATGCCGCCATTGACAAGTTAGATGCAAATTTAAAAAAGGGAATAGAAGGCATCAGTTTAGTTTATAAAATAAGTATTCCTGGAACAGAAATGAGTTTATATGGAATAGCGATTTCTGGTGGGAAAGGAGAAAGTAAATTCATGCCGATCATAGATATTGGAGAACACAAGCATACCGCATTTTTACCTTATGAAGTTCTAATAATAGATAATAAAGTATTAATGCTGCATGGTAGATATAGAATTGCTATATCATTTCCAGACTTAACCATGGGTACTTTTACAAAAATCATGTCTACTCCAGGAAATATTGAAACTGCGCTTAAAGGATTGACAAAATAAAAAAATTTTGGATCTGAAATTTAGTATTGTTAAAAAGGAGCTGCCTGGTTAAGCGGCTCCTTTTATTTTCAATTCTATTTTTATTTCTTTATTCAATTAGTTTCCACCAGGGTGATAAGTATTTTCTGCATGTTTCAATACATCTTCTTTATAAAATAGCACTTCTTTAAATTGCCCCTTGGTATACATTTCTGCCTGATCTGTAAAGTGCTTAGAACTAGAGTCTCCATTTTCTCCTCCAGCTAACAGTGATTTAGCTGTTACTTTTTTTCCGAACTCCACGGCACAAATAAAACTATTGCCATTATAGCCATAGCGACGGTTGGTTCCGTTGAATGACTTACTTGTAAAAGATGGAAGACATCCCCAGGTAGATGCTGCAAGGCCTGCGGGTAGACTAGGTTTGCTATCATCAAACAGTTCTGTGATATTTCCAGTGAGGCGTTGAAAGCGATTCACTTCGCCCCAGGGTTGTTTCCAGGTTCCGAATTTTTTTTCAAGTTCGCTCATCACTAATATTAATGGAGCAATCAAAGTTTTTGCATCCGCAGTATTTGCAAAATGAATGGTCTTATCTACTTGATCCGATTCATCATCTTCATCCATTCCTTTTAAAATGATTGGCCATAATTTCTGCGCCCACTCAATGGATAAAGTAGTTGCAATAGATGTTTCAGATACATTGTGGTCCCAATTGCTGATCATTTGCATGGGTTCCGCAATTGCAGCATAGGAAGGATCTGATTTGTTTGCGTTATAAGCTTTGATCAATGCAGGCAATAATACATCAAAGGCAGGCAAGTGTTTGTTATACGCAGTAGCAATAATTTTATCAAGTGTAAATCCATTATTATTTTTAAATAATTGTACCGCATTAATTCCTCTAAAATTATCGCCATTGGGTGCCATGTATTTAGGGAAGTCGGCTTTCTTCGGACTACTTATTCCTGAAACTGTAAATGGAGAACTATTACAATTCTGAATCCAACCAGAACCTGGATTTTTTACTTGAATAAGTTCTTCCACTGTATGAAGTCCTTTCCATTCAGTAGCTTTTGTAGTTCCATCCACAGGCTTACTCCAATTATATTTTGGATCGCGTTTTGGCATAAAATTTCCATGCCAGTATGCGATATTTCCTTTGTCATCTGCATACACTGTGTTGTTAGAGGTATTGGCTAATAACTCTTGCGTTTTTTTGTACTCTTCATAACTATTTGCCTTCGTTCTCTGCCATGATTGTATCAATCCCTTGATGTCTCTATTATTTGCTTTCACAGAAATCCAGTTGCCATTTTTCTTTGCCATTACTGGTCCGTGGTGTGTATAATAAGTTTTAAAACTTTTTGAAACAATGCTACCATTATTCAAGTACTGAATGCTGATTTGTTTTTCTTTAACCGGAATTAATTTTCCATCATACTCGTATTGAATAGTGCCGTTTACTTTTTTTATTTTTTCAATATAGCTATCAGCCACATCGCTATAGCTAGATGTATGCATCCAGCCTAAATGTTCATTGAATCCTTGGTATACAAAAAATTGTCCCCAGGTAACTGCTCCATATGCGTGCAAACCTTCTTCGCTTTGTACCGCTACTTCTGGACGGAAATAATAAGTTGTGTGTGGATTGATATATAAAATAGCATTTCCGGAAACTGTTTTAGAAGGAGCAATAGCAAAACCATTGGATCCGCCTGGTAGTGGGTCATAATCTTGTTTGTCAACTTTAGCTATTGCAATTGCTGGATCATTGTAATAAAAATTCTTTAAATCGGTTACTGTAATATCAGCAATATCAATTGCGCCAATACTTCCATCTGTCCATAATAATGGAAACCAAGGCTCGAAATGTTTTAATAGTGCAGGTTTTGTCTGAGGATGAGTGAAGAGATAATAGTTGATGCCATCGGCGTAGGCATTCATTAATTTTTTTAACCAGGCGGGTGCTGATGCAAAATCTTTTTTCGCCTCTGAAGAATCTATGATCATACGAATGAGTAGATCGTTATACAATTCCGATTCACCTTTTACTTCAGACATTCTTCCAAGCTTCTCTACATAGTTCATTTCCACGCGCTTAAAATCGTCTTCGCATTGCGCATACAATAACCCAAATACAGCATCTGCATCTGATTTTCCAAATACGTGTGGAATCCCCCAATTGTCTCGGATGATGGTTACTCTATTTGCTTGGTCTTTCCATTTAGTAATTTCTGCAGTAGAGAAAGATTGAGCTGTAACTATTTGTTGAACACCAAGAAAAATAAACCCGATGAATATTTTTTTTATAAGTTTCATGAATCGATAGTTAACAATTTACAGATTTGGTTTATCAAAATATTGGTTTCCCCTCCCAAGCATGCTTGGGAGGGGTGCGAGCGAAGCGAAGCGGGGTGGGTAGAAACTTTAATTTTCATTCGCCTTCAACACGCGAAGAATATTTCCACCCAAAATTTTATAAATATCTTTTTTGCTATAACCCTTTTCAATAAGCGCTTTGGTGATGAGTTCG
>Ga0194061_1000718_pt1 | contig 20113 bp, 19 predicted proteins | sample SepL2221m_MetaG_FD_163423 | JGI IMG/M metagenome (GOLD analysis project Ga0194061, IMG submission 163423) | Anoxic zone freshwater microbial communities from boreal shield lake in IISD Experimental Lakes Area, Ontario, Canada - Sep2016-L224-21m | ecosystem: Environmental > Aquatic > Freshwater >... | reverse complement strand
ATTATCAGAGGTCAAAGCGGCAGGTGTTCCTTCGTCCGCTCACCAAGACGTAACAGCTCTGCTTGGTGAGCGTTTTGAAACTTTGCGTTGGTTTGAACTTCCGCAAGAATCACTCGACGAGAAGAAATTACTGTCGGATTAACTAATTTTTGCTGATTTAAATATCTTCCTCTACCCAAATACCGCCGCTTTTCCACTGAATTTTTGGATTCTTTTGGCGTTCTGCGCTTCTTGCTTCCAGAGTTTTATCAGCGAACACCTTTCCGGCTGTCTTTCCAAAGGCCTCGTGGCTATCGTGCTGAACCATCACGATGTAGGCATTGTCTTCTCCATACCACCCTGACATGACTTTAACTTCGGCCCCTGATGCTGCCCTTACATCTTTTACCAATTCTGTTAGGCGTGCACGAGCATCTGCATCTGTTGTCTTCTCATATGCATCGGCTTTCCATATTTCCCATACTTTTGCCATTTTCTCTCCTTTGTCTATTCCCCACCCCTGATAGGAGGCGAGGTGACAACGTAGTTCGCTGATAGAACCATGTCAAGGATTTTTCACATTGCACTTCTATTCAGGAAAGTGGCAAGCGACCTGAGTAGAACCAATGTGAAGCAGTTCTGGTGGATTACTTGCACAGATATCTTGAGCCTTCCAGCATCTTGTTCTAAATCGACAACCAGACGGTGGGTTAATTGGGTTTGGAACATCTCCAGTCAATCTAATTCTCTCGCGAGAGCCAATCGCATCTGGGTCAACTTCTGGAACTGCAGAGAGTAAAGCCTTTGTATATGGGTGCTTTGGATTGCTATATAAGGTATCGCGATCTGCAATTTCAACAATATTACCGAGATACATAACGGCAACGCGTTGTGCAAAGTGACGAACAACTGCAAGATCATGAGCAATAAAAACAAATGCAATATCAAACTGCTTTTGCAAATCCTTCAACAAGTTAATTACTTGAGCTTGAATTGAAACGTCGAGAGCTGAAACTGGTTCATCTGCCACAATCAACTTCGGCCGCAACGCTAAAGCGCGGGCGATACCAATGCGTTGGCGCTGACCTCCAGAGAACTCATGGGGATAACGGTTGTAGTGTTCTGGATTTAATCCCACAATTTCTAACAACTCTTGGACTCGCTTTTTGGCTCCGCCTTCTGGGGTTACTCCACCAATTCGAAACGGTGATGCCACGATTGTTCCAACAGTGTGCCGCGGATTTAGCGATGCATAGGGATCCTGGAAAATAATTTGTAGATCCGCGCGAATTGGGCGCATCTCTGCATTTGATAAGTGCGTGATGTCGCGCCCTTCGAACGTGATTGTGCCAGCGGTTGGTTCCAATAACCTCGTAATTAGACGACCAGTTGTTGATTTGCCACAGCCAGATTCGCCGACCAAGGCAATTGCTTCACCTTTTTCGACTTCAAATGTGAGCCCATCGACTGCTTGAACTACATCGCGCTTACCAAATAGCGAGTGCTTGTTTCCGGGGAAATGTTTAGTTAACCCTTCAACTTTTAGGATGCTGTTCATAAGTTTGGTGCCACCTGACTTCTAAATATTTCCTCGCGAGCTGCTGTATCTAAATGGCAGCGAACAAGATGATGGGCGCCTGAAGTGACAGGAAGCAAACCTGGGATGGACGACGAGCAGGCTTCACCTACTTTAGAAACATAACTGCACCGAGGATGAAATGCGCAACCTCCGGGCACGGAAATTAGTGATGGTGGAGTCCCGGGAATAGCAGCCAAACTCTTATTTGGATCCCCAGTGAGCCTTGGAATCGAGGTCAATAGGCCCCAACCATATGGATGTTGCGGCTTTTGAAGCACATCTCGCACAGTTCCATATTCGATTGCTTTGCCGGCATACATCAACAAAATATCATCGGCAGTTTCGGAAACCACACCCAAGTCATGAGTGATCAGAATGATTGCAGTGTTGAACTCCTTCTGCAGATCGCGCAACAAATCGATAATTTGTGCTTGAACAGTTACATCTAGTGCCGTAGTTGGCTCATCGGCGATTAATAAGGATGGATTGCACGACAATGCCATAGCGATCATCGCCCTCTGGCGCATTCCACCAGAGAATTGGTGCGGATAATCATCGACCCTTTTTTGAGGCTCTGGAATTCCAACTCGATCTAACATCTCAATGGCCCGCTTTTTCGCCTCCGCCTTTGAGATCTTATTGTGAACAAGATATGCCTCTGCAATTTGATTTCCAACTGTGTAATACGGATGCAACGCAGCTAAAGCATCTTGAAAAATCATAGACATTAACTTGCCTCGCAATAAGCGAACTTCCGTCTCTGGAATTGCATTTATATCTTGACCATCAATAAGTATTTGACCGCTGACTTCAGCGCTACTTCCTTTGTGGAGACCTAGAATTGCAAGGCTAGTAACAGACTTGCCCGAGCCGGATTCTCCAACAATGCCTAGAGTCTTTCCCTTTTCCAGAGAAAATGACATGTCGTCCACTGCTCTGACAACGCCATCTTCTGTCGGAAAGCTGACGGAGAGATTCTTAACTTCTAGAAAACTGCTCATTGGATTCGAACCTTTGGATCTAGTACGGCATAGAGTAAATCCACAAAAATATTTGCAATAATAATAAAGAATGCCGAAAAAATAACGGTACCCGTAATTACCGGAAGATCTAAGTTGGAAACTGCATCGGTCGAAAGTTTGCCCAGTCCAGGAATATTAAATACATACTCAGTAATTACTGCCCCACCCAATAAGCCGCCTAAATCCAAACCAAAAACGGTGACTATGGGCGTAATTGCTCCACGAAGAACGTGTTTTAGGTTGATTGTTCTATTGCTCAACCCCTTGGCGCGCGCAGTGCGTACGTAGTCCTCACCCATGATTTCAATCATTCCGGCACGCGTTAAACGCGAGTAAATCGCCGATAAGAGAAAAGCCAAAGTAATCCAGGGCAGCGCCATCTGCTTCATCCAATCAAGTGGATATTGAAATGGCGATGAATAGCCGGGCGCCGGTAGCCAGTCTAATTTATTAACAAAAATGAATTGCAAAACCAATCCAACAAAGTAGATCTGAAGTGATGCTGCGCCTAAAGCAACGCCTTGAGAAAACTTGTCTACCCATGTTCCCCTACGAAGCGCGGAGACGATTCCGCTCGAGAGGCCAATTAACAGCCACAAGATTGAAGCGCCAAATGCAATTGAAGCAGTCGCCGGCAACCTATCTTTCAAAAGAGACGTAACTGGTTGATCAGTTTGGAAGGAGTAGCCCAAGCATGGTGCCGAACAATTCAACTCCGCTGGAGTGCCCTTTAAATATGTTCGACCAACAAAGATGCCTTTTATATATCGACCGTACTGAACTGGAAGTGTCTGATCTAACTCTAAAGTATGACGAATCTTGATAATTTGCTCTGCTGAACAAGTTTTGCCACATGAAAGACGGGCGGGGTCAGCTGGAAGAATATAAAAAATGCCGAAAACTATTGCAGAGACAATGCCCATGACAACGACGCCACTAACGATGCGACGCAGCAAGTAATTAAGCATAATTTAATAATCCTTTGTAAATAAGTTTGAAATTGATGAGTGGTGGCAATTTCTTGCCACCACTCATCAATACTATTTTTTACTTCTTAACGAAAGCACCCAACGGGCTGAGAGTGGAGAATCCACCATCGAGCTGTAGGCCGCCTAGTTTTGAGCCTGCCATAAATGCAGAGTTCTCGAAGTAAGCATTTACATGTGCTGCCTTGACTTGAACAAGGTTCTGCTCAATATCACCCAAGATCTTCTCTTGGACAGCTGTTGGTGACTTATCTGCCTTGATAAACAGTGCAGTTAAGTCAGGGAAGTTCGCACGGCTGTAGTTTTGTCGTGCATCAGCTGGGGTCATTGTGCGACCGTCAAATAATGCATAAACAATTCCAGATGCCGCTGCCCAGTCATATGCCCAAGATGCTTGGACGATGTCTGGCTCGCTTGGAACTCCGCGCTTGCCGACCTGAGAGTAATAGCCGGCTCTTGGGTACTTAGCCATAGTTACAGTAAAGCCGACTGCCTCAAGCTCTTGTTGTAGAGCTGCAGCACGCTGTGGCTCAACACCCTTATCACGATAAGCAAGAACAAGATTTGTCTTCTTTACTGTTGCTTTGGCTAGGTATGCCTTAGCTTGAGCAACTTGTGCTTCTGGATGCTTAGTAACATCACGGTCGCAAACATTGAATGCACGATATGCACCCTTAACGTTTGCGGGAATTGTTGTTGGAGAAATAGTTCCAACAGCAGTACCGCCTGCAGCAATCAAGATCTGCTTGAAGTCAAATGCACACTGAATCGCTTTACGAACGTTGACATCTTTAACAGTATCGACGTTGATTGTGTAATAACGAGCATATGGTGATGCAATTGGGAAGAAGCGAGACTTGTACTTAGGATCAGTCGAAACCTTTTGTAGGTTTGTAATGATATTAGTATCCATTGACAGAGATGTCTTTGCTTCGCCTGAATCAGAGATCAAAGTATTTTCAATAACATTCTGATCTGAACCAAACTTAGCTACAAACTTATCTGGGTAGTTCCAACGAATTGGGTCGGTTTTTGCATCCCAATACTGGTTACGCACCAAAGTAATTTGTTTGCCACGATCGTAGGACGCAATCTTGTAAGGACCCGTTGAAACTGGATGTAGGTCGTAGTTTTGCTTAGTGTCCTTGTCAACTGGTACGGGAGAAAATGCACCATAAGTAGTTACATAAGGGAAATATGGAACTTTGTTGGCTAAATTAAATGTGATGGTTGAACCATCATTAGCGCAGGTAACACTGGCAAGATCTTTGGTCGGAGTCGAGTATGGACCTTTATATCCATTGTCATTAGCTAGTAGATCCTGTGCATACGTTGGTCCACCATCAAGTGTTCCATCTTCGTATGAACGTCCAACGCCGTACTTGATATCAAAACAAGTTACGAGCGAGCCATCTTCATAGCGAATGCCAGAACGCAACTTGAATACCCAAGTCTGTCCGCCATCTTTAGTTGTACCAAGATCTGCAGCTAAATCAGGAACTAACTCTGATACACCTTTTACTGTACGAACCGAAGTAAGCGTACGAACAAATAGGCGATAGAAATCAAGAGTTCCACCGACGTAGTTACGCGCTGGGTCAAGGTGCTCAAAATCACCTTGGTTAATAATTGTGACTGTTCCACCTTTAACTGCGCCTGCTTGAGCCGGTACTGGACCGTTCCATGATGCAGGAGTTGCAGCAGAAGCTGGAGCAATAGATGTAACGGCAGCAGTACTAAGTGCAAGCACTCCAACTGCAGCAATCACTTTGCTCTTTAGTTTCATTTGAACCCTTCCTAATAGGTATTGCAATGTAACCCGATAGTCATATGTTCTATCGGGAACTCCGTGGGTCGAGGGCATCTCGAATACTGTCACCAAACAAGCTAAATGACAGAACCAATAAAAATAGAGCAAAACCTGGGATAAAGGTAAACATTGGATCAACTGAATAAAATGGAACGGAAGCCAAAAGCATTGCGCCCCAGTCTGACGTTGGATCTATAACGCCCGCGCCCAAGAAAGTTAATGCCGCTTCAGCCGTAATATAAGTTGGAATATTCAGGGCGACAGTTACCAAGATTGGCGCCCAAAGGTTAGGTAGAATTTCGCGGAAAATTAAGTGCAATCGTGATGCACCTAATGCGCGTGCAGCCTCAATAAATTCGCGCTCTCGCAGCGAAATAACTTGGCCGCGCACAATTCTTCCGATATATGGCCAACCAAACATCGCTAAAATGATAATCATTACAGTGATGCGCGTTCCATTTCCTTGTGGCAAACCCCAACCTTGAAATACGCTTTCAAGAACTGGCATTACTGCTAAGGCAAATAAAATTGATGGAAATGACAAAACAATCTCCATAGTTCTTGAAAGAACTAGATCGGTTTTTCCACCAAAAAAGCCGGAGACCAGCCCAATCACAACGCCTAAAATTGTGGCGAGCGCTGTCGACGATAATGCAATTATTAGTGAGGTCCGAGCCCCAAAGACAAAGCGCAAGAAAATATCGCGCCCTGTACGTGGCTCAACGCCAAACCAGTGAGTTCCTGAAACCCCACCCAATCTTCCAAGTGGCTGCGTGCCAAACTCTTGGTTTAGGGCATCCGTATGAAAGGCATCTGGAGTTGTATGAATAATCCACGTAAAGATTGGGGCAAGAATGGCCAGCAGAATAAAAAATAGAATGACTCCGCCTGAAACCTTGGCGGTTCTGTCCTTCTTAATACGCTCCCAGGCCATACGAGTGGGTGAGCGCCCTTCAACCCGTTCAGCAACAACAGAGGCGAGCTGGTTCATCACTGCTTCGTGCCCCCTCATAGCCGACTGTAAGAGTTGAACAATAGCGAAACCCGAAGAAATTCACCACATAACTGCAGCTCATCAGGGCTTTATTGAGGGTGTAGTACAACAAAAAGTTATTGACGCACCAACTTTCGCCCATACAAATAATCACTCTCAGGTTAATGTGTGCCCATGAATCGTACGACCACGCATCGTGGCATCGTCTATGCAAAAAAAGGCGCAGCGGCAGCATCTCAGCCCCTCGCAGTTTCAGCAGCTCTAAAAATTTTAGATGCCGGTGGCTCTTTCATCGATGCGGGAATTGCATTATCAGCAGTAATTTCAGTCGTAGAGCCAGGAGCTTCAGGACTTGGTGGAGATGTATTTCTTGTGACTCATCATGCAGAAACAAAAGAAAATCTGGCATTCAATGGTTCTGGTGAAGCACCACATGATGCCAACCGTGATGCCTTTGATAATGAAATTCCGCTGCATGGTTATAAAGCTTCAACTGTTCCAGGGGTTGTCTCTGGTTGGTTTGCAGCACATGAGCGGTATGGACGATTGCCAATGGAGCAAATTCTTGCGCCGGCAATTGGTTACGCCGAAAATGGTTTCCCTGCCAACGAAGGTTTCATTGCGCGCATTAAATGGCACTTGCAATCTTTCCCGGAGACAAAATTATTCGAAACCCTAGGCCTCTCCCCCGAACTTAAACTCGGTGAGTTAGTTACAAACAAAGATATGGCTTGGCTACTAAAAGAGATCGTAAAAGGCGGGCGCGAGGCTTTCTATAGTGGCGCAATTGCGACAAAAATAATCAGCGGTACAAATGGTTGGTTTAACGCAACCGATCTGAACTCTCATACCACTCGCGTATCGGCACCGTTATCCATTAACTACCGAAGTTTCATGGTCCATGGAAATCCACCGCCTACGCAGGGCATGATATTGATGGAGCAGTTACTCATTGCCAATACTTTCGACAAATCAACAATGAGCCAAGCGGACTGGCTTCATATGCAGGTAGAAGCAAAAAAGATTGCTTTCACCGATCGAAATTCAATTATCTCTGACCCGGAAGTAATACCAGTTGATGTTGATTCCATTCTCAACCCCACTCACATTGCATCCCGTGCAGCCGGTATTGATATGGACCAGGCAGATAATAAGAATGTAAGTCCCTCCGAAGGAAGCGACACCACCTACTTTTTAGTCGCCGACGGTGATGGAAATGCAGTCTCGTGGATTCAATCTGTATTCCATGGATTTGGCGCATCTTGGGTTGTGCCGGGAACTGGAATGATCCTCAACAATCGTCTAACTGGATTTAACCTCGACCCGTCATCACCCAACTACATCGCTCCAGGTAAACGCCCAGCCCATACGCTTCAAGCTTTTACGGTAACCAATCCAGATGGATCGCTCAAATATGTCGGTGGCACTCCGGGTGCAAATGTTCAAGTCCAAACTAATTTCCAATTAGTCACTGGCTTAATTGATGAAGGCATGTCAGTACAAGAAGTCGCAGAGGCGCCTCGCTGGATGCACCTTTCAGATCCTTCGACATCTGCAGTCAATGAAGAAGTAAAAGGCGTGCTCTCTATCGAATCTAGATTTGATGAAGATGTAATCGCAGATCTCAAAGCCCGAGGCCACGATGTAGTAGTGCTTCCAGAATACGGACACGCCTCATCCGTTCAAGTACTTGAGGTACTGCCCGGAGGTACTTTTGCGATTGGCTCTGACCCGCGTTCAGAGGGTCACGCCGCCGGTATTTGAAAGAGCCCATAGGCTTATGTAAAATAGTCGCATGATTATTTCAGGTATAAATTTGGTCGGGGTACTAATTGCATTCATCGTTTCATTTATCAGCGGTGCCATCTGGTTTGGCCCGAAGACATTTTATCCAGTCTGGATGAGGGCTAAGGGCATGTCATCTGGTCAATTAAGCACCAGCCAAAATAAGCCAGTTCTCCTCTTTGGTGGCACGATTCTTGGTGTTTTAATTCAGACTCTTACGCTTGCAATAATTATTAATTCACTAGGCAAGCACATTGATATTGGAATAATTGATGGCGCGGGTATTGGTTTTGCACTTGGGGTTGGAATATCAATGTTTTCATCCCTCTCTCACCGATTATTTGGAGGAGAAAGTCTTAAAGTGTGGTTGATTGAAACTTCAAATGATGCAATTAATTTAACAATTGCTGGTGCGATAATCGCTTACTTTAGCTAAAAGAAGTTGCCCACATAAATCAGCTTCCGCTCCCTCTCTTAAGAGTTTGTAACTATCCATCTCTTAAAAGCTCCTCCGCTGAACTCATATACCTTGGCACTTCCACGACCATAAACGACGGCGAAATCTTTACCTCTTTTTCTACGTAACGTTCCCAACATAATGACCCAAGGGATTCCGGTGCCCGGTGCGCGAAATCCACGCAAGCCATCGGCTCGAAGCCATGAATTCGAAATATCCCTCACGGCGATTAGTGAACTTTTAGGCACGCGAATTGAATTATGGAGTGAGCCAAGTTTTTCTAAAGGAGAAAGCTGCAAAATAAGCTCTTCACCCTCTTCAATTACCCTTGCCATATCTAAATCTTACGCCGACTATTAAAAATATAAAGGATAGTCGACCTATAAGCCAGAGCGAATCTGGTCGGCATGGTCCAAGGGATGTTTAATGTAAGTTTCAAGCCAATTCTTGATTGTGTACTCGCCTGATTCGCTATGAGTACCTGCATTCTCCAACTGGCTGGGCTTCAATCTCTTTAAGATTTCTAACGAAGATGCCCGAACAGCACTAAAGACATTGATCGAATTCTCTACGGGCAATTTCGTGTATCCCAAGGTTTCATTCTCCCCCCAGACACTTTCGTCATAACCCTGAATCTCAGTGCCGGGTTCTGCAATCAGCCGACGCAACCGTGCATAAGACTGCGCCTCACTGTCTGCAACATGATGAATTACTTGTCTAGCAGTCCAGCTTTTATCTTTTACCTTGTCTAATTCTGTCTGAGTCAATCGAGAAGCGATGGAGATAAATTCTTCGGTGGCTTCTTTATAACTTTCAATTGCTGCAGCTAAATCCATAACCTATGCCTTTCTAACTATGCTCGACTTCAGATTCATCGGACCAAACCCGTCGACTTTAGCCTCGATGTCATGATCCCCCGGCCCATCAATAAGGCGAATATTTCGAACTTTTGTTCCGACCTTAAGAGTATTAGAACTCCCCTTGACCTTCATGTCCTTAACTATCGTGATGTCATCACCATCAGCCAATACAGTGCCTGAAGAATCTTTAATTACTCGCGCCGTTTCAACTACCTCTTCTGTGGGACTCCACTCATGTGCACATTCAGGGCAGACGAGTAAAGCACCCATCTCATATGAATACTCTGACTTACATTCTGGACATGGTGGCAATTCGCTCATACTGCAAGTTTATCGGTGTAAATAAAGAAGCATCGCTCGATAAGCCCAAAAACTACGCTTCTACTAAGAATTGACCCATAAGCCCGCCATCTTCATGGTTGGCCATGTGGCAGTGATACATGAAGGGCCAATCAGGGCTTGCATAGTCACCAAACTTGGCTATAAAAGTCACTTTCTCATTGCGTTGAATTGAGAAAGTGTCCTTCCATCCCTGCTCATACACTGGAATAGCTCCGCTACTCCGAGAAACGATTTTGAACTGGACATCGTGTATATGAAATGAATGACCAAAAATCTCGTCGTTAGTGATTGTCCAAGCTTCCGTGGCTCCGAGCTTTACATGCTGATTTATAGTACCCATGTCATAACTTTTTCCATCAAATGTGAATGGTGTTCCGGGGCCCTTGTCGGTTATCGCGACTGTACGCGAATTCGTAACTTGAGCTTGAGTGGGGAATGCATTCTTAGTTAATACTGTTGGCAAAGTGGCGATTCCCTTTGACGTAGGCTTTCCCACAACGATCTTCAAAACATCAAAGTCATTGTTGTTCAATAAACTTCCAAATTGACCAGATTGAGCGGGCTCGCCGCCCCCATATCCAAAAGCCAAACCTTTATTGAACGCCTTCAATGAGAGCGAAGAGCCAATTTTATTATTGGATAAATCGATGAGAATCTCATATCGCTCACCTGGGGTCATCAAAAGCCGCTTAACTGCGATGGGCTTATCCACCAAGCCACCGTCTGTAGCAATGACATGGAAAGACCTACCATCTGAAATTCCCAAGTTATAGACACGCTCGCTCTCCATATTAAGAATACGAAGCCGTACATACTGAGCAGGTAGGGAAACTTTTGCATTAGCAACGCCGTTCGTGAGCATCGTGTCCCCATAAATTGTGGTTGTACCAATTTGATTTGTTGAAGAAAGCGTGCGGCTGCCTAGGGCCAATGGAATGTCGTCCACGCCATATGTACGTGGCAAAGCAAGGGCTGATTCAATTGAATCCTGCACAAAGATGAATCCACCAGCACCTAAAGCCAACTGCTTTTGGGTTGTCTTATGCATATGTGGGTGATACCAATAGGTGGCTGCGTTATTCATTACTCTAAATTTAGGAGACCAGGTGTGGCCAACGGAAATTTCCTGCATTGGGCCGCCGTCCATTTCCGCTGGTAGGTGCATGCCATGCCAGTGAGTTGTCGTTGCTTCCGTTAAGTTATTCGTAACATTAAGAGTCACGTCATCACCTTTTTTCATAAACAAAGTAGGGCCCCAAAAGCCTGTACCGTTATATCCATATGTATTAGTGAGGGATCCTGATGCGATCTGCTTTGTTCCCTTGGAGAGCTTTAAGTTAAATACCTTGCCAGATAGTTTTGGCGGGATCCACAGCGCAGTTGAAACAGAAGCAGCTTCTGCGGCTTGAGAACTCATGAGATTTGGCAAAAGAACAGCGCCCAGGCCTACTCCGCTAGCCCTTAGGAAATTTCTTCTGTCGATTCCGCCGCTGTTTAGTTGGTTCTTAGTCATCCTATTCTCCACTCTGTGATTGCTGATTGAAAATACATTACTAGAAGAAATTTTCGATTAGTGAACTTTCAATTTGGGTAATCGTTTATCAATAAATTTCGGAAGCCACCAGTTTGCCTTACCCCACAGCTGCATCAGTGCTGGCACTAAGGCTGATCGGATAACGGTTGCATCGAATATGATCGCTGCAGATAAGCCGACTGCCAATTCTTTAATGATTCGCTCGCCTCCAAATATGAAGGCAGAAAATACGAAAAACATTATTGTTGCCGCTGCGGTAATTACGCCTCCTGTTGCGGCCATGCCTCGTCTAACTGCAGCACTGTTATCACCGCTGATTACATATTCCTCTTGAATTCGTGATACCAGAAAGACTTCGTAATCCATCGATAGTCCAAAGAGAATTGCAAATAGCATCATTGGAACCATCGGCTCGATTGGGCCGGGTTCGATATGTGTAATTGAGCTGCCCCAACCCCATAGGAAAACCGCAACAATTACGCCGAAGGCTGCGCCAATTGAGAGCATATTCATCGCTGCTGCCTTAAGTGGAATGAAAAGGGATCTAAAAACGAAAATCAATAGCATAAAACTCAAGAGAATTACGGCCCCCATAAAGATCGGAAGTTTGCTTGTAAGAGCACTTGCAAAATCCTTTGAAGACGCCGTGGAGCCGCCTACATAAACTTTTATGGATGAATCCCCTAATGCGGTAGGTATTGTTTTCGCTCGTAACCTATCGATTAAATCACTAGTCTCGGCCGATTGTGGGGAGCTCTTTGGATAGACAATTAGTGTAAGAACTTTTTTGTCGGCAGAAACTATTGCTGGCATAACTTCTGCGACATCAGAATCAGTTTTCACTGAATCTGATAATGAGTTCAGGGGTGATAAATCTGCATCCGTTGGTATCGCAGCAACTACTGTTAGTGGGCCTGAAAATCCAGCGCCAAATCCTTTGGTTATGAGGTCGTATGCAGATCTCGTTGTTGTGCCTTTTGCATTTGTTCCGGCATCGGCAGTACCCAATCGGATACTTGTTGCAGGAACACTAATGATGAGAAGGGTGAGCATGGAAACGATTGCAAATCGCCATGGCTTATTTTGAATTGCCTTTGCCCACTTTGCCCAGCTGCCACTTTCAATTTCATGGGTTTTGCTGCGTCTTCCTGGTAATGAAAACTTATCAATATTGTGTCCAACAATTCCAAGCAAAGCAGGAAGTAGCGTTACTGCGGCTACCATTGAAATAAGCACCGACAATGCGGCTGCAACTGCTACACCTCGAAGTGAGCTGATTCCAACTGAGATGAGACCAAGGATTGAAATGCAAACTGTGACCCCGGCAAAGAGAACCGATCTGCCGGAAGTGAATAATGATTTTGTAATTGAATCCTGAACGGATTTCCCTGAGTGTAGTTCCTGTCGAAATCTCGTAACGATAAACAATGCGTAGTCAATACCCACACCTAACCCCATGAGTGAGGCAAGAGTTGGTGCAAATTGAGCAGTTGTAATGGCATGGCTTACAAGTGCGACACTGCCGGTCAAAATAACTAAACTTAAAACTGCGACAAGTAGAGGAATAACTGTTGCGGTAATGGAACCGAAAGTTATCAAAAGTACCAATGCAGCTGCCAGTAAGGCAATACCTTCGGATGACGAAACCATAGTTTGGCTTGCCCGTGCCACTGAGTCTCCCGAGAACTCAATCTGTAGATGTGAACTCTTGAAACTTTGACCCTGTGAAATTAATTCCTTGATTGCGCCTCTGGGTAAGTCGCGCCCAGAAGCGTTTAAATCAATTTGCGAATAGGCCACAGTTCCATCGGTGCTTACCGAACGCGAATTGATTTCAAAAGGTGACTTAACCTCTGATACATAACTCAATTGACTCAATTTGGCCAAGACTGGATCGATATCTGCAGGCGTTAACTTCCCATTATCTTTACTGCCAAAAACTATTTGCACGCTTGAGCCAGTACCAGAGCCTTGGCCCTGACTACTGGCCATGAGTTCCTGTGCGATTTTACTTTCAGAGTTTGGAAGAGAGTTCGAATCGCTATATGAAGTTCCCATACTCTGGCTAATTAAGGAGGTACCTATAGCAAGTGCAACCCACGTCAGTACTGTGATTTTCCGGTACTTATTTACCAGTCTAGTTAATGTTTTCATTCTTTATCCTTAATTCAATGTTATAAAGCCAGTTGAGTTGAAACTTAGAAAAGCTACTTATTTAGATAGTTCTAAGGCAATTAGCGGACCTAATGATTCATACCATTTTTCATAACCAAGATTATTTAAATGTAAGCCAAAAGTATCTGGGTCTTCGCAATACCTTAATTCGAGTTTGTTTTCTTCCTTACTTTTTAATAGTGAAAATATGTCGTGATATGTGAAACCTAATTTTTCTAGCTCCGGCCGAATCTTTGCATTGACCTCGATCATGCTTTGGGAAAATTCATCACTTCTGGGGGTGAGCGAGTGCCAAATAACAGGAGTGTCGGCCAAATTTGTCTTCAATTTCTTAGCGACATTTAGGATATTTTGAATCACCTGATCTTCGGACAACCTATATTTACCAAAGTCATTTGTGCCTATCATGACAATAAGAATTTCTGGCTGGGATTCGATGATCGCAGGAATGAGAGCGTCTAAGTCACTTGTGGTATGACCCGGAAAGGCAAAGTTGGTGACATAGTGCGCTGGAAGCCAATATTGCCAAGGGCCTCCATGGACAATGCTGTCTCCTGCAAAAACTATTCTTCTCTTCATTACTTCCCTTTCCTCATCCAAAAATCGAGTGCTTCGGGTGCGTAACGCGCCCACGTCGCATTTGTATGTGCACCTCTATTTAAAACTCGTGATTCAAAGTCAATGTCTTCTCGATAGCCCCTGCTCGTGATTAATTTGTCTGCGAGTTTTTGGGATTGTTCATATCGCGCGTCTAGCCCTTTGGTACCACGACTCATCCACAGCTTATGTTTGCCTGGCTCTGGAAAATCTCTCATCATCTTTTCAGCTAGAGGATCTCCGCCAATCACCCAGTGTGGGGAGAAACTCAGAGATGTATGGAAGAAGTCTGGTCTACGGATAACTGCATAGATTGAGGCTAAACCACCCATGCTGGCGCCAAGAATCGCAACCTTCGCAGGGTCGATGGATTGTCCAATCCGTTGTGTAACACCAGGAACAATGACATTAGTAATGTCATCTATTAGCTGATCGGCGGTAAGGGAGTCTAGAAAACTTTCAACTTCCTCTTTATAGAGCCCGTAACTTTCAACCATCCAGTTTTCCTTTGCTCGCATGTATTGAGCTGGGACATACTCCTTCAGGCGGCCAATTGTGTCCTCGGAATAAGGTGTGTGATAGATGCAAATTAAGGTGGGAGGAGTTTGATTATTCTTCTCTGCTATTCGTATCGCAGACTGAGCTAGTTCCCATGTTGCTCTTTGATGTGGGTTAATGCCAATGTTGCGTTTATCTAGAACATTCTGGCCATCGTGCGTAATAAGAATGTTTCCACCGGGTATTCGGGGTGCCCAGTAGTCCACTGTTCGATTTCCAAAACGAACCTTCTTTATTGTTCCAGGAACCCCCCGCACCTGGAACTCTTCAATATCAATCACAGTTATCTCAGCCCTTCGTCGATCCACTAACAAGCCCTGAAACTAAGTGCTTCTGGAGGAAAATGAAGAGCGCCATTACAGGAACTGTTGCCAAGAGGGCACCTGCTGTGAAAGGTCCCCAATTCCTTCCATATTGACCGTAGATGAATTGCTGGAGACCAACCGCTACGGTCATATTTTTCCCGTCTAAACCCAAAATAACAGAGGTAATCAAGTACTCATTGAGAATCCCAATGAAAGACAGCAAGAAAGTAACGACAAAAATTGGAGTGGCAAGTGGAATGATAATTTTTCTGAAAATTTCGAAGTGCCCGGCTCCATCTATTTTTGCGGCTTCATCTATTTCTGTTGGTAGCGTATCGAAGAAACTCTTGAGCATCCAAGTATTTACGCCTAAAGCAGATCCACCAAAAATTAGGATTAATGGAATTTGATGACCTAGACCTAATAATGCAAATGATTTACCAAAGGTATTAATAATGAGAAATAGTGTGGTTGCTGCGAGTAATTGCGGAAACATCTGAACAATTAGGATGGTTGAAAGGGTGAACTTGCGCCCTCTAAATCTATGTCGGCTTAAGGAATACGCGGCAAGTGCGCCTATTGCTACCTGCATAGTTGCCGCCGAAATTGCGATTACGAGAGAGTTCTTAGACCAAATTCCAAAGGGTTTTTCTTTGTTATTAAAGAGTTGAACAAAATTATCTAGCCCTTTGTGGATAGGTATTAATTGCTGAGTACTTATTTGACCTGTCACATCAAATGCCGCAGAAATCATCCAGACCAAAGGAAATAGTGCAAAAGCGCCAACAATGACTCCAACTAAGTGGCGCCAAAGAACTTTTCTAAACCAGAAACGCCTCGTTCTACTTTTAGTGGAATACAAAGAGCTCACTTAGTTGATCCCTTCCATTGTTTTCATTCGTCTCAATCCATAAATTGAGATCAAGCCAACCATTAGGAAATTAAGAATTGAAAGTGCACTGGCTAATCCGTAGTTACTTCCCTCTTGAGCGTTAAATGCAAGCTTGTAGGTATATGAGATCAAGATATCTGTGGCACCGGCATTTCCATTAGAATTTGAGAATGTTGGACCACCTCCAGTGAGTAAATAGATTGCACCGAAATTGTTAAGCGCCATGGCTATAGAAGCAACCAATAGCGGAGCTACCGTTCTAACCACTAGTGGAAGTTTTATATGAGTAAATGACTTCAATGGGTTAGCTCCATCAATTTCAGCGGCTTCCAGAATCTCACCAGGAATTGCTTGAATAGCACCAGTGGTAATCAAAAACATGTATGGGAAAGTCATCCATAGTTCGACTATTAGTACCGCAACCCGGGCCCACCAGGGATGGGTTAGCCAAGGCGTTGAAATATGGAAAAGCCGGTCAATCACTCCAGTTTCTGTTGTAAATAAACCTGACCAAACCAGAAGTGAGAGCACGCTTGGAATAGCCATAGGAATTATGAAGATCGTTCTATAGAACCTCTTGGATCTAAGTGCTGGAAAATTGAAAACTAACGCTAAAACAAGGCCCATTAAGAAGCTGATGAGCACTAATAAGAAAGCGTTCGCAAATGTCCAAATCAAAACAGCTAAAAGTGGCCTGCGAATCTCCTCATCGGTGATGATTGATGAAAAGTTTCTCCAACCTATATTTGCTTTCCACCCCGGGTATAGAGCTTCACCGGATTGGCTCTCCATCTGGCCGTCTTTATTTGGAGCATAGATCTCGCCTGAGAGCCTATTGAGTAGGACATCTTTACTTTTGTCATAAATGAACCCGGATTTAGAGGCTTCAAGTGTCGTTAAATCCTGCGGTTGCAGAGACACACCAGAATCTAGGTTGATCACTAAATTTTGTAGTTCAGAAATGTGGCTTGAAACCTGCGATGGGCTTAGCAATTTAAAACCATCTACTTTTAAGATTGCACCATCCGCCGAGATATTCCCTTGTTCAATTTTTAAAGATTTGGCTGCTCCGCCATTACTTAACCAATAGTTTTGACTTTCATACTTAAACAAGACATAAACCTCATTGGTACCCTCTTTTATAAGAGTTTGGAATTTAACTGGCTCTAGCGTGTCAATTGGCACCTTTGAATCCTGCACAATAGCAGCGATAGCTTGAGCCTTAGAAAGTTGATGACCATTTGAATCATTAGTGAAAGCGACCGCTCCAGAATAGAAAGCAGGATAAATATGAAAAAGTGTTAAGAGTAGAACGCCTGGTAGCAAGTACTTTCCAGGAGTTTTCTTGCTTATTGAGTACGTGTAAAAGATTAAACCTGCTGAGAGGTAGAAGAAGATTGCTAGAAACCACGCTTTATCATGGAGAAGCTTTGTTCCCATTACAAGCAAGAGGAGTATGAAGCCGAATAGAATGAAATATTTGGAGCCCTTAGAAATTGACTTCAGCTTCACTGTATTGGTTCACCTCCTCTTGACGTAATAGGCCACGTGTCTGAAAAGCTTAAAGAGATCCCGGCATGTTTACCCTCGATCACCGGGATCTCTTTAGTTAGCAGGTTTAGCTATTGCCTAGCGCCTTATTTAGGTTATTTGCTGCAGATTCCATGGCTGCACCAAACTTTGACTTTCCGCTGGCCCAATCCGCAAAGGCATTGTTCCAATAGGTCCATACGCTGTTCATTTCAGCAACATTAGGCATTGGGATGCAGACTGCGCCATAAGCACCAAATTTTCCAGCGACGCTGTTTGGATCAATTGCTGCAGCAGCTTCTATGTTTGCCGGATAACTGTTATTGGCAGTTGTGATTGCCTTGCTGAAAGCAGCAGTTTGCACAACTTCAGTTAGATACTGCTTAGCTAAGAACTTATTCTTAGAGAAACGGTTCATGTATACAGCAGTAACACCACTGAATGCTCGAGCCGTTCCACCATTTACAGATGGAATCCCTGAAATTTGATACTTGATTCCAGCTTTGTCAAGTCCGTCAATTGACCAAGGACCAACAATTTCATATGGAGCTTTTCCATTTGTGAAAGCTGAACCATCATATGTATTTGACTTATCAAATAGTTTCTCGCTTAGCCATGCATCCATCTTTGAAGCATTTTTAGCTAGAGCTTTTGAGTTCAAGCCAACTTGCTTGGTATTCGTATAGACACCATTCTTGTTAGCGAATACATACCCGCCAATAGAATCAAAGAAAGGTTGCAGGAAGTATCCATCGAGGTGTGTTACAACGCCAACGGATGCTTTACCCGAAGCAATAAGTGAAGTAGCTGTGCTCTCCAGCTCTTTCCAAGTCTTAGGAGCACCTGCTGGGACAAGAGCAAGATTTGTTGCAAGTGCAATATTGCTAACAGAAATTGGAACGCCCCAAACTTGATAATTAAAACTTACTCCAGATAGGACAGCAGCTGGATATGCACTCTTATTAATAATAGAGCTCAACGATGTAACAACACCAGATTTAACTACTGATCCTGTATTGTCGTGTGAGGTGGTAAATAGATCTGGACCAGCGCCGGCAGGACCGAGCTTGCTCATCCCACAGTCGCCTAATCCGCACTTAGCCACGATATTTACAGTGACGTTATTCTTTTTGGCCCAATCAGCCGATGCAGCTTTATACGCCGCTTCTTCGCCTGAGTTGACCCATACCGTTAAAGTCCCAGCTGCTTGAGCCGGAGCGATAGTGCCAAACAGCGCTAATGAAACACCCAGGAGACCCACTCCCAAACGTTGTAACTTCATAAATCCCCCTTAGTTCCGCTAATTCGTCGACGCGCGTCGATGATGATGTAATGTACATACACTAGAAGCAAGAGTCAAGGCCTTGAGGCCCAGTTTCATAAAGAAGTGGAGGGCCTGAGAATGACCACGCGAGCCGACATTGCCAAGCTAGCTGGAGTGTCAGAGAGCACGGTTTCCTACGCGCTCTCGGGGAAACGCCCTATAAGCCAGAAGACTAAGAGCCGCGTGCTGGCTGCAGTTGAAGAGTTGGGATACAAATCGAATTATGCAGCGGCCGCCTTAGCCGGCGGTTTGCCCCGCATGGTGACGATGATGACTTCCAATCTCTTCCTGACTCCCCCATCTCGAATTGATGGTGCTCTCGTCGACGGAATTGTCGACGGAGTAAGAGAGCGTGGATTTCATAGCGTAATTTGGCCGATCTCAAATGATGACGATTCGGACGTTCCGGTACTTCTACAATTGAATTTTTCCGGAGGCGTCATTTTGATGAATGTTGTGGAAAATGACCAGCGCGTGCATTTGCTGAATCGGAAAAATGTACCTTTCGTCGTATTAGGTAGGACGGACGTTGGATTTACATATAATTTTGTTGATCGTGATTTTGAAGCCGTGTACACGCTTGCACTCACAAAGTTTAGGGACTTAGGACACACGCAGATTGGAGTTCTCAGCGCACACGTTGTGCTCAATCCCCTCCTGAAAAAAATTGCGGCGAAGCTTAAGCTAAAACTAGAGTTGTTAAATTGTGTAAATACAATGGATGGAGGGGCTACGGTTGCAAAGAATTTCAAGAAGAACCATCCGTCGGTGACTGGGATTATCTCTCTGCTAGACATTGCCGTAGTTGGATTTGTTAACTCCTCTGCTAATTTTGGATTATCAATTCCGAGCGATGTTTCCATAATCGGCGTGAATATGCTTGAAGAGCAAGCAGTTTCCACTACTCCCCAAATCTCAACGGTTGCCTTTAACGCCTATGAAATGGCCAAGTCCTGTGGGAAGATTATGGTCGATTCAATTGAAGCTGGAAAGAATAGTAAGAAGAAAAAGACAAGTGAATTATGGATTGGTGATTTCATGGATAGAGATTCCACGGCAAGAGTTGGAGAGGGTTCATAATCATGAAGAAAATGGTCGAATCTGCAGGTACGCCACACCATGATGGGAGCGAACTCTACGTAAGCAATATCGCCCCCAAAGTAGGCGAGAAAGTTACTTTAAGGGTTCGCATTCCCAAGGAGTACATTTTTCAAGAGGCATATGTTCGAGTCTATGAAGATGGGGAGCCTCGCACCTATCAATTGCGCAGAATTCAACAGCTTAAGCGTGAAAACTGGTACCAAGTATCAATCACGATTCACAATATCCACACAATCTATCGATTCGTCTTTATTGGGGACGGCAAATATGAATGGCTCAACGC
>Ga0194061_1000717_pt1 | contig 20121 bp, 17 predicted proteins | sample SepL2221m_MetaG_FD_163423 | JGI IMG/M metagenome (GOLD analysis project Ga0194061, IMG submission 163423) | Anoxic zone freshwater microbial communities from boreal shield lake in IISD Experimental Lakes Area, Ontario, Canada - Sep2016-L224-21m | ecosystem: Environmental > Aquatic > Freshwater >... | reverse complement strand
TCCAAGGTTTCCGGCGTCGGGTCAAAAGCGTCGCCGGCAGCCACCTCGGGATTGCCCTTGTAATCCTGCAGCGCCAGCGTGAGATCGGGCGCGGCGGGGATTTCGGCGCGCTCCGGCTTGGCGGTGGGGATGAACATGCCGAGGGTGCGGTTGCTCGCCTTGAGGTAGCGGTCGGCGGCCTGTTGCACGTCGGCGAGCGTGACCGCCTTGATGCGGTCGCGGTGCAGGAACATCAGGCGCCAGTCGCCGATGGCGATGTATTCGGTGATGGTGGTTGACAGGGACCGTGTATTGGTCAGGGTGTTTTCGATTTCATTGAGCAGTTGCGTGCGCGAGCGCTCCAGTTCCGCGGCGCTAATCGGATTGGCGGCTACGCTCTCCAGCGCCTTGAGCAGGGCGTCGCGCGCGGCCTCTAGGGACATGTCCGGTCGCAGGCTGGCGCCAAAGCTGGCGTAGCCCGCTTCGCGCTGCTGGCGTTCGTGGCCCCAGGTGGAGGTGGCAAGCTTGGTGTCGACGAGCGCCTTGTGCAGGCGTCCGCCGGGGGTGTTGCCGATGATATTGGTCAGCAGGTCGATGGCGGCGTAGTCGATGCTCGCGCCCGGGGCGATGTGGTAGAGCGCGGCGACGATTTGCACATCGCCGGCGCGGCGCAGCGTGACGCTGCGCTCGCCGTCCTGGGTGGGTTCGACGGTGTAGGTTTTTTGCAGCGTACGTGTGGGTTTGGGAATCGGGCCGAAGTGTTTGGCCACCATTTCCAGGGCCTGCGCCTCGTCGAACTTGCCGGCGATGACCAGCACCGCGTTGTCGGGCTGGTAGTAGTGGCGGTAAAACGCCTGCAGGCGCTCGATCGGCACGTTTTCGATGTCCGAGCGCGCGCCTATGGTGGAACGGCCGTAGCCGTGCCAGACAAAAGCCGTCGCCGCCATGCGCTGCGACAGCACGCCAAAGGGGCTGTTCTCGCCCGACTCGAACTCGTTGCGCACCACCGTCATTTCGGTATCGAGGTCGGCGCGCGAGACGCGCGAATTGACCATGCGGTCGGCCTCGACCTCGAGCGCCCAGTCAAGGTTGGCCGGGGTGGCGGTAAAGGTCTCGTAGTAATTGGTGCGGTCAAGCGAGGTGGTGCCATTCCAGCGCGCGCCCTTGGCGGTGAATTCGGCCTTGATGTCCGGATGGCGCGGGGTGCCCTTGAACAGCAGGTGCTCGAGCAGGTGGGCCATGCCCGATTCGCCGTAGCCCTCGTCGCGCGAACCGACGAGGTAGACGATGTTGACGGTGGTGGTATCGAGCGAGCCATCGGGCAGCAGCAACACCCGGAGGCCGTTGGCGAGGCGGTATTCTGAAATGCCCTCGACGGTGGTGAATTTGGCAAGGCCGGCGGTCTGCTGGGCCAGGCTGCCGCCGGCAAAGGCCAGCGAAAGGACAAACGTCAGGAGGGTGATCAGGCGTGTGGTCATGGATTTTTCAGCATTGGTTGGTCGTTGTGCCGGAGCGGCCAAGCTAATGACCGCATCCGCGGGCCGAAGTTCGGTCCGGCGGGCCTTGCGTGCTTGTTTTTACAGGGGCTTACACGGAAACCGCGCTGCGCCGAGGCCACATTTTAACTGTTTAGCGTGCGCACAAGGTGCAGCACGGCCATGCCGGCGAGCAGGGTGAGCAGGGTGTTGCGCGTGCGCCAGGCCACGGCGATGGCGGCGAGCCCGGCGCACAGCTTGGCATTGGCCGGTGAAAACTGGAGTTGACCGCCGACGAGCAGCAGTTCGGGCACCACCAGGGAGACGAAAATCGCCACCGGCACCAGCCGCAGTGCGCGCTGCAGCGGCGCCGGCGGCGTAAAGTTGGAAAGCAGCGAAATAAACGCGCCGCGGCTGCAAAAGCTGGTCAGCGTGAGGCCGAAAATAAGCGCCCAGACGGTGAGGGTGTCCATGGCTTATGCCCGCCCTTGGCTCTTCGGCCGTTCGACCAGCATGCCGGCGCCTATGGCCGCCGCCGCCGAGATGATCAGCCCGAGGCGAAACGGCAGTCCGGCGGTGGCGAGGCCGACCATACCGGCGGTGATGGCCGCGGCGACGCTCGCCTTGTCCTTGATATGCGGTATGACCAGCGCAATAAAGGTGAGAATGATGGTGAATTCAAGCGACCAGCCGGAGGGCACGCTGGCGCCAAGGACGATGCCCAAGAGCGTGCCGATCTGCCAGCCCACCCATACCGCGGCGACGGAGCCGAAAAAATACTGGTGGCGGTCCGGGTCGTCGGCATGGCTGGCGAGGTTGTGGATGCTCACGGCATAGCCGTTGTCGGACAGCAGATAGCTGTAAAGGGCGCGGCGTAAGGCTGTCAGGCGGCGAAAATAGGGGGAAATGGACAGGCTGAACAACATGAAGCGCAGGTTGATTACCAGGCCCGCCAGGATAATCAGCAACAGCGGTGCGCCGGCGCTCATCAGCTGCATCGCCGCAAGCTGGCTCGCCCCGGCGTAGACCAGCAGGGACATGGCGAAGGCGGCGAACGGCGTCAGGCCGGCGCCGACCATGGCAACTCCGGTGATAAGCCCCCAGGAAACAATGCCGGGCAGGGCGACCATGGTGGCTTTGGCGCCGGCAATGAATTGCGGATGTAGGGTCACGGGAGTGCGGGAGTACGGGGCGGCGGGTAGGGGTGGCAGCGCATTGTAGCGCAGGGACTTGAATCCCTTGACGCAAGGACCAATATAATGGCGATCACCAAGGTGGTCCTGAATACTCTTCCATGCCGTCATCCCCGCGAAAGCGGGGATCCAGTGTCGTTGGGTTGAGGCTTCAGAGTCGCTGGATTCCCGCTTTCGCGGGAATGACGGGATGGTTAGATTATCTAAAATTTATATTTCGTCGCAAATACAGCGACAACGGGAGTTTTGCATGAGCGACACCGCCACGCCGACCGAGTCGGCAAAAGAAACCCTGGGCTTCCAGGCCGAGGTCAAGCAACTGCTGCAATTGATGATCCATTCCTTGTACAGCAACAAGGAAATCTTCATGCGCGAGCTCGTTTCCAACGCCTCGGACGCCGCCGACAAGCTGCGCTTCGAGTCGCTCGCCACGCCGGCGCTCTACGGCGATGACGCCGACCTGAAGATCCACGTCGCCTTTGACAAGGTGGCGCGCACCATCAGCATTTCGGACAACGGCATCGGCATGTCGCGCGAAGAGGTGATTGCCAACATCGGCACCATCGCCCGCTCGGGCACGCGCGAGTTCCTCTCCACCCTCACCGGCGACCAGGCCAAGGACGCGCGCCTCATCGGCCAGTTCGGCGTCGGCTTTTATTCCTCGTTCATCGTCGCCGACAAGGTGACGGTGCTGACGCGCCGCGCCGGCGCCACCGAAGCGGTGCGCTGGGAATGCAACATGGGCGAGGGCAGCGGGCAGTACACGCTGGAGCACGCCGAAAAGGCATCGCGCGGCACCGAGGTCACACTGCACCTGCGCGAAGGCGAGGATGAGTTGCTCAATGACTGGAAGTTGAAGTCGCTGCTGCGCAAGTACTCGGACCACATCGCCATCCCCATCCTGATGAAAAAGGAACAGGAGAAGAAGGAGGGTGACGAGGTTTCAAAGGATGCCGTCGCTGAAGAGCTGGAAACCGTCAACCAGGCCAGCGCGCTGTGGGCACGACCCAAGTCCGAGGTCACCGAAGAGCAGTACAACGAGTTCTACAAGAACATCGGCCATGACTTCGAGCCGCCGCTCGCCTACACCCACAACCGTGTCGAGGGCCGCCAGGAATACACACAACTGCTGTACATACCGGCACGCGCACCCTTCGACCTGTTCGACCGGCAGCACCGCCATGGCGTGCGCCTGTACGTGAAACGCGTGTTCATCATGGACGACGCCGAGCAGTTGTTGCCGGCCTACATGCGTTTTGTGCGCGGCGTGGTCGATTCGGCCGATCTGCCGCTCAACGTGTCACGCGAAATCCTGCAGGAGAGCCGCGACATCGAGGCGATTCGCGCCGGCTGCGTCAAGCGCGTGCTGACCCTGCTTGAGGACCTCGCCGAGAACCAGAAGGACAAATTCACCACCTTCTGGCGCGAATTCGGCCGCGTCATGAAAGAGGGCGTTGGCGAGGACTTTGCCAACAAGGATCGCATTGCCAAGCTGCTGCGTTTTTCGTCCACGCACACTGACAGTGAAGAGCAGACGGTGTCGCTGGCCGACTACGTTTCGCGCATGAAGCCCGAGCAGAGCAAAATCTATTACGTCACCGCCGAGACCTTCCTTGCCGCGCAGCATAGCCCGCACCTGGAGTTTTTCCGCAAAAAGGGCGTGGAAGTGCTGCTCTTGTCCGAGCGCGTCGACGAGTGGCTGGTTTCAAACCTCAACGAGTTCGAAGGCAAGCCGCTCGCCTCGGTGGCGCGCGGTGAACTAGACCTCGGCGGCCTTGCCGACGAGGAGAAAAAAGCCCAGGAAGCGCAGGCCGGTGAGTACAAGGGCCTGGTCGAGAAAATCAAGGAAGCCCTGGGCGAGCGCGTCAAGGAAGTGCGCATCACCCACCGCCTGACCGATTCGCCGTCCTGCCTGGTCGCCGACGAGCACGACCCGGGCGGCAACCTCGCACGTATTCTCAAGTCGGTCGGCCAGAAGGCCCCCGATGTAAAACCCATCATGGAAATCAACCCCGACCACGCCATGATCGTTCGCTTGAAAAAGGAAGAGGCTCGTTTCGCCGACTGGTCCAACCTGCTGTTCGACCAGGCCTTGCTGGCCGAAGGTGGCCAGCTCGAAGACCCGGCGGGATTTGTGAAGCGCATGAATTCGTTGATGCTGGAGATGGGCGGTGAGGGGCCGGGTAGGATTGTGATGCCCTGAGCGGGCCCAGCTTCATAGGGGCATACGGCTGGAAAGCCACGACTGGCGCGGGTTTTGGCTCCGGCCGCGCTTCGCGCTTAAGGTTCGCTTTGCTCACGTTAGCCTCTGCCGCAACAAGCCCGGCGGGCGTGTTGTCAGCCGTTCGGCTCCGAGCCACCATGCCTGCGGATGCTGCCGTCATTCCCGCGGAAGCGGGAATCCATGGGGTCGGTTCTTCGCTGCGCTAGCGATTTCTCATTTCTTGAGTTGGGTGGTTTCACTCCCCTGCGGGGAGCGAGTCCCTTCTTTTGCTTCGCCAAAAGAAGGAACCAAGAAAAGGCGACCCGGAGGTGACGGTCGCTGCGCGACTGCCCTGCGATGCTCACGCCAATGGGCCGGGACCTAAACTCGGCCCACAAAGGACGTGGGCCTCAGACATAGGTCCCGGACACCTCCCATCGGCGCTGCGCTTCTCGGCGTCCCCTACGGGAGGGAAGGTCAAAAGCCAAACCGTCGCATGCGATGTTTATGCTTTTGACCTTGGGCCCCTTCGGCGCCGCCGAGGAGCGCAGGCGAAGCGGGAGCAGTCCGGCGCATATGTCTGAGGCCTGCGGTTTCTTGCAGGCCGAGTTTATGCGCCGGCCCGCTTTGCCGAGCACCACAGGGCACTCCGAAGGGGCGGCGTCGGGGGTGTGTTTTTCTTTGGTTACGCTTCGACCGAAGGAAGTCCCCGGAGGGGATGCGCAAGCAAAAGAAAGTGACTCGCTCCCCGCAGGGGAGTGAAACTACATGATCAAGAGAACGGACAGAACTCGCTCCCCGCAGGGGAGTGAAACTACATGATCAAGAGAACGGACAGAACTCGCTCCCCGCAGGGGAGTGAAACCGCAAGATCAAAAAGAAAGACCCTGCCCGAGCAGCGATAAAACCTCAAAGTGGATTCCCGCTTCCGCGGGAATGACGGCGCGTAGCGTCAACGCGCATCGCCTTGTTCCCATACAATTATCACAATGCAGATTTTCTACTCCGACCACTTCGTCCTGCCCCTGCCGGCAGGCCATCGCTTCCCCATGCCCAAGTACGCCCGCCTGCGTGAGCGGGTGCTGGCCAGTGCACTTGGGGGCGATTGCCGCGTGCCCGATGCGGCGACGGACGAGCAGCTAAAACTGGTTCACGATTCGGTCTATCTCGACAAGGTCAAGCACGGAAAACTGAGCGCCGAAGAAATGCGTGCCATCGGCTTCCCCTGGTCCGAACAGATGGTCGAGCGTTCGCGGCGCTCTTCCGGTGCGACGGTCGCGGCGGCGCGGGCGGCATTACAGGAGGGCACGGCGGCCAATCTCGCCGGTGGCACCCATCACGCGTTTCGCGACAGGGGCGAGGGGTTTTGCGTGTTCAACGACAGCGCGGTGGCGGCGCGGGTGTTGCAGCATGAGGGCCTGGTCAGGCGCGTGCTGGTGATCGACTGCGACGTTCACCAGGGCAACGGCACGGCGGCGATTTTCCGCGGTGATGACTCGGTGTTCACCTTTTCCATTCATGGCGCCAACAACTATCCCTTTGCCAAGGAAGCGGGCGACCTGGACATCGAATTGCCGGATGGAACGGGCGACCGGGCCTATCTGGACTTGCTCGAGCCGGGACTGAAACTGGCAATGCAACGGGCCGGCGCCGATTTGGCGATTTACCTCGCCGGGGCAGATCCCTACATCGACGACAGACTGGGGCGTCTCGCGCTGAGCAAGCAGGGGCTGCTCAGCCGCGATCGCATGGTGTTCGAAGCCTGCGAGCGCGCAGGACTTCCGGTCGCGGTGACCATGGCCGGCGGATACGCGCGTGACATCGAGGACACCATAGATATCAATTTCCACACGCTGGAAACGGCAGCGTGGTTTGCGCGTAGCTGAAATGCAACAGGCTGGAAATGCCCGTCTGGCGGGCATTTCCAGCCTGTTCCGGCCGTCATTCCGGGGCCGTGGAGCGGAACCCGGAATCCATGGGGTTTGTCGCATTCACGAAAACTTAAGCCCATGGATTCCCGCTCTAGTACCCGGAGGGTATTCGCGGGAATGACGGCAATTTTTGGTCGGATGTACCGTAGTTGCTTACAGCTTTTCCAGGATCGACTCCGCGTTCGAAACCTCGAACTTGCCCGGACCTTCGACGGCGATGTGCTTGACCACGCCGTCGTCGACGATCATGGCAAAACGGTTGGTGCGCAGGCCCATGCCGCGGGCATTGAGGTCGAGTTCGAGGCCGAGGGCCTTGGTGAATACGGCGCTGCCGTCCCCCATCATGCGTACCTTGCCGCCGGCTTTTTGCTGGCGGCCCCAGGCGCCCATGACAAAGGCGTCGTTGGTGGCCATGCACCAGACTTCGCTCACGCCCTTGGCCTTGAGTTTGTCGATATTGGCGACGTAGCCGGGCACGTGCTTGGCCGAGCAGGTCGGGGTGTAGGCGCCGGGCAGGCCGAATATGACGACTTTCTTGCCCTTGGTGGCTTCGGCGACATCGACTTCCTTCGGGTTGAGCGGGCAGCCCGCGGCTTCGTCGAACTCGAGTGCTTCGGTCAGTTTGCCCGCGGGCAGTTGGTCTCCGGCTTTGATGGTCATGGCAACTCCAATAGTAATAAAAAATGTAGGGATAATACGGGTGATATCGGCAGCCAGAATTCGGCAGGGGCACAGAATGGCGCAGGTACGGACGAATGTAAAGTGTAAAGTCCGGCTGTGCCACGGTGCCATGGCCTTGCTTGCTGCCGGGGGCGAGGGCGGCTATATTCCACACTAATAACAGGGGAATCCTTTGCAGCTTGCCGCCGAATCCGTTGACGAACACCGCCTCACCCTGAGCGAAGTCCTTGCCGCAATGGTGGAGGACGGCCTGGTGGCGCGCGCGGAGGCCGACAAGCTGATCGCCGAGCGGCGCATGCATCGCGGCGACTTTCATCCGCTGAGCATCATCGCCGACATGAAGTGGCTCTCGCCCAAGCCGCCGAACAAGCTGATGCACCTGGAATGGCTGACCGAGTGGCTGGCGGGCAAGGCCGGCCAGCCGTATTTCCACATCGATCCGCTGAAAATCAATTTTTCCGCCGTCACCACGGTGATGTCCAACGCCTACGCGGCGCGCTTCAAGATACTGCCGGTGGAGGTGAGTACGCGCGAGGCGGTGATCGCCACCTGCCAGCCCTATATCAAGGAATGGGAAAAAGAGCTCAAGGGCATCCTGAGGCTGGATATCCGCCGCGTCATCGCCAATCCGGACGACATCGCGCGCTACCAGGTCGAGTTCTACAATCTTGCAAAATCCATCAAGGGGGCCTCGGCCAAGGGTGACGGGCGCTCGGGTATAGGCAATTTCGAACAACTGGTCGAGATGGGCAACGAAAAGCAGTTCGATGCCAACGACCAGCACATCGTCCACGTCGTTGACTGGCTGTGGCAGTACGCCTTTGACCAGCGCGCCAGCGACATCCACATGGAGCCGCGGCGCGATGTCGGCGAGGTGCGCTTTCGCATTGACGGCGTGCTGCACCCGGTCTACCAGATTCCGGCGGCGGTGATGACCGCCATGACCAGCCGCATCAAGATCCTCGGTCGCATGGACGTGGTGGAAAAACGCCGCCCGCAGGACGGGCGCATCAAGACGCGCACCGTCGACGGCCAGGAGGTCGAGTTGCGCCTCTCGACCATGCCCACCGCCTTTGGCGAAAAGCTGGTGATGCGGGTGTTCGACCCCGAAGTCATCGTCAAGGATTTTTCCGAACTGGGCTTTTCCGAGGACGACAAGACGCGCTGGAACAAGATGACCGGTTCGCCGCACGGCGTCATTCTCGTCACCGGACCCACGGGCTCGGGCAAGACCACCACGCTTTATTCAACGCTCAAGACCCTGGCGGTGCCCGAGGTCAATGTCTGCACCATCGAGGACCCGATCGAAATGGTCGAGCCCTCGTTCAACCAGATGCAGGTGACCCACGGCATAGGCCTCGATTTTGCCGACGGCGTGCGCGCCCTGATGCGCCAGGACCCGGACATCATCATGGTCGGCGAGATCCGCGACCTGGAAACCGCCGAGATGGCGGTGCAGGCGGCCCTCACCGGCCACCTTGTGCTCTCGACCCTGCACACCAACGACGCGGCGTCGGCGATCACCCGCCTTCTCGACCTGGGTGTGCCGTCCTACCTGATCAACTCGACCATCCTCGGCATCATGGCGCAACGCCTGGTGCGCACGCTGTGCAAGCACTGCAAGCAAAAAGTGCCCTACGACGAGGCACGCGCCGACGATATTTCATGGGAGGACCTGGTTGCGCCGTGGAAGGCCAAGCGTCCGACGCATATCTACAAGCCGATCGGTTGCCTCGAGTGCCGCAACACCGGTTTCATGGGGCGCGTGGGCATTTACGAGATCCTGCTGTTTACTTCGGGCATCAAGCGCATCATCCACGAGGGCGCGGACCTGGCAAAAATCCGCGAACTCGCCTACAAGGAAGGCATGAAACCGCTGCGCATCAGCGGCGCCGCCAAGGTCGCCGCCGGGCTTACCACCTTTGAGGAAATCGTCAAGGTGGCCCCGCCGGTGCAGAAGGAATGAGCAGGACGCAATAATAAGCCCGTCATCCCCGCGAAAGCGGGGATCCGCCTTGACCTAAAGCGTCGATTTCTCGCTGAAAAATGGATTCCCGCTTTCGCGGGAATGACGGGGTCGCGTGTTCCCTACTTCGTCAACGAGCGCATGCAGCGTTCAAGGCCGTTGATGGTGGCCGGAAACATGCGCCCGCCCATGATCTCGCGCAGCACGCCTATGGACTGGCGGTAGGACCACAACTCCTCGGGTTCGGGATTGATCCACGCCGCCCTGGAATAGACGTTGAGCATGCGCTGCATCCACACCGAACCGGCCTCGTCGTTGCTGTACTCCACCGAACCGCCCGGCTGCAGGATTTCGTAGGGGCTCATGGTCGCATCGCCGACAAAAATCAGTTTGTAGTCGTGACCGTACTTGTGCAGGATGTCCATGGTGCGGATGCGCTCGGTATGGCGGCGGCGGTTTTCCTTCCACACATAGTCGTACAGGCAGTTGTGGAAGTAAAAATACTCGAGGTGCTTGAACTCGGTCTTGGCCGCCGAGAACAATTCCTCGCACAATTTGACGTGATCGTCCATCGAGCCGCCGATGTCGAGGAACAGCAGCACCTTGACCGCGTTGTGGCGCTCCGGGCGCATGGCCAGGTCGAGCCAGCCGGCGTTGCGCGCGGTGCGGTCTATGGTGGTGTCCAGGTCCAGTTCGTCGGGTGAGCCGGTGCGCGCGAACTTGCGCAGCCGCCGCAAAGCCACCTTGATGTTGCGCGTGCCCAGCTCCACGCTGTCATCGAGGTTGCGATACTCGCGCTGGTCCCACACCTTGACCGCGCTGCGGTTGCGCGATTTGTCCTGGCCGATGCGCACGCCCTCGGGGTTGTAGCCGTAGGCGCCAAAGGGCGAGGTGCCGGCGGTGCCTATCCATTTACTGCCGCCCTGGTGGCGGGCCTTTTGTTCCTCGAGGCGCTTTTTCAGCGTCTCCATCAGTTTTTCCCAGCCGCCCATGGCTTCGATCAGCGCCTTTTCCTCGTCCGAGAGCGTCAGTTCGGCCTGCTTCAACAACCATTCGAGCGGGATGTCGGCGTTGTCGCCCGTGGCCAGTTCCGCGCCACGGAAATATTCACCAAAGGCGCGGTCGAACTTGTCGAAATTGGCCTCATCCTTGACCAGGGCGATACGGGAAAAATAGTAAAACTCGTCCAATGACGGGCCGATGACATGCTGTTGCATGCCCTCGACCAGGGTGAGGTATTCCTTGATTGAAACCGGCAGCTTGGCCGATTTTAGTTTGAGGAAAAAGCCGATCAGCATCGCTATTGGAAATCCCAAGTAATGGCGTCATTCCCGCGAAAGCGGGAATCCATGGGGTTCGAAGGAAAGCGACTCCATGGATTCCGGGTTCCGCTGTGCGGCCCCGGGACGACGGTAACGAAACAATAGCAAGGGCGACGTTTTCTCAACCGCGGTTTCGCGTCATGAAAACGAGCTTCTCGAACAAGTGAACGTCCTGCTCGTTCTTGAGCAGCGCGCCGTGCAGCGGAGGGATGATGGTCTTGCGGTCCTTGGAGCGCAGCGCCTCGGCCGGCAGGTCTTCGGCGAGCAGGAGCTTGAGCCAGTCGAGCAGTTCCGAGGTCGAGGGCTTTTTCTTCAGGCCGGGCACCTCGCGCACTTCGAAAAACACCTCCAGCGCCTCGCGCAACAGCATTTTCTTGATGCCGGGGAAGTGCACATCGACGATTTTCTGCATCGTGTCTTTGTCGGGGAAGCGGATGTAATGGAAAAAACAGCGCCGAAGAAAAGCGTCGGGGAGTTCTTTTTCGTTGTTGGAGGTGATGAAGACGATGGGGCGGTGCCGCGCTTTGACCAGTTCGCGCGTTTCGTAGACATAAAACTCCATGCGATCGAGTTCGCGCAGCAAGTCATTGGGGAACTCGATGTCGGCCTTGTCCACCTCGTCGATCAACAGCACCACCGGTTTGTCGGCGGTAAAGGCCTGCCACAGCGTACCCTTGACGATGTAGTTGGCGATGTCCTTGACCTTCGGGTCGCCCAGCTGCGAGTCGCGCAGCCGCGACACGGCGTCGTATTCGTACAGGCCCTGCTGCGCCTTGGTGGTCGATTTGACGTGCCACTCGAGCAGCGGCATGCCCAGCGCGGCGGCGACCTCCTCGGCGAGCTTGGTCTTGCCGGTACCCGGTTCGCCCTTTACCAGCAGCGGGCGGCCGAGGGTGATGGCGGCATTGACCGCCAGGGTGAGGTCGTCGGTCGAAACATAGGTGCTGGAGCCGTTAAAGCGCATGGCGGGTACCGGATGGGAGGAGAGTGGGCATTATAGCGGGGCGGTGGAAGGTGAAAAGTGAGGAGTGAAAGGTGAAAAGTGAGGAGGTGAAAGGTGAAAAGTGAAAAGTGAAAAGTGAAGGGGGCATGGCGACCAGCGTCGGGTTTGTCACTTTTCACTCATTCACTCCTTCACCTTAAAATGCCCTATGCACTACCGCACTCTACTGCTCGCACTGGCCGTCGCTGCCGCGCCGACCGAAGCACAGACCATCGCCGTCGATGTCGGCCACTTTGACGCAAAGCCCGGTGCCACCAGCGCGCGCGGTCGCGCCGAGTTTGAGTTCAACCGCGATCTCGCCCGTGACATTGCCGCCGCCCTGGCGCAGGGCGGCATGGTTGCCAAACTGATAGGCGAGGACGGGGGCATGGCTCGGCTGTCCGATCGCAGCCGTGCCGCGCGCGGCGCCGCGCTGCTGCTTTCGGTGCACCACGATTCGGTGCAGCCGCATTTTTTGCAAGCCTGGGAGTCGGGCGGCGTGCCGCAGCTCTTTAGCGACCGCTACGCCGGCTATTCGCTGTTCATTTCGCGCAAGAACCCGGCGCAGGGACAAAGCCTCGCCTGCGCCGCGGCCATAGGCGCGGCCTTGCGCGGCGCCGGCTTCGTGCACTCGCCGCACCATGCCGAGCGCATTGCCGGCGAAATGAAACCGTATGCCGACCGGCGCAACGGTGTGCATTTCTACGACAACCTGGTGGTGTTGAAGACAGCAGTGCAGCCGGCATTGCTGATCGAGGCGGGCGTGATCGTCAACCGCGATGAGGAATTGCGCCTGGCCGACCCGCGGCTGCGCGCGGCCTTTGCACAGGCGGTGGCGGCGGGGGTGGGCACCTGCCTGTCCGGGCGCGCGGCGGCTGCGCGGCCAAGTTTTTGACCGTCCTGCGGTTTAACGGTAAAATCCGCGTGTTTTCAAGCACCCGCACGATCCTTGGTGGCTTTCGCGGCACCTTCGTAATCGGGCGACCTGAACCCGTTTTAAACCATTCCGAGCGACCCAATGAAGAAAATCCTGTTTTTATTCGCGCTGCTGGTCGGTAGTTCCGCAGCCCTTGCCCAGGACGCCCCCAAGGGCAATGCCGAGGCGGCCAAGAACGGCAAGATCGCGATGTGCACCGGTTGCCACGGCGTGCCGTATTACCAGACCGCTTTCCCGGACGTCTACAAGGTGCCGATGATCTCGGGCCAGTCTGCGCTTTATATCGTCAAGGCCTTGCAGGCCTACAAGTCGGGTGACCGCAGCCATCCGAGCATGCGCGGCATCGCCCGCAGCCTGTCGGACCAGGACATGGCCGACCTTGCCGCTTATTACACCTCGCACAAGAACTGACCGGGAAGCCATGATGATCAAACAAGCCCTATTCCTTCTCGGCGCCCTGTCGCTGTGCGCGTCGGTGCACGCCGCCGGCAACGCCGCCGAAGGCCAGAAAAAATCCACCACCTGCGCCGCCTGCCATGGTCCCGACGGCAACACGCCGGTCATCCCCGATGCACCCAAACTCGCCGGCCAGCACAAGGATTACCTCTACAAGGTGCTCGCCGACTATAAAAGCGGCGCACGCAAGAACGCCATCATGTCGGGTCAGGTCGCCGCGTTGTCGCGCCAGGACCTGCAGGATCTTGCGGCGTACTACTCGGCTGCTCCGGGTTCGCTGCACATCGTGCCGATCAGCCGCCTCAAGGCCGGCGGCCACTAGCAGCCACTGGCAATACCGGCCGGATTCTTCCGAGGCGGTCTGTGCCGGGTGCGGGCGAAAAGTTCAGATGAACTTAAAGCCTATGGCGGGTCGTCATCTTCAAACGCGAGGCGAGCGCACCCGCAGGGCTGCTTATTCCCATTGCCCGGCCCGAGGGGGCACGTGCGGCAGGATTCCCGCGAAATGGACCTGATTGACGCCAATGGAAGATTTTGAACTGGCCAAGGCGTTGTTTTACGAAGGCCTGGCTTGTTTTGAGCAGGAAAATTTCGCGCAGGCTGAAATAAAATTTCGTGACTGCCTGAAGCTTGTGCCGGACAGAATATCAACGTTGACCAATTTATCAGCCACGCTGATCAGGCTGAAAAAAACAGAAGCTGCCAGGGAATTCAGTTTAAGGTCAATCGCCCTCGACCCGGCTTCCGCAGAGTCCTGGGTCAATCTTGGCCTGGTGGAAAAAGAATCGTCGAATCAAACAGAGGCGATTCATTGCTTTGAAAAAGCGATTGAGATAGCTCCCAACTATGCCGAAGCCTGGACCAACAAGGGCATCGCGCTCCAGGAACTCGAACGTTACGACGAGGCACTGGCATGTCATGACCGGGCCATCAGGATCAAGCCTGACTATGCGGAGGCGTACAGCAATCGCGGCAGTACGCTGCGGGAACTGGAGCGACTCGAAGAATCCCTGGCGAACTACGAGCAAGCCATAGCGTTAAAGCCCGGTTTCGCGGATGGCTACAATAATCGCGGTGCGGTGCTGGGTGAAATGCAACGGCTCGAACAGGCGCTCTCGAGTTACGATCAGGCCATAAAGTGCAACCCTGAACATGCAATGGCCTGGTGCAACCGCGGCATCACGCTACAAGAGCTAGGCCGGAGCAATGACGCGGAAACAAGCTTGCGGCGGGCGTTGGATATATCGCCGGACTTGGGGAAAGCCCGCTGGGCACTGGCGATATGCCAGATTCCCGTAATCCAGGCGTCAATTCAGGATGTCGCGATTACGCGCGCGCGATTTTCGAGTGAACTGGACGCCTTGCTTGAGTGGGTTGATGGGGCAAGAACAAAGGAACTCTGGAAAGTTGTTGGCGGCAACCAGCCGTTCTATCTTGCTTACCAGGAAGAAGACAATAAAACGCTTTTGTCCCGCTATGGCAGCCTGTGCGCCGGACTCATGGAAAGCTGGCGGGTGCGGCAGAATTTTAAAAAGCGCCCGCCGCCCGCCGCGGGGCGCATAAAAATCGGGATTGTCAGCAATCATGTTTACGCCCATTCGGTCTGGAATGCGTTGGTCAAGGGCTTGCTGATGCATCTTGATCCCGCCAGGTTTGAGGTGTGTGTTTTCTACCTCGGCGGCAAGAGTGACTCACAGACCGCGCTGGCAATCTCGCTGTCTCCCATTTTTGTCCAGGGCTCAAGATCTCTTTCAGGTTGGGTCGAGTCCATCCTGGAAAATCAGGTCGAAGTAATGATTTACCCGGAAATCGGGATGGATGAGATGACGGTGAAGCTGGCGAGCATGCGACTTGCGCCGTTGCAGTTGGCAATGTGGGGGCACCCCGAGACGACGGGCCTGCCGACCATGGATGCCTTTGTTTCTGCCGAAGGGTTTGAACCGGAGAATTCCGATCAGTTTTACGCAGAACAACTGGTAATGTTGCCTAACTTGGGGTGCTGTTATCTGGGTTTCGACGACGCGGCTATCGGTCCTGAAGTGGTAGGGCGGCGGCCGGACGGCGATGTGCCGCTGCTGTTGTGCCCGGGGGTCTCGTTTAAGTATGCGCCTCAATACGACCTGATCCTGGCGGAGGTGGTGCGAAGACTGGGGAAATGCCGTCTGGTCTTTTTCACCAACCGCGGCTCGGAGGCGATTACCGAGATATTCAAAAAGCGCATGCAAAAGGCTTTCAAGGACTCCAGCCTTGATTTTGATGAGTATGGCGAGTTCATGGGCTGGCTTGACATGCCAAAGTTCTACGGCCTTATGCGGCAAGCGGACGTTTATCTGGATACCATCGGCTTTTCCGGATTCAATACGGCAATGCAGGCGGTGGAGTGCGGTTTGCCCATCGTCACGCGTGAGGGCCGCTTTCTGCGGGGGCGTCTCGCCAGCGGGATCCTCAAACGCATGGGCCTTGCGGAATTGGTTGCATCAGATGAGAGTGGTTACGTGGAACTGGTGGTGAAATTGGCGCGAGACAGGAATTACAGTCAGGAAGTCAGGCGCCGCATCGAAAATTCACGTCATCTCCTCTTTGGTGATACCGAGCCCATTCGGGCGCTGGAGAAGTACCTGGTCAGCCACTGCAGGCGCGAGGGCATGAACCGGGATTGAGCGGTGCATGGACGCGCTGACCGGATCGGGGCGGGCATGCGCCCGGCGTTTTCAGGCGCGAAACCCGCGCGAGGAACTCAGGATTTGCGCCTGAGGCAATCCAGGTAGGCATTGGCATCCGGCCCACCGCCTTCGCGCTGCGCCTTCCACACCGTTTCGCCGAGGCAGTCGAGCACCGCGTGTTCGGCTTCGTGGCGGTCGCCACATGAGGCGACCAGGCGTTCGAATTCGGCCTTGATTCCAGGCGGCTGGTCTATGGCCAGTTGTTCGGCGATGGCCAGGTGCAGCGAAAAATGCAAAAACGGATTGGTCTGGCCGTCCTGCGGCGTCCATTCGCGCGCACCGTAGCGGGCGCGGTCAGCCAGCACCGGGTGGTACTCGGGGTGGCGCAGCACAATGTCCAGCGCCGTGGTTTCCAGTCCCTCGAGTGCAACCCCCTCTTGGTACTTGGCCCACAGATCGAAAAAGAAGTTGCGCACCTCGTCGCGGCTGGGATTGAACATTTTTTGGTGAAAGGTGAAAGGTGAAAGGTGAAAGGTGAAAGAGTGAAGGAGTGAAGGAGTGAAGGAGTGAAGGCGTGAAGGAGTGAAGGGGGTGTTTGGTTCTGTCACTTTTCACTCATTCACTTATTCACCGATTTTAAGCCTTCCCGCTTTTCGACCGGTATTCGCACAAATCGGCGATGCCGCAGGCGGGGCAGTCGGGCGTGCGCGCCTTGCATACATAGCGGCCGTGCAGGATCAGCCAGTGGTGGGCGTCGAGCTTGAATTCGTCGGCGACGAATTTGAGCAGGCGCTGCTCGACCTCGTCGACGTTTTTGCCGGGAGCGAGGCCGGTGCGGTTGGAGACGCGGAAAATATGCGTGTCGACCGCGATGGTCGGCTGGCCGAAAGCGGTGTTGAGGATGACGTTGGCGGTCTTGCGGCCGACGCCGGGCAGTGCTTCCAGTTCCTCGCGCGTCTGCGGTACTTCACCACCGTGTCGCGAAACGAGCAGGCGGCAGGTTTCGATGATATGCCTGGCCTTGGACTGGTACAAACCTATGGTGCGGATGTAGGTGACGAGCTTGTCCAGGCCCAGCTTGTAAATGGCCTGTGGCGTGCGCGCCACCGGATAGAGCTTGCGCGTGGCAAGGTTGACGCTCTTGTCGGTGGCTTGCGCCGACAGGATCACCGCGATCAACAGTTCAAACGGTGTGGCATATTCGAGCTCGGTGCGCGGCGCCGGATTAGCGGCGCGCAGGCGGCTGAAAATGGCGTGGCGTTTTTGCGGATTCATTTACGAATGAGAAAACAGAAAATTCGGTACGCTATGAACTAGTACGTCATCCCCGCGAAAGCGGGGAACCAGTGTCGTTTTCGACGATAAGTCGCTGGATTCCCGCTTGCGCGGGAATGACGTATTCCCGGAAAGCCGTGCCTGGCGGCTTTCTCCGGCCGACAGGCCGTTTTGTAGTCGTCGTCTTCATGCTTTTTTTTCAGCCTGGCGCGCTTGCGCACGCGCCAGGGCGGCCTGGATTGCGGCGCGTTTCGGATCGTCCATGCCACTGTTTTGCGCCGCGCTCTTTTGCTTGAGCAGTAATGCGCGTTCCTCTTCCTCGCGCGCCAGGCGGGCGTTGCGAAAGAGGTAGCGCTGGCGCGCCGCCGCAGCTTTTTCATCGTCCCATGCTGCGATTGCGGGCGGGACCGGCGGCATGGCGATGCAGTCGACCGGGCAGGGTGGCAGGCACAGGTCGCAGCCGGTGCACAGTTCGGCAATGACGGTGTGCATCAGCTTGGGTGCGCCGACAATGGCATCGACCGGGCAGGCCTGTATGCACAGGGTGCAGCCGATGCAGGTTGCCTCGTCGATCAGCGCGACGCGGCGCGGCGCCTCGGCGTCGCGTGCAGCATCCAGCGGCAGGATGGCGCGCCCGAGCAGGCCGGCCAGTTTGGCGATGCCCGCAGCCCCGCCCGGGGGGCAGCGATTGATGTCGGCCGCGCTCGTTGCCATGGCTTCGGCATAAGGACGGCAGCCGTCAAAGCCGCACTTGGTGCATTGCGTCTGCGGCAGCAGCGCATCGATACGATCTGCGAGGGAAGGCGGCGTGCTCATGCCGTGAGTGCGTTGTAAGCGTCATGGGGCCGCCCGGTGTCTTGCGCAAGCTTGGCACAAGTGACGCGGCCCAGGTGCAATTGCAGGCCGCTGCCCAGTCCCGGGTCGGCGGCAATGGCGCCGGCAAGGCCTGTTGCGGCGATGGACAGCACGTAGGGCAGGGTGGCGGCCGAGAGCGCCAGCGTGGCGCTGCGGGCGCAGGCGGCGGGCATGTTGGGCACGCAGTAATGGACGATGCCATCTTCGATGTAGAAGGGCTGCGAATGCGAACTGGGGCGCGATGTTTCGGCGATGCCGCCCTGGTCGATGCCGATGTCGACGAGGGCGGAGCCGGGGCGCATGCGCCGCAGCAGGCTGCGGCTGATGAGCTTGGGCGAAAGCCTGCCCGGCCTGAGCACGGCGCCTATGACGAGGTCTGCAGCGGCGACAGAGCTGGCGATCAGTTCCGGGGTGGCAAGCACGGTGCGCAAGGCCGCGCCGTATGCGCGCTCAAGCGCGTCCAGCCGCGGGCGGCTGCTGGCCATGACGGTGACCTTGCAGCCCAGCCCGAGGGCGACATGGCAGGCGTTGCCGCCCGAGTGGCCGGCGCCGATGATCAGCACTTCGCCCGCGGGCACGCCCGGCGCGCCCGGCAGCAACACGCCGCTGCCGCCATTCCTGATCTGCAGCGCTTCGGCTCCCACCAGCGGCGCCAGCCGGCCGGCGATTTGCGACATCGGGGCGAGCAAGGGCAGTCCGTCACGGCCGTCGCTGACGGTTTCGTAGGCGATGCACGAGGCGCCCGCGCCGAGCAGCGCTTGGAGCAAGGCCGGCTCGGGTGCGAGGTGCTGGTAGCAAAACAGGATCTGGCCGCGTCGCGCCAGGGCGAACTCCGGCTGTTGCAATTCCTTGACCTTGACCACCAGCTGCGTGTCCCAGGCGGCGGCCGTGTCACCGATGCCCGCCCCGGCGTCGCGATAGTCCGCGTCGGCAAAGCCGCTTCCGGCGCCGGCGCCGCGCTCGACGCAGACCGGATGGCCCGCGGCAATGATGGCCGCCACGCCCGCCGGGGTGAGGCCGACGCGGCACTCGCCGTCTTTTATTTCACGCGGCAGGCCGATGCGCACGGCTTCAGGCCGCCGTGCGTGCGGTCGCGAGGGTGCGCCGGATGTCGGAGATGAGTTGCGGGCCGCGATAAATCAGGCCGCTGTAGACCTGCACCAGGCTGGCGCCGGCGGCGAGCTTCTCGCGCGCATCGTTGCCAGAGAGGATCCCGCCGGCGCCGATGATGGGCACCTGGCCGCGCAATTCGCGTGACAACAGGCGGATGACGCGGTTGGACGGCCCGAATACCGGCGCACCGGACAGCCCGCCGGCCTCATCGGCATGGGCGAGGCCTTCCACCCCCTTGCGCGACAGCGTGGTGTTGGTGGCGATCACCGCGTCAATGCCGTGGCTGACCAGCAGCGCGGCGATTGCGCCGATTTCCTCGTCGGTGAGGTCGGGTGCAATCTTCAGTGCAAGGGGCATGCGCCGGCCGTGCGCGCGTGCCAGGCGGTCGCGCGTGCGTACAATGGCGCCAAGCAGCTTTTCCAGCGCGTCGCCGACCTGCAACAGGCGCAGATTCTTGGTATTGGGCGAGGAAATGTTGATGGTGACGTAGCTGGCGTAGGCATAAACGCGCTCAAGGCATAGCAGGTAGTCACCCTCGGCCGCGTCTATCGGCGTGTCGAAGTTTTTGCCGATGTTGACGCCAAGGACGCCGCGAAAGCGGATGCGTCGCAGGTTGGCCACCATGTAATCGACGCCAAGGTTGTTGAAGCCGAGGCGGTTGATGATGGCGTTGGCTTCGGGCAGGCGGAACATGCGCGGGCGGGGATTGCCCGGCTGGGGGCGCGGCGTGACCGTTCCAACCTCGACGAAGCCAAAGCCAAGGGCAGCCAGCGCATCGATATGGTCGCCGTTCTTGTCCAGGCCGGCGGCGAGGCCCACCCGGTTGGGAAATTTCAGTCCCATCAATTGCAGCGGCGTATCAGTCGCGCCGCCTGCGATCAGGCGGCAAATGCCCAGCTTGTGTGCGAACCCCAGCGCCCGCATGCCGGCGTGGTGGGCGTGTTCAGGTTCAAGGCAAAACAGCAGGGGGCGCAGCAGGCTGTACATAGGCGGCGGAGTTTAACAGACGTGCACCCGGGCGACCCGGGTGCGGTTACCGACGGACGCTTTGGAATCAGGCTTGTGCTTCGCCGATGGCGAGCCTGCTCCA
>Ga0194061_1000714_pt1 | contig 20168 bp, 22 predicted proteins | sample SepL2221m_MetaG_FD_163423 | JGI IMG/M metagenome (GOLD analysis project Ga0194061, IMG submission 163423) | Anoxic zone freshwater microbial communities from boreal shield lake in IISD Experimental Lakes Area, Ontario, Canada - Sep2016-L224-21m | ecosystem: Environmental > Aquatic > Freshwater >... | reverse complement strand
ATCGCGTCAATCCGGGCATGGGCTTTGGCACCCACGGTCATCGAGACATGGAAATCATCAGCTATGTGCTCGAGGGCGCGGTCGAGCACAAGGATTCAATGGGCAACGGCTCGGTGATCCGTCCAGGTGACGTGCAACGCATGAGCGCCGGCACCGGCGTGCGTCACTCCGAGTTCAATCCTTCCAAAACCGAGGGCGTGCATTTCCTGCAAATATGGATAGAGCCGGGCATCACCGGCATTGCGCCGGGTTATGAGGAAAAGCACTTCGACGCCGCGTCCAAGCGCGGCAAGCTGCGCCTGGTTGCGTCAGCCGATGCGCGCGAGGGCTCGGTAAAAATCCACCAGGATGCGAGCCTTTACGCGGCGCTGGTTGATGGTGTCGAGAAAATCGCGCACACGCTGGCGAAGGGGCGTCGCGCCTATGTGCATGTGGCGCGCGGCAGCGTCAGCGTCAACGGCCAGGCGCTTGACGCCGGCGATGCGCTCAAAGTCAGCGGCACCGGCGAGGTGACCCTCGATCGCGGTAGCAAGGCCGAGGTGCTGCTGTTTGACCTGGCTTGATTCAGTGACACGCATGGGTGTGAAAGCGGAAACCGCGCAGCGTCCAGCAGGTGAATGCGAATGGCAAAGCCTGCCCGCCACCCGGCCTGAGTCGCATGGACTTTCCCGAAGTGCGGGCGTGATGTTGTCCGCGGCGCATTTTTTGAAAATATTTGAGAAGAAGTAAAGCATGTCCGCAAAAATTATTGTTTTGTCCGGCAGCACACGTGTTGGTTCGCTCAACAAAAATCTTGCCGCGGCTGCGGCCGCGGCGTTGCGGATCGCCGGTGCGGAGGTCACGCTGATCGACCTGGCCGGTTATCCGATGCCGCTGTATGACGGCGACCTTGAGGCGAAAGAGGGGGTGCCGGGTAATGCGCGCAAGCTGAAGGCCTTGTTCTCGTCGCACAACGGTTTGCTGATTGCATCACCGGAAAACAACGCCTCAGTGTCTTCATTGCTGAAAAATACGCTCGACTGGTTGTCGCGACCCGATGCGGGCCAGAACGGCCTGGTGCCTTACCAGAACAAGGTCGCGGCGCTGGTATCCGCTTCGCCCGGAGCGCTCGGCGGTCTGCGCGGCCTGGTGCACTTGCGCGCCATCCTGCAGGCGCTGGGTGTGCTGGTTCTGTCCGAGCAGTTCGCACTTAACCGCGCACACGAGGCGTTTGGCGACGATGGCGGGCTCACCGATGCGAAACAGCAGGCCATCCTCGAGGGCATTGCGCAACGCCTCGTGGCTGTCAGTTCGCGTCTTTCGCCGTAGCGGGCGCCATGTCATAGGCTGGAAAGCCACGACTGGCGCGGCTTTCCAGCCATCGCCCCGGCGCGGGCTGCGGCTGCCACAGCACTTTGGCCGGCTTTTCCCTTACTTCGCCGGCCAATCTTTTCCGGTATTCTGAAGCCCCGCGCCGGCGTCCTGCCGGCGCGCCCGGAGTCCACGCCATGCATTTACTGGAACAAACCGCGATATTCCTGCTTACAGCCGTGCTGCTGGTGCCGTTGTTCAAGCGGCTCAAACTTGGTGCGGTGCTCGGCTATCTCGCCGCCGGGATGCTGATCGGGCCGTGGAGCCTCGGGCTTATCGGCGAGGTGGAGACGACCCTGCAGTTTGCCGAATTCGGCGTGGTCTTGCTGCTGTTCCTGGTCGGCCTCGAACTGCAGCCCAGCCGTCTTTGGGTGCTGCGCCGGCCGGTGTTCGGGCTGGGTGGCGCGCAGGTTGCGGCGACCGGGCTCGTGCTTGCCGCCATCGCCATGTTGTTCGGGCTGGAGTGGCGCGCGGCGTTTGTCGCCGGGGTCGGCCTTGCCATGTCCTCGACCGCGCTGGTGCTCTCCTCGCTGGCCGAGCGTCACCAGCTCACCGACCGTCATGGCCGCGAAGCATTTGCCGTGTTGCTTTTCCAGGACCTCGCGGTGATTCCCCTGTTGGCTTTGCTGCCCCTGCTGGGCAGTTCGGCGGCGCAGTCGGCGCCCGACTGGCTGGTGGCGTTGAAGGGGCTGGCGGTGATCGTGGCGGTGGTGGTCGGCAGCCGGCTGGTGGTTCGCCCGGCGCTCAAGGCGGTGGCGAGCTACGGTGGGCGCGAGGTTTTTACCGCGGCGGCGCTGCTGCTGGTGGTGGGGGCGGCGGTGATCATGGAGAAAATCGGCCTGTCGATGTCCCTTGGCGCCTTTCTGGCCGGCGTGCTGCTCGCCGATTCGGAATTCCGCCACGAACTGGAGGCCGACATCGAGCCGTTCAAGGGCCTGCTGCTGGGCCTGTTCTTTATTGCCGTGGGCATGAGCGCCAACCTCAACCTGCTGTGGCAGCAGCCGCTGCTGGTGCTCGGGTTGGCGCTGGGGCTGATGGCGGTGAAGTTTGCCGTCATGTACGCCATCGGCCGCGTGCTCGCCACACCCGACGAGGTGGCGCAGCGCCTTGCCGTTGCGCTGGCGCAGGGCGGCGAATTCGCCTTTGTGTTGTTTGCCGCGGCCTACGGATTTGGCATTTTCCCTCCGGAGACAGCGCAGCTGCTGGTACTGGTGGTGACACTCTCCATGCTGCTCGCGCCGCCCTTGTTTGCGCTGCATGAGCGCTGGCTGGCACGGCGGTTGGCCGAGGCGCAGCCGGAGTTCGACGTCATAGACGGGCCGGGCAATCCGGTGATCATCGCCGGTTACGGCCGCGTCGGGCAGATTGTTTCGCGCGTATTGCGCATGAGCGGCCACGCGTTCACCGCGCTCGAGGCGAGCTACCAGCAGGTGGATTTTGTGCGCCGCTTTGGCAGCAAGGTGTATTACGGCGACGCTTCGCGTCTGGAGCTGTTGCATGCGGCCAAGGCCGGCGAGGCAAAACTGTTCGTGCTGGCCATCGATGACATCGCGGCCTCGGTCAAGACCGCGGCGATGGTCAGGCGGCATTTTCCGGACCTGCCCATACTCGCCCGCGCGAGGAATCGTGTGCACTACTTCAGCCTGCGCGACCTGGGCGTGAAAATGATTTACCGCGAAACCTTTCCCGCGAGCCTCGATATGGCGCGCCAGGCCTTGCTGCGCCTCGGGGTCGGCGTGGCGGCCAGCGAGCGGGCGGTGAGTTTTTTTCGCAACCATGACGAGGCGCAGCTCGAGGAGCAGTACGCCGTGCATCACGACGAAGGCCAGTTGATCCAAACCTCCCAACAGGCGGCGGCGCAACTGCAGTCGCTGTTCGAGGCTGATGCGGTGGGTCCGCTGGCGACGGCACCGGGCACGAAGGCTGCGGCCGGCAATGCCTGATCGTCGCGGTGCGCTGCACGCGCTGCTGGCCGCCGCGCTGACGCTGGCGGGTGTGCCGGTCCAAGCTGCATCGGCTGGAAAGCCAATACCAGAGCCATTCTCCAGCGGTTTACTGTGGCGCGTGTCGCGTCCCGGCATGCCGGCGAGCCACGTCTTTGGCACCATCCATGTCGCCGATCCGCGCGTGCTGCTCTTGCCCGACGCGGCGCAGGCGGCCTTCGAGGCTTCGCGCACCTTTGCCATGGAAATCCAGCTGGCGCAGCAGGAGGCATCCATGTTTTTCGAGGCGGCACAGTTCGAGGACGGCCGGCGCCTTGCCCCGCTCATCGGCGCCGCCGCTTACGCCGACGTGGTGGCTACCTTGTCTGCGCGCGGCGTTGCCCCCGAAGTAATCGCCCGCCTCAAACCCTGGGCGGTGCTTGTCAACCTCACCGTCACGCCGGCCGACTATGGCAGCCGGACCCTGGACCAGGAACTGTTTGCCATGGCGCGATCGCGGCGCATGGAATTGCACGGCCTTGAAGGCGTCGACGAGCAGGTCGCCGTCTTTGACAGCATCCCGATGGATTCCCAGGTGGCGCTGTTGCGCCACGCCCTGGTGCAGCGTGACTATTTTGTCGGCCGGCTGGAGCCGACCATACAGGCCTGGTTGCGCCGGGACCTTGCCGCCTTGTGGCGGGTCAGCGAGGACATAGGCCGGCGGTTTCCTGAGATGGCCGCGCATTACGCCTTGCTGACCAAGCGCGTGGTGACCGACCGCAGTGTGGTGATGGCGCACCGGCTGTTCGCACCGCTGCGCCGCGGCCGCAGCTTTGTCGCCGTCGGCGCGCTGCACCTGTATGGTCGCAAGGGACTGTTGCGCCTGCTGCAGGAGCAGGGTCACGCCGTGAAGCGGGTGTATTAGCCCGGCAGAAGGTAAAATGGCGCGGTGAAATCCCTTGTCATCCTCATTTCCGGTCGCGGCAGCAATATGCAGGCACTGGTCGAAGCCGGCTTTGCGGTCAAGGCGGTGATTTCCAACCGCGCCGACGCGGCCGGGCTGGCCTGGGCGGCGGCACGCGGCATCGCCACCGCCACGGTCGATCACAAGGCGTTTGCCGGTCGCGAGGCATTTGATGCCGCGCTTGCCGCGGCGATTGACGCGCACACGCCCGAGCTTGTCGTGCTCGCCGGCTTCATGCGTATCCTCACTCCCGGGTTCGTCAAGCACTATGCCGGGCGCATGCTCAACATTCATCCTTCGCTGCTGCCGGCCTTTACCGGCCTTGACACCCACGCGCGTGCGCTCGCCGCCGGGGTCAAGCTGCACGGCTGCACCGTGCATTTCGTGACCCCTGAACTCGATCACGGCCCCATCGTGATACAGGCTGCGGTGCCGGTGCGTGCCGGTGATGACGAGGCCGCGCTGGCCGCGCGGGTGCTGGCGCAGGAACATCGCATCTACGCGCAGGCGGTGCGCTGGTTTGGCGAGGGCCGCTTGGTCATCGAAATGGGGGTGGTGCGCGTTAAGGGAAGTGGTGCTGATTCAGCGCAATGGGTGTTTGCCGGTGACTGATGGTGAATCGTGGCGGTAGCAACGGGTGAAAAGTGAAGAGTGAAAAGTGAAGAGTGAAAGAGTGAAGGACATGAAGCTAAAATTTTCTGCGCTGATCTTTTCCTGCGCGTTGCTGCTTGCGCCTGTCCCGGCGTCGGCTGCGCCGCCGCAAAAGCTGACGGTGAAGTACGAAACCAGTTACAACGGCAACGTCATGGTCGATGTCGTGGCGCGGCTGGAACACGACGGCAAGACCTACTCGGTGCTGTCCGAGTCCAAGGGTCGGGGGCTGTTTGCAATGATCAAATCGGCGGCGATTACGCGCTCGAGCAGGGGCACAATTACACCAGCCGGCCTGAGGCCGGATGAATTTCGCGACAAGCGCGGTGACCGGCCGGAGAAGATTGCGCGCTTTGACTGGGCCAAAAGCGTGGTGGAAATGGGCGAGGAGGGAAAAATGGAATTGAGGCCCATGGAGTCCCCCGCGGCCATGTCCGACCGCCTGACGTTTTTCTGGACCTTTGCCTTTCGGCCGCCGGTCGCCAAGGAAGTGTCTTTCATCGTCGCCGACGGCGGGACGCTGGACAAGTTTCGTTTTGCACAGGCGGGCACCGAAATGCTCAAGACGCCGGCCGGCGAAATCGAGACACTCAAGCTGGTAAAGGTGCCCGACCCCGGCGATGACCGCGGCACCGAAGTCTGGCTGGCAAAAAAGCAAAGCTACCTGCCGGTGCGCCTGCTGGTGGTGGAAAAGGACGGAACACGCTTTGACCAGGTCGTCACCTCGATCAGCACGCAGTAGTCGCAGGCGCAATCCCGCGGCCGGATCCGCAAGCCAACCCAAACCGCCCGGACAGGTTCCAGATCCAGCCGGGCTTCGCGTTTGCAGCAGTGTTGCGCGAATGAAAGCCCATTGATGAAACTCTCCCCCAGCCTGATAGACCACGCCGCCGAAGCCCTGGCGGCGGTAATGCGTTTCGAGTACCCGGCAGACGGCGTGTTGTCACGTTACTTTCGCGCACACCACAGCCTCGGGCAGCAGGATCGCGGCTTTATCGCCGAGACCGTGTTCGCTGTTTTGCGGCGCAAGCGCCTGCTCGATTACCTGCTCGGCGATACCGGCGCGCGCGCCATGGTCCTCGCCTGCCTTGCCGTATTGCGCGGCCACAACCTGCGCGAGCTCGAGGCGGTGTGCAGCGCCCCCGAACTGGAGAAGCTGGGTGCCATCAAGCAGCGCGCGCACGAGGCGCTGCCCTTTGAGGTGGAGTGCGACCTGCCCGACTGGGTGGTGGAAAAGCTGCGCGCCAATCATGATGATGCGGCGTTGCTGGAGCTCGCGCGCGGACTGCAGCGGCCGGCACCGCTGGATTTGCGCGTGAACCTCGCCAAATCCACGCGCGAGGCGGCACTTGAATCATTCGCCGCGAGCGGCGTCCCCGGCGCGGCAATGAGCTATTCCCCCGCCGGCATCCGGCTCAAGGAAAAGCCCGCCTTGTCACGCCACTCGCTGTATGTCGAGGGCGCGATCGAGGTGCAGGACGAGGGCAGCCAGCTGTTGTGCTACCTGCTCGGGCCAAAACGCGGCGAGATGGTGGTCGATTTTTGCGCCGGCGCCGGCGGCAAGACCCTCGGCCTTGGCATGCTGATGCGCTCGACCGGCCGTCTTTATGCTTTTGATACCTCGGCATCGAGGCTGACCAAGTTGAAGCCGCGCCTCGCGCGCTCCGACCTGTCCAACGTCCATCCGCAGCACATCGACAGCGAGCGCGACCCGCGCATCGGGCGGCTGGTCGGGAAAATCGACCGTGTGCTGATCGACGCACCGTGCAGTGGCATGGGCACGCTGCGCCGCAACCCTGACCTGAAATGGCGCCAGACCGCCGCGGCCATCGATGAACTTGCGGCCAAGCAAAAGCGCATTCTCGAATCTGCGGCGCGCCTGGTCAAACCCGGCGGACAACTGGTCTATGCCACCTGCAGCATTCTCGCCGAGGAAAACGAAGCCATCGTCGAGGATTTCCTTTCGCGCCACCCTGAATTCCGGCTGCTGCCGGCGGCGGCCGAGCTGGCAAAGCGTGAAATTGAACTGCCGCCCTCGGACAGTCCCTATCTGCGCCTGGCGCCGCATTCGCACCAGACCGATGGATTCTTTGCCGCGCTGCTGGAGAAGGTCAAGGTGGCGTCCTGATTTTGCGGCGGATTTTGCGCAGGATGGTGCGCGACCTGATGCTTGGCCTTGCCCTGTGCCTGGTGTTGGCGCCGTTCGCCGCCGCGCAGGCGCAATCGCGGCCGCCGCCGCCGCCGCGCGATCCGATAGCCGCAGCCGGCACGATACAGGTGGTGTTCCCGCCCTGGGACAACGCCGAGCGCCTGGTGATCGAGGCGATTGACGCGGCCAAGCGGCAGGTTCTGGTGCAGGCTTTTGCCTTTACCAATCGCGGCATTGCCGGCGCGCTGATCGCCGCACGCCGCCGCGGTGTCGACGTGCAGGTCACCGCTGATCGCGGCCAGACATTCAGCGGCGACAACAGCCGCATTCCCGAGCTCGCCGCTGCGGGCGTTCCGGTCTATCTCGAGGTGCGCTACGCGGCGGCCCATAACAAGACCATGGTGATTGACGCCGGGACCGCCGAGCCGGTTGTGCTGACCGGCAGCTTCAACTGGACCTGGGGGGCGCAGCACCGCAATGCCGAGAACCTGTTGATCCTGCGCCGTAACCCGGAACTCACCCGCGCCTACCACGACAACTGGCAGCGCCACCTTGCCGATGCGCTGCCTTATACTGCGGATTCACGTCCCCCTGCTGCGGAATCGCGTCCCGCCGCGGCGCGCTGAATCGAGCCGGCGAAAATACCGTTTGAATGCGAAACCTTGCCCCCTGACCCGTACTGTTAAGTCATGACTGAAGCCCAGACCCGTAACCTGCTGCATAAAGCCTGGCTTGATGTCAGCGCCCTGACGAACTATCCCGAATTCATCGCCCTCGCGCTCTCGCTGCTGCTCGCCTGGGCCCTCAGCCGCTCGATAAAGTCCTCGGGGAGGTTTCAGTCGCTGGGAGATTTTGGCGCCGGTGGTGTCAAACGCATGTTGTTCCCGCTGCTCGGCCTGTTGCTTACCTCGGTCAGCCTGGTCGCGCTCAAGCCGTGGTTCGATGTCGACCTGTTGCGCCTTGCCGTGCCACTGCTCGGGTCGCTGGCCGTTGTGCGCGCGATTTTTTACCTGTTGCGCCAGGTGTTCACCGACGGCGGTGTGCTGGCCAGTTTTGAACGCACCATCGCCGCGGTGGTCTGGGTTGTGCTGGCGATTCACCTGTTCGGTATTTTGCCGCAGGCGGTGCAGTTGCTCGATGACATCGTATTTCACTTCGGCAAGCATAAATTCAGCCTCTGGATGGTGCTGACCGGACTGTTCTGGATGGGTGTCACGTTGCTGGTTTCACTGTGGCTGGGCCGCGTGCTGGAGCGGCGCCTGCTCAAGGCCGAGCACCTCGATGCCAATCTTCGCGTCGCCTTCTCACGCCTGATCAATGCGCTGCTGGTGGTGGTCGGGGTGCTGATCACGCTGCCGCTGGTCGGCATGGACATCACGGTGCTGTCGTTTTTCGGCGGTGCGCTGGGCGTCGGCCTGGGCATCGGCCTGCAGAAAATCGCCAGCAATTACATGAGCGGTTTCATCATCCTGCTCGAGCGCTCGGTTCGCCACGGCGACATGATCACGGCGGACAATTTTTATGGCGAGGTGCGCGCCATCACCGCGCGTAGCGTCATCGTGCAGTCCCTCGACGGTCGCGAGGCAATCATCCCGAACGAGATGTTTATCACGCAGACCGTGCTCAATCATTCTTTGCTGAACCGCAAGGTGCGCCTGGGCCTGCCGGTGCAAATCAGCTATCGATCAGACCTGCAAAAGGCCATGGCCTTGATGACAGCTGCGGCGTGCGCCCATCCGCGCGTGCTGCGGGACCCGGCGCCGGCAACCTGCCTGGTGCGCTTTGCCGACAGTGGCATTGACCTTGAATTGGGCGTCTGGATCGCCGATCCGGAGGCCGGCCAGCTCAACCTGCGATCTGACCTCAATCTGGTCATCTGGGAGGGCTTCAAGCGCGAGGGAATCGAGATCCCTTATCCACAGCGCGAAGTGCGTCTTCTGGGTGCTGGAGAAAGTCCTGTTAAATCAATATAAACAGAATGTTATCTATTGCGTCCAGAAGCCCCTTCGGGGTGTGCAGAATTGACGTAAAATGAATTCAATTTAACCAGTCTAGGCTAATCAATGACTTTCGCTGAAATTCGAGAAATGCCGGTGTTTTTCTCCGGGATTTTTGATCTTCAATGGTGGCAACTTGCGCTGATCGTGCTGGCGCTGACACATGTCACGATCGCCGCGGTGACCATATTCCTGCACCGCCACCAGGCCCATAGGGCGCTGGAGTTGCACCCCATCGCCAGTAATTTCTTCCGTCTCTGGCTGTGGATGACTACCGGCATGGTGACCAAGGAATGGGCCGCCATTCACCGCAAGCATCACGCCAAGTGCGAGACTGTCTATGACCCGCACAGCCCGCAGGTGCTGGGCCTCAACCGCGTGCTGTGGGGTGGCGTGCTCCTGTACGTCAAGGAGTCGCGCGTAAAGGACACCATCGAGCGCTATGGCCACGGCACGCCGGACGACTGGCTTGAGCACAATCTGTACAGCAAGTACCAGACCCTCGGCCTGACCATCATGGGCACCATCAACGTGTCCCTGTTCGGTATTGTTCCCGGCCTGATCATGCTGTTGACGCAGATCATCTGGATTCCATTCTGGGCGGCCGGCGTGATCAACGGCATCGGCCACTACTTTGGTTATCGCAATTTTGACTGCGCCGACGCCAGCACCAATATCGTCCCCTGGGGCATACTCATCGGCGGCGAGGAGCTGCACAACAACCACCACACCTATGCCACCTCGGCCAAGCTGTCGAACAAATGGTATGAGTTCGACATCGGCTGGATGTATATCTGCATGATGGAAGCGGTCGGCCTTGCCACGGTAAAGAAAGTTGCGCCTACGCCGAAGCTGGCCGGTGCTAAAGCGGTGGCTGATGCCGCCACGCTGCAGGCGGTGATTGCCAACCGCTATGACGTGCTGGCAAAGTACGCCAAGTCGCTGCGTGCCACCTACTCCGAGGAAGTGGCCAAGCTGCGCGACCATTCGCCGCAGGACGCCGAGATGCTGGGCCGTTTCAAGCGCTGGCTCAATCGCGACCACAAGGCGCTGGCTGCGCCGGAGAAACAACAACTTGCCGAAGCGCTGGCCAAGAGCAAGCCGCTTGAGACCGTCTACACCATGCGCCAGGAACTGGCGGCGCTGTGGGAGCGCTCAAGCGCGTCCAAGGAGCAATTGCTCAAGGACCTGCAGGACTGGTGCAAACGCGCCGAGGCGAGCGGCATCCGCCAGCTTGAGGAGTTCTCGCTCAGGTTGCGCTGTTACGCCTGAGCCTGTGGCCATATGAAATGCCCGCTTCGGCGGGCATTTTTTTGGCCCGTGTTTTGCGCCGAAAGGGCGCGCGTCCCGCAACGACAACGGAGACGGCAATAAAAAAGCCCGCAATTGCGGGCTTTTTTATTACAGACGGCTTACTTCAGCTTCGTCTCCTTGTAGAGCACGTGCTTGCGCACCTTGGGATCGTATTTGATGATCTCCATCTTGTCCGGCATGGTGCGTTTGTTTTTCGTCGCGGTGTAGAAGTGGCCGGTGCCGGCACTCGACTCGAGCTTGATTTTTTCACGCATGATCGTTGTCCTTGAAGCTTGGCTTGGTGCTGGGTTTCTCGGTGGCTTACAGCTTGCCCTTGGCGCGCAGTTCGGCCAGAACGACCTCGAGGCCCTTCTTGTCGATGGTGCGCAAGCCGGCCGTGGTGACGCGCATGGTAATGAAGCGCTTTTCCGACTCAAGCCAGAAGCGGCGACTCTGCAGGTTGGGCAGAAAGCGGCGCTTGGTCTTGTTGTTAGCATGGGACACATTGTGTCCGGTCATCGGTTTTTTGCCGGTGACTTGGCAGACGCGTGCCATGGCATTACTCCAGTTCGAAAAAAGACTTCTATTATAGCCAGAAAACCAGGCTTTTTTCAAGTTCTTGCTGGAACGGGCCGGAAACGGGCGGGGCCGGGCGAATTTTCCGGCCAATTGGAAAACCGTCAGTCAAATCAGGCCTCTTTCAGCGAAGGACATGGCCGCCCCTTCGCCGACGATAAAGTGGTCGAGGACGCGGATGTCCACCAGGGCGAGCGCCTGGCGCAGCGTGCGGGTAAGTAATTCGTCGGCCTGGCTGGGTTCGGCCAGACCGGAAGGATGGTTGTGGGCGAAGATGATGGCCGCCGCACCGTGGGCGAGGGCGAATTTGACGATTTCACGCGGGTAGACGCTGGTCTGGGTGAGGGTGCCGCGAAACAATTCCTCGGCGGCGATGACGCGGTTTTGCGCGTCGAGCAGCACCGCCATGAACACTTCGTAATCGCGGCCGGACAAGGTAAGGCGGAGGTAGTCGCGCACCGATTGCGGCGAGGACAGTGCGTCGCGCGTGCGCATTTGTTCGTCAAGGGCGCGGCGGGCCAGTTCCAGCGCGGCTTGCAGTTGTGCGGCTTTGGCCGGCCCTATGCCGGCGGTTTGTGTGAGCTTTTGGTGGCTCGCTGCTGCCAGCCGGGCGAGTGACCCGTGTTGCGCGACCAACTCGCGTGCCAGATCAAGCGCGCTTTTCCCGGCGATGCCGGTACGCAGGAAAATCGCCAGTAACTCGGCGTCGGAGAGTGCCGCAGCCCCATGTGTGAGCAGTCGCTCACGCGGACGTTCGGCCGCGGGCCAGTCGGTAATCCTCATGATTTTCCTGATTTTTTGTAGAAGGTTTCGCGGCGGGTTGCCGATGAGTTTTGGCGTAGAATCGCTTTTCTTAATAACGTTGTTACTCCCATTCGGATGACTGGACTCAAGGGCAAACGCATTCTGCTTGGCCTGACCGGCGGCGTCGCCGCCTACAAGGCGGCCGAGTTGACGCGCCAGTTGACCAAAAGCGGTGCCGATGTGCGCGTGGTCATGACGCAGGCTGCGTGCCGCTTTATCACGCCGGTAACCATGCAGGCGCTTTCGGGCCAGGCCGTGCACACCGACTTGTGGGATACCGCTGTGCCCAACAACATGGGGCACATTGAACTGACGCGCGACCGCGACCTCATCCTGATAGCTCCAGCCAGTGCGGATTTTCTCGGCAAGCTTGCGTGGGGCCTCGCCGACGACCTGCTTTCCACGCTGTGCGCGGCGCGTCGCTGCACACTGGCCGTTGCACCGGCGATGAATGTCGAAATGTGGGACAACCCGGCAAACCAGCGCAATATCGCCATGCTGCGCGCCGATAATGTGCGCGTGCTGGGTCCTGCTGCGGGCGACCAGGCCTGTGGTGAGACGGGCATGGGTCGCATGCTCGAACCCGGACAGATACACGCCGAAGTTGCCGCGCTGCTCGGGCCGCAGCTCCTGTCGGGCAAAAGCGTGCTTGTCACCGCCGGACCGACCTACGAGCCGATAGACACGGTGCGCGGCATCACCAATATGAGTTCGGGCAAGATGGGCTATGCGGTGGCACAGGCCGCGGCCGAGGCCGGCGCCACGGTCACCCTGGTCAGCGGACAGACGGCGCTTGCGCCCCCTGCCGGTGTCACGCGCGTGCCGGTGGGCAGTGCGCGCGAAATGCACGCCGCGGTGTTGAAGCGGGCGAAAAAAGCCGACATATTCATCGCCGTCGCGGCGGTCGCCGATTATCACGTCGTCGGGGCCAAGGGACACAAGATCAAGCGCGGCGCCGGTAATGTGCAGATCGAACTTGCCGCCAACCCCGACATACTGGCCGAAGTCGCCGCCATGAAACCGGGACCGTTTTGCGTCGGATTTGCCGCCGAGACCGAGAACCTGCGCGCTTACGCGCAGGCCAAGCGCAGGAAAAAGAACATCCCCCTGCTTGCCGCCAACCTGGCGCAGGAGGCGTTCGGCCGCGATGACAACGCCCTTACACTGTTCCATGCCAAGGGCGAAACCGAACTGCCGCGCGCGCCAAAGATCGTGCTGGCGCGCCAGTTGATTGAGCATATCGCCGGCATGCTTCCCAAATCGCGCTGAGCGCGGACGCTATCGCGCCGCGTCAGCGTCCGTGAAATGCAGCCGGCCTGACGGCCGCTGATTTCACGGGTCGACTGCACAGCCGCCACGGTCAAATTAAATGAAAACAATCGACGTAAAGATTCTCGATCCGCGCATGCGCGGCCAGTTGCCGCAGTACGCCACGGCCGGCGCCGCCGGGCTGGACCTGCGTGCCTGTATGGACGCTCCGGTGGCGTTGCTGCCGGGCGAGTCGCAGCTCTTTGCCAGCGGACTGGCCATTCATATCGCCGACCCGGGCTACGCGGCGATCATCCTGCCGCGCTCGGGCCTCGGGGTGAAGCATGGCATCGTTCTGGGCAACCTCGTCGGACTGATCGATTCGGACTATCAGGGCGAATTGAAGGTGTCGTTGTGGAATCGCGGCAATGCGGCCTTCACCATCCAGCCGTTTGAGCGCATTGCACAGCTGGTGGTGATCCCGGTGGCGCAGGTGGGTTTCAATATCGTCGAGGCGTTTGCCGCCTCGGATCGTGGCGCGGGCGGTTTTGGCAGCACCGGCAAGCAGTGACTGCATAGTCACGAAAAAAGGGCGGCCCCGGCCGCCCTTTTTTCTTTTCCGCGATGACCTCAGTTGAGCGTGTCAGACCAGATGTTTTGCGCCCAGGCGAGCGCGTAAGTGCCTTCGAGTTCGCTGCGCTGTGTCGATACGCCGCCCGCGCCGGCCACCGGCACCAGGGTTTTTTGCGCCGCGTCGTAGCGGTGAACGCTGGCAACGTGGACCACTTCCTTCGCCGAGACAAAGCTGTAGCAGGTGTTGGCCAGCGTCGGTGTGGCGCTGGGCTGGCGGCCGTTCATCAGTTCGACAATCGCCGCCGCGGCGAGCTTGCCGTGCTGGTTGGCCATGTGGCCGGACTTGGGCATCGCCGGCGCTGACAGGGTTGCATCGCCCAGCACATGCACGTTCTTTACCGCCAGCGATTCCATTGACAGCCAGTCAACGCCGCACCAGCGGTTGTTTGCGGTGATCAGGCCCGAAGTTCGTGCGATATCACCCGCGCGCATCGGCGGCAGCACATTGAGCACATCGCCTTTTACCGTGTCAAAGTCGGTCTTGACCGCCATGCCGGCGACGTCGACATCCTTTACTTCCATGTTGCCGCGGTATTCGACAATGCCGCTGTACAGGTCGCGCCAGGCGGCCTTGAACAGCGGTCCCTTGGAGGTGACATCCTCGTTGGCATCCAGGATCAGCACCTTGGAGCGCGGCTTCGCCTGCTTGAAATACGAGGCGACCTGGCAGGCGCGCTCGTACGGGCCGGGCGGGCAGCGGTAAGGCGCCTTGGGGATGGACAGCACGTAGACGCCGCCGTCACGCATGTCCTCCAGCTGCTTTCTCAGTGCGACCGTATCCGGGCCGGCTTTCCAGGCGTGCAGGATTTTTTGCTGGTTGGCGGCGTTCATCAGCGCGGGGATCTGGTCAAACATGAAATCCACGCCAGGCGAAACCACCAGTCGGTCATAGCTCATGTCGGCGTACTTGGTCTTGAATTTGACGATTTTCTTTTGCGTGTCGAGGCCGCTTACTTCGTCGATGAGTACCTGCACGCCATGCTCGCGCAGGCCCTGGTAGCCGCGCGTGATATCCGCCATGGTCTTGGTCCCGCCCAGCACCAGGTTGGATATGGGGCAGGAGATGAACTGCGGACTGCGGTCGATGAGGAATACTTCGATGGTGCCGCCCGACCACATGCGCAGGTACTTGGCGCAGGTCGCCCCGCCGTAACCGGCGCCGATCACCACCACGCGCCCGATCGGTTTGGCCGGTGCGGCGGGCTGGGTGGCGCACCCGGGCAGCGTGGCGGCGGCGGCGGTGCTGGCGGCAACGGCACCGCTGGCCTTGAGAAAATCGCGTCGGTCGAAGGTCTTTTTCATGGTAATCCCCTTATTTGGCCTTTTGTTGCGCGAAGAAGGCGGCGACAAGCGCGATTTGCTCGTCGCTGTAGCCCTTGGACAGCTGGTGCATGATGGTGGCAGGGCGCTTGCCGTCCTTGAATTCCTTCATCAGCTGGGCGATGTCGCTGCGTCCGGCAAGACTGGCCATGCCGCCCTGGCTGACGCCGTTGGTGCCGTGGCAGTTGGCGCAGTTGGCGGCGATATTGCGCCCGGCATTGGCGTCCTGCGCCTGGGCGAAGTTGCAAAGGCCGATGGCGCAAGCGGCGACAAGGCTTGCGACGGCATTGCGGGTTTTCATGGTTGTTCTCCTCGGGGCACAAGTTGATTTGTGCAGCGAGTTTCGCCTTCGGCACAAGGGCCTGTCAAGGGCCGCCGCAGCATGAGCTTATGCCCGGGCACCATAAGCTGAAAAGCCGCGCTGGGCGCGGCTTTTCAGCTGTTTGGCACTGTCGCAGTACTCAGGCTTCGGCTTCCGGAACGGCCTCGGCGGCTGGTGCCTGCTTGGGAAAGTTCAGCACAACCTTGCCGTCGGTGCCGATGTCGACGGTGACCTTGCCGCCGTTGGCGAGGCGGCCGAACAGCAGTTCATCGGCGAGGCCGCGGCGGATGGTGTCCTGGATCAGGCGCGACATCGGCCGTGCGCCCATCAGCGGGTCAAAGCCGTGTTTGGCCAGGTGTTCCTTCAGCTTGTCGGTGAACACCGCCTCGACTTTTTTCTCGTGCAACTGTTCCTCGAGTTGCATCAGGAACTTGTCGACCACACGCACGATGATGTCATGGTCGAGTGCGCTGAATGAAATCGTCGCGTCAAGGCGGTTGCGGAATTCCGGCGTGAACAGGCGCTTGATCTCGCCCATTTCATCACCGGCTTCCTTCCTGGCGGTGAAGCCCATGACCGTCTTGTTCAGCGCTTCGGCGCCGGCGTTGGTGGTCATGATGATGATGACGTTGCGGAAATCGGCCTTGCGCCCGTTGTTGTCGGTCAGCGTGCCGTGGTCCATCACCTGCAGCAGGATGTTGTAGACGTCAGGATGCGCTTTTTCGATTTCGTCGAGCAGCAACACCGCGTAGGGCTTCTTGGTGATGGCCTCGGTGAGCAGGCCGCCCTGGTCAAAGCCGACGTAGCCGGGGGGGGCGCCGATGAGTCGCGACACGGCATGCCGCTCCATGTACTCGGACATGTCAAAGCGGTGCAGTTCGACACCGAGGCAGTAGGCCAGTTGTTTGGCCACTTCGGTCTTGCCCACGCCGGTGGGGCCGCTGAACAGGAAGGCGCCAATCGGTTTGGTCGGGCTGCCAAGTCCGGAGCGCGCGGTGCGGATCGCCGCGGTCAGCGCGTCGATGGCTTTTTCCTGGCCGAACACCACCGCCTTGAGGTCGCGGTCGATGTTCTTCAGGGCGTTGCGATCGTCGTTGGACACGCTTTGCGGCGGGATGCGCGCGATCTTGGAGATGATGTCCTCGATCTCGGGCTTGCCAATGACTTTTTTCTGCTTCGACTTGGGCAGGATGCGCTGCGCGGCGCCGGCCTCGTCGATGACGTCGATGGCCTTGTCCGGCAGGTGGCGGTCATTGATGTAGCGGGCGGAGAGTTCGGCCGCCGATGACAGTGCGCTGGCGCTGTACTTCACGCCGTGGTGCGCCTCGAAGCGCGACTTGAGGCCGCGCAGGATCTGCACCGTCTCCTCGACCGAGGGTTCGTTGACGTCGATTTTCTGGAAACGGCGCGACAAGGCGTGGTCTTTTTCGAACACACCGCGGTACTCGTTATAGGTGGTCGCGCCTATGCACTTGAGCGCGCCCGAGGACAGCGCCGGCTTGAGCAGGTTGGACGCATCGAGCGTGCCGCCCGAGGCCGCGCCGGCACCGATCAGGGTGTGGATCTCGTCGATGAACAGGATGCCGTTGGGGTTGTCGAGCAACTGCTTGAGCACGGCCTTGAGGCGTTGCTCAAAGTCGCCGCGGTACTTGGTGCCGGCGAGCAGGGCGCCCATGTCGAGCGAGTAGACCTGGCACTTGGCCAGCACCTCGGGCACCTGGCCCTCGACGATGCGCCGCGCCAGGCCCTCGGCGATGGCGGTCTTGCCGACGCCCGCCTCCCCGACCAGCAGGGGGTTGTTCTTGCGCCGGCGGCACAGCGTCTGGATGACGCGCTCGACTTCGCGGTCGCGGCCGATGAGCGGGTCGATCTTGCCGACCAGCGCCTGGGCGTTGAGGTTTTGCGTGTAAGTCTCGAGCGCGCCGCCGGCCTGTTGCTCCTCGCCGGCCTGCTCGGGCTGCTCTTCGCCCTTGGCACCCGGCGCCTGCGGCGCCTTGGTGATGCCGTGCGAAATGAAATTGACCACGTCAAGGCGCGTCACGCCCTGCTGGTGCAGGAAATACACTGCGTGAGAATCTTTTTCCCCGAAAATCGCCACCAGCACGTTGGCGCCGGTCACTTCTTTCTTGCCCGAGGACTGCACGTGCAGGATGGCGCGCTGGATCACGCGCTGGAAGCCCAGCGTCGGCTGGGTGTCGATTTCCTCGGAGCCGGCGACCGTGGGAGTGTGGGTGGCAATGAAATCGGCAAGTGCTTTTTTCAGCTCGTCAATATTGGCGGCGCAGGCGCGCAGCACTTCCGCGGCGGTCGGGTTATCGAGCAGGGCGAGCAACAGGTGCTCGACCGTGATGAACTCGTGGCGTTTCTGGCGCGCCTCGACAAAGGCCATGTGAAGACTGACTTCGAGTTCCTGCGCGATCATGGTTTGAGACCCTGTGGTGACACTAGAACACTAGCACACTAGCGAAGCCGGGCTGGAAAAGCCCTCCCGGCAGATCATGTTTCTTCCATCACGCATTGCAGCGGATGTTGGTACTTGCGGGCAAACGCGGCAACCTGTTCGACCTTGGTGGTGGCGATGTCTTTCGGAAACACGCCGCAGACACCCATGCCTTCGCGGTGGACCTTGAGCATGACCTGCGTCGCCTGTTCCCGTGACAGCGCAAAAAAAGACTGCAGTACCAGTACGACAAATTCCATCGGCGTGTAGTCGTCGTTCAAGAGAAGAACCTTGAACATTGGCGGGGGCTTGAGCTTGCTTTTCTTCGCTTCAAGTACCGTACCTTCTCGTGAGCGTGTTGCCATGGATGTATTGCCGTGCCTTCCTGAACACTAAGCCAGAACCGCGTACCCGTCAATTTGCGGGAGCGCATTTCGCGGAACAATCGTGCAGTGCCTGTCGGCGATGCGCAATTAACGCACACTTTATCGGCAGTCCCGTATCGGTGCAACGTCGAATAGATGGGTATTACAACGTTGTAAAACAAGCTTCGGGTACTTGACGGACGTTATAAATTCACGGTACAACGCGTTTGTGTCTGTTTCTAAAGTAACTCTGGTCAGACTGCGGTCCTCGCCCGGAGTTCACCGCCGGGCAGGCACCGGTCCGGGAAAGTTCCCGGGTTTTATTTTTTTAGGAAGGTTTGTTTCCATGGCGACAGGTACAGTGAAGTGGTTTAACGATGCCAAGGGGTTCGGCTTCATCACCCCCGATGACGGCGGCGAAGATCTTTTTGCGCATTTCTCGGCGATCCAGATGGGCGGTTTCAAGACGCTCAAAGAGGGCCAGAAGGTCAGCTTTGAGGTCACGCAAGGCCCCAAGGGCAAGCAAGCCTCGAATATCCAGGCGGCATAGCATCACGCGCCGCGGGCGCCAGCCCCGGCGCCCGCAGTTGATGGATTGTCCCGCGTTGCGGGACCTGCAAGTGGTAATGAAAAGGCCGCTTGTGCGGCCTTTTTGCGTTTCGCAACCCGCGCTTTTGCGCTGCACGGCCGCACCGGCCGGCAATCCCGGCCTGCCTTCATGGCGGACGGGGTGGGAGCGGGTGCAGGGCATAGAATGCGGCCAGACCGCCCGCCGGGCGGCGCTTCCCGGATTGCCACGCCATGCCGCGCCTTATCCTGCTTAACAAGCCCTATGGCGTGCTCTGCCAGTTCACCAGCGAGGGTGGCCGCAGCTGCCTTGCCGACTATGTCGACGTGCCCGGTGTCTACCCGGCTGGCCGGCTCGACGCCGACAGCGAGGGCCTGGTGCTGCTGACCGACGACGGCGCGCTGCAGCAGCGCATCAGCAATCCGCGTCACAAGCTGGGTAAAACCTACTGGGTGCAGGTGGAGGGGGAGCCGACGGACGCGGCGATAGCCAAGCTGCGACGCGGCCCCGATCTTGCCGACGGCGCGACCCTGCCGTGCGAGGCGCGGTGTATCAGCGAGCCACCGGGCCTGTGGCCGCGCGTTCCGCCTATTCGTGTGCGCAAGGCCATCCCGACCACATGGCTGGAACTGGGCCTCAAAGAGGGGCGAAACCGCCAGGTCAGGCGCATGACGGCCGCCGTGGGCTATCCGACCCTGCGCCTGGTGCGCGCCGCTATCGGATCATGGCGACTTGACGGCCTGGCGCCGGGGCGCTGGCGCGAGGCCGCTGTCAACCAGTTGTAATACCGGGCGTTATTCGCTTAGACACCTGCACAAAGTGTCGGACAAAACGGCTCAACCCACAAAGAAGGAAAGACATGAAAAAGCTGATGACCTTGATTGTTGCCGCTGCGTTCGCCGCCAGCACTGGCGCCGCGTTTGCTCAGGCTGCCGCTCCTGTTGCCGCCCCCGCCAAGTCTGATGCCAAGGCCGCTCCTGCTGCCAAGTCTGATGCCACGGCCGCTCCTGCTGCCAAGTCGGATGCCACGGCTCCCGCCAAGTCGGGCAAGAGCACAAAGAAGAGTTCCAAAAAGAAGAGCAAAAAGACCACGACACAAAAACCCAGCTAATTGATTTAAAAGGAAAAAATATCTCTCCGTAAGAGACGTGTTTTTTCCTGTCATCTGGCTGTCAACCTGATCGTAGTCACCGCGTTATTGGCATTGACTGGATTTTCCTGGTCATGCCATCAAAACCTACTAACTGCATTTGAGAGAGGAAAGACAATGAAAAAATTCATCAGCATCCTGATCGCCGCTGCGTTCGCCGTTTCCGCTGGTTCGGCTTTTGCCCAAGCTGCCGCTCCTGCTGCCGACCCCGCCAAAGTCCCGGCTAAAGCTGCCGCTCCCGCCGCCAAGCCCGCCGACGCTACTAAAGCTGCCGCTGCCAAGCCCGCCGCCGCTAAAGCTGCCCCTGCGAAAGCCCCTGCGAAAGCCCCTGCGAAAGCCCCGGCCAAAGCCGCTCCGGCCGCTCCTGCCAAGGACGTTAAATAAACCACCAAGAAGTAATTTCGGCATCAGGTATT
>Ga0194061_1000713_pt1 | contig 20170 bp, 16 predicted proteins | sample SepL2221m_MetaG_FD_163423 | JGI IMG/M metagenome (GOLD analysis project Ga0194061, IMG submission 163423) | Anoxic zone freshwater microbial communities from boreal shield lake in IISD Experimental Lakes Area, Ontario, Canada - Sep2016-L224-21m | ecosystem: Environmental > Aquatic > Freshwater >... | reverse complement strand
CGATAATGCGGAAAGATCACTCATGGCGCTACCAATGAAAAACGCCGCGGGGCGCGTCGCGCACCGCGGCGTCCAGAATAAGCTGACCGATACGTTAGCTGGGCTTCTTGGCCGTCTGAGCCGCGGAGAACTTCGCGAACTTCTTCTGGAAGCGTTCCACGCGACCAGCGGTGTCCACAAACTTCTGTTTGCCGGTGTAGAACGGGTGGCAGGTGCCACAGAGGTCTACCTGAATGGATTTCTGAGTCGAGCCGGTGGTAAAGGTGTTGCCACAGGCGCACCGGACGGTGCAGTAGTTGTACGTGGGGTGAATGTCGGTCTTCATGTTTACGAATCCTATCCAAAAAAGTCCCGTCACCAAGGTCCGCCAAGTTCAAACTTCCCCAAGAAGTTCGCGCGGGCCAGAGGTGACATCTGGCTGCGGCCGGACTCGAACCGGCGACCCAGGGCTTATGAATCCCTTGCTCTACCAACTGAGCTACACAGCCAACGAAAGCCCGGTAGTATAACGCCGGGCTCGGTGGCGGGCAACTGGGCATGTTGGAGTTGTAGGTTGCGACCCATATCTTAACGATTTAGGGCCTAAAAAGGAATAGGAAACGCGGTTTAGGGTGTCACATGCCTAAAAATGGATTGGGAAAGTCAGGGGGCATAACGAGCCAGCCACATCTGCCGGGGCGGAAAGAATTTAGCGCACTTTTACCTCGCCCACACTTCAACCTCTGGCCCGGCTGGGCTTATGATAGGAATCGCTTATACGGAGATACACCATGGCAGATCTGGACAAGTCGGATAAAAACAAACGCTTAACGCGGCTGGTACAGATTATGACCCTGCTGGCGGGGGGACAGAATTTTACCCTCAAGGAACTGGCGGAACAGACCGGGGTGGTCGGGCGGACCCTGAGTCGCGATATCAAGACCATACGCGATGCCCAGTTCCCAATCCAATATAACACCGAGACGCAGGCTTATTACATTCCCGATAATTATTACCTGCGTCCAGTGGACCTGACCTTTATGGAGGGGCTGGCGCTGGTCATGCTGACCCAGCAACTGCGCGGGGGCACCCAGATGCCCTTTGCCGCGGACTCGGCCCGGGCGGTGGCTAAAATTCGCGCCATGCTGCCCGCGCAGACCGTGCGGGAACTGAAAACTATCGAAGATCACGTGCGGGTAGATCCCGCCGCCCAGCAGCGCGGCGGCGAAGTGCTGGATCGCCATGCCCGCATGACCCAGGCCATCCAAACGCTCAAAGCCGTGCGCTGTGTGTACCGGTCGCGCCAACAACAGGCGGGCGAACCCGAGGATGCCCACTTGAGCACGTTTGTCTTCCGCCCCTACGCTCTGATGTTCAATCAGCGGGCTTGGTATGCGGTGGGTTACCATACCGAACACAAGGATGTGCGTTCCCTGAAGCTCAGTCGCTTCCAATCCATCACGCCCACGGCGACCAGTTACACCATCCCGCCCAAGTTCAGCATCGAAAAACATCTGGGCCAGGCTTGGCGCATGATTCGCGGCGCGGTGCTCTATGACATCGAATTGGAATTTACTGCCCGCTTTGCCGATACCATAGCCGACACGTTCTGGCATCCCAGTCAGAAAATCACCCGCCTGCCCGATGGTCGGTTGCTGATGACGCTGCAGGTGGCGGGGTTGGATGAGATTGTATGGTGGATTTTGAGCAACGGCCCGGATTGCCGGGTGCTGCAACCGCCGGAGTTAATCAATCTGGTGCGCGAGAAGGCCCGGGAGATTGTCGCCCATTACCCGCCGGCTTGAGCTTGCCGGGGGGCGGTTTTGCCGTGCAGCCAGGGACTGCGGCGGTATTGGGCCGGGGTGAGTCCGCGCTGTTGGCGGAACACCCGGCAGAAATAATTCCCGCTGCCCAGACCGCACTGGCGGGCAATCACCTCCTGCTTCAAATCGGTGTCGCGCAATAATTGTGCCGCCCATTCCAGACGCTGCTGGATCAGGTAATCCTGCAACCCCACGCCCATGACATGATGAAAGGCCCGCGACAGATGCTCGCGCGTGATGGCCAGTTTCCCGGCCAGTGCGCTGGGGGTGGTCTGCTGTAACACGCCGGGTTGTTCGAGTAAATCGAGGCACTGCTGAATCAGCGGGGTGGTGGCCAATTGGGCCTGGGCCAGTACATCCCACATGGTCAGCAGGATTTCCCCCAGCCGGGCAGAAATCAGATACCGGCTGGTCACCTGATCCTGATACTGTTCGTAGATATGCCGTTTCAGCAGCGATGCCACGGGGGTTTGTGGGCCGAAATGGTACGTGTGACCATAATGTTCAGTGAGGTGGCGACACCAGGTCTGCGCCAGATCCCCGGAAAAACTGAGGTAAATTTGTTCATAGACGGCCCCGTGTTCCAGTGCATAACCATAACGAAACGGTCCGGGTATGTGCTCCAGAAACGCCGACCCCGGCCCCAGTATCACCCGGCGGTTGGCGGTTTGGTAATACCCGCTGCCGTGCAGGGTGTATTGCAGGACCCAATGCGGGGCATCCGGCCGCGTGCGTGCGTCCCAGTGATAGTTGCTGGTGGCAGGGATGCGTTCATGGCCACACCCTTGGGACCAGAGCAAAGGCTCCTGAGTGGTGGGGCGACCCCGGGCAGAGGCTAAAACGGTCTTTTCCATATCACAATTATGCTATAAATGTCACTATATTGCTATTGTGCTAAGAAATATTAATATTATCCTAGTCATTATTGTGTAAGTTGGTTGGCGGTGGTACTGCGGTACCGGACTATTTTTGGAGCGCAACGCAATGATTAAAGTGGCCATGATCGGTGCGGGTAGTGTGGTTTTTTCCCGCAATCTTACCGGCGACATTCTCTCGTATCCCGAATTCCGCGATGCGACGTTCAGTTACATGGATATTGATCGCGAACGTCTGGAGGTCGGCGCTGCCCTCTGTCGCAAAGTGGCCAAGGGATTGGGGGGCAATCCCACCATCGAAGCCACCATGGACCGGCGCACCGCGCTGGCGGGGGCGGACTTTGTCATCAATATGGTTCAGATCGGCGGGATGGATTCGACGTTGGTGGATTTTGAAATCCCGCGCAAGTACGGCCTGAACTTCACGATCGCCGATACCACCGGGCCCGGGGGGCTGTTCCGCGCCCTGCGGACCTATCCGCTGATGAAGGGACTGGCGCAGGACATGCAGGAACTTTGTCCCCGGGCGGTGCTGCTGAACTATTCCAATCCCATGTCCATGAACATGCAGACGGTCACCCGGACCAGCAACATTCAGGCGGTGGGTTTGTGTCACAGTGTGCAGGGCACACTCGACCAGATCATGCGTTACATCGGGGAAGACCCGCATACTGTGGAGTTCATCTGCGCGGGCATCAATCACATGGCGTTTTATATCAAACTGATGAAAAACGGCCAGGATCTGTATCCGCGTCTGTTTCAGGCCATGCAGGACCCCAAGGTTTATGGTAGCAACCAAGTGCGCTTTGAATTGATGAAAATTCTTGGCCATTTCATCACCGAATCCAGCGAACACAACGCGGAATACTGTCCCTACTTCATCCCCCGGGGCAGGGATGTGATCGCCAAGCACAGCGTGCCCATTGACGAATATCTGCGCCGTTGCGATGGCATTATAGACGACTTTGAACGCATGCAGAAAGAAGCCCAGAACGACGACGCGATGAAGCATACGCGCAGCCATGAATATGGCAGCACGATCATCCATTCCATCGTCACCGGCACACCCTCGGTGGTTTATGGCAATATGCCCAACCGCGGCGCGATCACCAATCTGCCGGCCACGGCCATCGTCGAGGTGCCCACGCTGGTGGACCGCGCGGGGCTGCAATTCACCACGGTGGGCGAACTGCCCCCGCAACTGGTCGCCTATATGATGCCGCACGTGCAGCAACACGAGCTGTTTATCCGCGCGGCCATGGAAGGCCGGCGTGATCATGTGTATCAGGCGGCGATGTTTGATCCCCTCACCGCAGCCACGTTGACACTGGACAAGATTGTCGAGATGTGCGACGAGATGATCGCCGCGCACGGCCCGCTGCTGCCGGATCTGGATGCCAAGCGTACGCTGGTGCCCAACAGTGGCATTGCGTTCCCGTTGGTGGACCCCAAGGTGCTGCATGCCTCGTGGGATAAAAAGCAGCAGGAAGAATTCGCCGACTGTGTGGACGATTGGCATGTGATCGGACCGTTCGCTGGCATCAAAGCCGGCGCGGTCTCGCTGGATGACCCCACCCCGGTGGACCCGCTGGTGGCCGCCAGCCCGGATGGCAGTCTGGATGTGACCCAATCCGTGACCGCCGGCGGCCAGACCTGGTCGTGGGTGCCCGCCAAGATCAATAACCGGGGCATGATCAATCTCGGCAAAGTCATCGCACTGCGTGACTGGGTGAATGCGTTCGCCTACACCACGGTGGAATCCATCCACGCCCGGGAATGTGTATGCAAGATGGGCAGCGATGACGGCATCCGCGTTTGGATCAATGGCAAGCTGGTCCATAACCATGAAATCGGGCGCGGTTACAGCGTTGGCGCGGACACCGTCACCATCCAATTGCGGGCGGGCATCAACCATATCGTGGTGAAGTGCGATAACTACCGCAATGGCTGGGGCTTTGGCATGATGATCCCAAAAGCCAATTTCTAACCCCGGCGTCCGTTTGAACTTAATCCAGCCAGGCCGTTGTGCTATCCACAACGGCCTTTTTGTTCGGGAGAGCATGCTTCCTCCACTCGCTCTTGCGGACCCCGGCTGGTAGGGGTATGCTGATTTCCGCCGAATTTTGTGGCTACTTCCCATTGTGGCACGCCGTCCGTGCTGGCTTGAAGGGCTCTGTATGACTTCCACCGCAGTGAAACGACCGACACCGTCCTGGTTCCATCTACTGCGCCCCTTGCGCCCACCGCTGCGCCATCATTGGCGACTTTTGGTGCTCACCATCATTTTTGGCATCATCAAGTTTTTGATGCCTTTGGTTGCGCCCTTCATCGGCAAGGAGGTCATAGATAAAATCCTGCCTGCGGTCGCGGCCGGTGACACCGCCAAAATCCATACCCTATGGGTGATGATTGGCCTGGCCTGCGGCAGCTTGCTGTGCCTGAGTGTAGCCACGTACTTTCGTTCGGTGTTTGGCACGAAAACCGGGGCCACCATTCAGCATGAGATGCGACGCGGGCTCTTTCACCATCTCCAACGGCTGAGTATGGACTTTTTCGCCCGCAATTATGCCGGGGCATTGGCCTCGCGGGTAAGTTCGGATATTGCCACCGCCGCCCAGTTTGTGGACCGGGGCATCATTATGATGATTATGGATACGGTCACCATCCTGGTGCTGGCCACCATCCTGTTTCTGACCAATTGGAAACTGACGCTGCTGGCCATGGGACTGATGGGGCTTTCGGGTCTGGTAGTCTACATCTTTGGCCCTTTGATGCGTAAACGCCGCCGGGAAATGCAGGAAAGCCAGAGTTTGGTGACCGGGCGGGCCGCCGAGTATTTTGCCGGCATCAGTCTGGTGAAAGCCTCGGGCGCGGAAGATGACACGCTGGAATCTTTTGCCGCGCAATCCGCCGAACTGAAAGATGCCCAGGAGCGGATCTCGCGCTTGGACGGGCTGTTTCAGTCGTTGACCATGAGTCTGGTGATGGGCACCCAGATTGTCATCATCACGGTGGGGGCGTTTATGGTGATGGCCACCCCCAGCACGCTGACCATTGGCGGGTTGATGCTGTTTCTGTTTTACCTGCGGACCATTGAAGGTACCGTGCAGCGGATCGTGGACGGCATGTTGGTGTTACAGGACAGCATGGCGTCGCTGGAGCGTATTGATGAAATTCTGCATATCACCCCCGATCCGCCGGAACATCCCCGGGCCATCAGCCCACCCTTGATGGGAGAAGTCGTTTTTGACCAGGTAACGTTTGGCTATAACGCCGATCAGGTGGTACTGAAAGATTTTTCCTGGCGTTTTCGGGCCGGGCATACCTATGCGCTGGTCGGGCCGTCGGGTGGGGGGAAATCTTCGGTCTGTCGCCTGTTGCTGCGGTTTTATGATCCGCAGGCTGGCACGATTCGGATGGACGGTCATGACTTGAAACTACTCAAACAGGAGCATTTTCGCAGCCGGGCGGCGATTGTGCTGCAGGAACCGATTCTATTTTCCACCAGCATCCGGGCCAACATTGCCTTTGCCGCGGACCAACCCACGCAGGCGAGTATCGAGCAAGCGGCCCGCCTGGCTCAGGCCCATGATTTTATTATGGCCTTGCCCGATGGTTACGATACCCGGCTCAATGAACGAGGCAGTAATTTGTCGGGGGGCCAACGCCAGCGTATTTCACTGGCGCGGGCACTGATGCGCGATCCTTGCCTGCTCATTCTCGATGAGGCCACCTCGGCGTTGGATTCCACCACCGAACGCAGCATTCAGGAAGCCATTGACGGTTTGCAAGGCAGCCGCACCATTATTGTCATCGCCCACCGACTGAGCACAGTCCGCAACGTGGATGAAATCATTGTCATTGATCACGGCCGCATCGTCGAAACAGGAACCTATGACGCACTGTGTGCCCAAGGGGGGCTGTTTGCCCAATTGATTCGGGAACAGGACTTGAATTGATGACCGCCCTGTCTGGCTGGAGCAGTTCAATATTGTGCCGGCTCTAGCTTCAGGTCTGGCGGGAGGATGCCCACATTGGGTAATTTATCCCAATGGATTTGATACATCTCCACAGGCGCATCGGGCAGGCGTTCCAGTCCGGTGGGATTGGCCGCGACATATTCCCGCAGGCCGGGGCGTTCAATATCCACAATAAAATGGGTGCAGCGGTAATACTTGGCAATGGCGAAAATGGTCTCGGGCCGGGCGTAGGCAATGGTGACGCCTTTCTGACTGGACTGGGCATAGAAGAGTATTTGCCACGGATAGCGCGTCAGCACCACCGCATCGGCAGGCAGGTTAGTTTTAATCCAGCGTCCGGCGGTAATTTGTGGGTTAAAATTGTTCGCATCGGTCCACGGGAACCGTTTGCGATCTTTGTCCGTGAACGGATGGGTGAAGGGATCCGGGAACATGGTTTGGGCTAATTGTAGCGGGGTCTTTTCGGCGGGTGTAGTGGTGGGATAGATAATCCCATCCCCTTGGGTGATTAACCAGGCGGTACTGTCCTGCATCAAGTTAACGATGGTCAGGCTTTGGCCATTCACCTCGGCGCGCGGCCGGGTATTGGCGACTAAGTTCTTCTGATCTACCATAATCACCGCCCTGGGTTGACGCAGATGAATCCAGCCGATCCACACCACCGCCACCAGACTGATGATGAGTCCGATCCGTTGTGCTGTCCGGGGGAACAGAATCCACCAGGGCGCCTCGAGCAATCGTGCCCAGCCGGTGAGTCCCAAAGCCAGCGTGAAGGGCAGGAGCGCAAAAGCCAATCGCGGCAGTGCTTCCCAGCACAAAACGATAAAACCGCCATGGACCAAAGCAATCAGTAATAGCGCCAACCCCGGCTCTCCACCCTCGATCCAACGTAGCCACCAGTTGCCGATCCAGGCGTGTTTACGCGGTCGCCCGTGCCAGCGCCGCCAAAAACAAACCGTCCCGCCCCCCAGCCATGCGATGGGCCGGAGCAGGCCCCAACCTGCCAGCCAGATCACCACCCCCACGGCGGGGATTTGCCAGAGCGGATTGGTCCAATTCCACACATAGCGCGGATTGCCCCAAGCGGGTTCATTGGCCTCACGCTTTTTGACTTTAGCGGAAACGGGCTGTTGGACCAGCCATGACAACGTCGCCGCGCCATATTCACCAAAATCACACCACGACGAAGGTTGGGATTGCGTTCCCAACAAACCCACCCGCAGTACTTGCTCGCGGTTACGGATGAGCAGATCATCGTATGCAAACCGGAGTGGTTTACCGGTCTTTGGATCGAGCTTGGGCGCCTTGTCCCCCAGATAGGGATAAAAAGTCCCATTGCCAAACCGCTCCCAACGGTCCGAAAGTTTGGGCAGGTTTTGTCCCCAATACGGGTAATACGTACCCGCGTCCCAATTCAACATGGCGATATATCCCGATACATAACGCTGCGTACTATGCAGGGGATGGCCGTAAGCCCGCCAGTTGGCGTACCACCACGGGGCCATGAGCAGACAGCACGTCACCCCGCCCCAGACCAGCCACCGGCACCAGAATGCCCGCCAGCCTCCGGCTACAAACACCAGCAAGGGATACAGCCCTAAAAACGCCAGTGCCGACCCTTTGGCCAGACACGCACACGCCAGAAATACCCCGGCCAATAAGTGCCAGCGGGGGTATTTGACTGCGTTCAGGAGCGCCCAGGCGAATCCTGCCAGCATGACGGCAGTGGTAATATCTGACAGCGTTTTTAACGATTCCGTCAACAGGTGTGGGTCCATCAGGATGAAAATACCCGCCACCAACCCCACATAAGCCCGCTTGGATAGGGCATGGGCCAGCAAGGCACTGATCACCGGCAGGCCAATGGTGCCCATCAGAATGGCAGGGATCTTCGCCACCCACGGTTCCACACCCCACAGGGCAAAACACGGCCAGATCATCAGCCCCATGAGTGGGGGCCAGTGGTCTTCCAGACGGGTTATATTGGCATCGTAGGGGATGAAGTGCCACGAAACATAAGGCACCATAAAGCCCTTGCCTTCGTGCAGACTCCGCCCCATGTGGGCATAAGCCGCTTCGTCGGCATGGCCGACGAATTGCACCTGCGTCACAATCTCCAATTTGGCCTGCACAATGGGCAGCGCCAGCCACACCAATAAGGCCACCACCAGAGGCATGGTCAGACGGTCAGCCCAGCGGAAAAAATGTTTTACGAGCCACACAATCATGAAAATATGCCGCCTCTGGTTGCCAAACTTCCGGTCGGTTTCGTGTTGGGCTGCCATGTTACAGCAAAACAACGCCCGTGGGGGGTGGAGATTGCGGAGTAAAAAAACTATAATCGCCGTTTTAAGGAGTTCTTGACATGGCGGCATCCGCGGAACGTGAGTTAGGTACGGGATTGGATTTGAAATTCGACGCCAATGGCCTGATTACGGCCGTGGCGGTGGATGCCGACACCAACGAAGTCCTTATGGTGGCCTTTATGAATCAGGCCGCACTGGAAAAGACCATGACCACCGGCAAGGCGACCTACTGGTCGCGTTCGCGGTCCAAATTCTGGGTCAAAGGTGAAGAATCCGGGCATGTCCAGCAGGTGGTCGGCGTTTACGTAGATTGCGATCAGGATGCGGTGATTGTCAAAGTACGGCAGGCCGGTTGTGCCTGTCACAATGGCTATCGGAGTTGCTTCTACCGACAGATTATCACGGATAATGGCCAGTTAAAGCTGGATTTCTCCGCCCCGCGGCTGGTGGACCCCGCCGCGATCTATAAGAAGTAAAACCGAATATACGTAGGTTCATGATAGGAAAAACGATATAGTATAAATAAGGTACGCATTTGCTTCTGAGCCCCTGACCAGCCTATGGTTGTATGTGTAAGTGATAGGCGGTCATTGATTTGGAGTATGCTATGCGTTCCTTGATGCCGGAGACCACGCTGACCATGATTAAGAAACAAATGCCCGACGTGCAGGGTTCGGGCGACCAGCGCAATATTTTCATCAATCAGGTGGGCGTCAAAGACGTCCACTATCCCATCACGCTCAAACAGGCCGATGGCGGCACCCAGCATACGGTGGCCCGGATCAATCTGTATGTGTCCCTGCCGCGCGAGCGCAAGGGCACGCATATGAGCCGGTTTTTGGAAATCCTCAACACCCACCACCGGCAGATGACCCCCGAGCAGATTATCCCGATTCTGCACGAGATGAAGACCAAGTTGAACGCCGAAACGGCGCATATCGAGCTGGAGTTCCCCTATTTCATCGAAAAGGCCGCCCCGGTGACCGGGGCCCGCGGGTTGATGGATTATGTGGCCATGTTTGAGGGGACCAGCAACGGCACGGATGACTTTATCCTCGGCGTGAAGGTGCCCGCCACCTCGCTGTGCCCGTGCAGCAAAGAAATCTCGCAGTACGGTGCGCACAATCAGCGCTGTGAACTGACGGCCCGCGTACGCTTCAAGGGCAATCTATGGATCGAAGAACTGGTCCGGATTATGGAAGCCGCGGCCAGTGCGCCGGTGTATGCCGTGCTCAAACGGCCGGACGAAAAGTTCGTCACCGAACAGGCCTACGACAACCCCAAATTTGTCGAGGACATCATCCGCGATCTAGCCCTGGGTTTTGAAAAAGAAGACCGCATCACGTGGTATTCGATCGAAAGTGAAAACTTCGAGTCCATCCACAACCACAATGCGTATGCGATGATCGAACGAGATAAATCGGAATAAGCCCCCGGCTATTCCTGCCCCAGACCTTCGATAATCAGTTCCAATTCTTCCCGATTGGCGATGGCGATGCCCGCCTCGCTTTGGATGATGACCCCCGCATCATCCAAACGGCGCAGCGTGCGCGACAGGGTTTCGCTGGTCAGATTCAGATGATTGGCCAGATCTTTCTTGGCGATGGGCAGCAGAGAGGCGGTTTTGGTGCAGTGTTCCAGCAGATATTTGGCCACGCGCCCGGCGGCATCACGCAGCACGATATCCTCCATCAATCCCACCAGATGCCGTACCCAGCCCGCCAGTGAACCTAATAATTGCAGACACAACTGGTGATCTTCCTGCAAGGCCCGCAGGAAGTCGGACTGGGGTAAGAGCACACAGGTGGAGTCTTCCACGGCCTGGGCAAAGGCGGGCACGGGGAAATTGCCGATCGCGGCCACCTCGGCAAAGGTGCTGCCCCGTCCGACCAGATGTAGGATGTGCTGCTTGCCATTGGCGGATAATTTGTAGACCCGGACCAGCCCCGAGGCCACGATATACACCCCCGGCGGGGGCGTGCCCTGCCGAAAAATCTGGGTATCCTTGGTAAAGTGACATACCCGGGCCATCGCGGCCAGCCGCACGGCGGAGGCGCCCGTGACATGGCGGAACATCGGGCATTGGGACAGGATATCTTTTGGATCGGGTGTCATGGGGATATTGTAAGCCCGGAATGCTCAATGCCCAAACCGGACTAAAATGCCTGACAATTTGCCCTGCTGGCGATATAGTTAAGGCTGAGGAACGCACTTATGGCCGAAACCACGACCAATCAGGAACGGACCCCCAATCAGGGACTGGTAGCCATTGCCTGTGCCCAGCAAGCCAATTTACTCACTCACATTCAGGCCGGGCAGCAGGAATTGGCGGTAGAAACCGTGCATCAACTGCGTGTGGCCACCCGGCGCATGGGGGCGGTGTTGCCGGTATTCCGTAAAGTGATTGATCCGGTGGCCTTGGACGCTTTCTCCCAGTCTTTGAGCAATCTGCGCCGGGCCGCCGGGATGCTGCGCGATCACGATGTCACGGGCGAACATCTGGCGGAGTGGCCGTGGCCCATTGCCCTGCGGCCATGGCGTGAAGCGCTATTGCAACCGCAGTCCGCCGTGCGGGAAAGTTTGGCCAACGAATTGGCTGTACGACTGAAGAGCGCGGCCCTGCATGGTGCGGTGCTGATGTTGGGCCACGTGCTGGAAGAGTTGTCACGCAGCCCGGAGGGGACGGCCGTGGAGGCCCGTTTGCAGGCGAATCTGACCAAGCGGATTCGCAAAGCGCGCGACCGCATGGCCGAGACCATAATCAAGGCCGTAAAGCAGCAAACCCCCGAGGCGCTGCATGCGATACGAATTGCGGTCAAGAAATTGCGTTACGGATTGGACTTGGCCCGGGCGCTGGGACACACCGAGGTAAACAAAGAGTTAAAGTTCCTCAAAGAGCTGCAGTCCGAAATCGGCGTGCACCATGATGTGCATGTGGTGCAGGAGGCGCTGGCCCAGTATGCCGTGACCCATGCGGACCTGCTGCCCCCGGCCGCGCGCCAAACCTATAAAAACCAGCAACGTCTCGCGCACCGACGGCAAGCCCGCCGCGCGGTGCGGATCATGATGCTGGGCTATGAGTGGATGAACCGGTATCGGACTGAGGCGGATACATCTCATTCCACCGAGCGAGAGGGCGCAACCGAGGAGCCTGCATAAGGTCATTGGGACCTATCCCTGTCATCCTACCCACGACAGGCGATACTAACCACTCGGCTACTTGATCACTTTGGTCTTGGATTCAAACTTGGCGGACAATAACAGTTTGGCCGCGGTATGATTCTTTTCGGCTTGGGCCATCACCGCCTTAAAATCGGCTAATCCACCGAACGCCTCGCCATTTTGTTTTAGAAATGTGGCGATATCTTCGCAGGTGGCGAGAATGGCTTTAAGACCATTAATCTGAGCGTCGGTCAGGCCGGGCTGATAGTCTTCTTGGATGGTGATGGTCTTTTTTGTGGCCGGATCAACGTTTTTGTGGCTGCGTGTCAACCATTTATGGGACTCGGTATCGTAGGATTTAATATCCGTTTCCTGTTTGCTTAGTACGCCGGTCATGGCGGTATTGGCTTGCCCGCATAATTGTTTTACCGCAGCCTGAGTTTGGTTGTCATTCCCCATACAACCACGTTCCATGGGCCGCAGACGCGTGGCCGACCGGGCTGCCTGAGCCAAGGTGGGCAAACTCGTCTGCTTGCTGGCGGTCTCCACCTGATGCCGGACCAGTCGCCATTCGGCGGTGAAATAAACCTCCAACGCATTTTTACGCTCGGTCAGGTCACGCAGATCGTAAACGGTTTCCTTACCCTCGGTGTTTTTCACGCGATATTCGCACTGGGCGCCGGCTTTGTTTAACAATGCCCCCAGTGCCGCCGCGCTATCCGTCAATTTGGGGTCGGCTTTGCCTACATTCATCAGAGTGCTGGCGGCGGTGGGGCCTTGCCGTTGCTGGATATGGGCTTCCGCTTTGATTAGCAGCACTTCGCCACGGTTAAAACCCTCGGGCAGGGTGGTTCGCGCCAGCAGCGCGGCGGTGGCCGAGATAACCGCAGGGTAATCCTTGGCGGTCATGTCGGCTTTGATCTGATCCATACTGATGGGGGCCGGGGCCGTGGTTGCTGTCGGGGCCATCCCGAAAGAAACCAGCATCAGGCACAGTATCAGCACGAAAGAACAGCGTTGGCGCATCGCGGGACACTCCTGAATTGTGGAACCTTAACCGAACATATCGTTAATCGGCCTACAATTCTAAGTAGACCCGCGAAATCACGAAAAGTTGGTGCGGTTGACCATGCAAACCGTTCTCGTGCGGATTATGATAACACGCACCTTGTGGAGATTTCGGAAATGCGTATCACCTTTCTTGGCGCCAGTGGCAGCGAAGTAACCGGCAGCAATTATCTGGTCCAAACCGCGACCAGTAGTGTGATGGTGGATTTTGGTCTGTTTCAAGGGGGCTCAAGGGCCGACAAGCTGAATGTGTTACCCAAAGGTGTGGATTTTAAGAACCTTAAAGCGGTCCTGCTGACCCATGCCCATTTGGATCATTGCGGGCGCTTGCCGTTGCTGGTACAGACCGGGTTTCGTGGGCGGGTATATGCCACGCCGGGGACCAAAGATATTGCGGCGCTAATTTTGCGTGATTCGGCCAAGATTCAGGCTTCGGATTTGGAACGGATCAACCGCAAGCGCCAGCGCGCGGGGCAACAGCCCAAGCCGGTGTTGTATACCATTGAAGATGTGGAAAAAGTCCTGAATCAGTTCGAGCCCCTGCCGTATCATCAGGAAGTGAAGGTGGCCGAGGGGTTGTTTTTAACCGTGGCCGAAGCGGGGCACATGTTGGGTTCGGCGAGTTTCTCGCTCCAGCAGCGCGGGGCAGGCCGCAATACCACCGTGGTATTTTCGGGTGATCTCGGCCCGCGCGGGGCGCCGATTCTGCGCGATGCCGAACCGTTTACCAAGGCCGATCTGGTATTGCTGGAATCCACCTACGGCGACCGTGACCACCGTAGTCTGGATGATACCGTGCGCGAGTTCACCGACATCATTGCCAAAGTGGTGGCTCGGCGCGGGAAGCTACTGGTCCCGGCCTTTGCCGTTGGGCGGGTGCAACAACTTTTATATCATCTGGCGTTGATGTTCCGCTCGGGCCGGGTGCCCAAATTCCCCATCTATATTGATTCGCCCATGGCCATCGAGGCTACGGCAATTTACCGCCGGCATCCGGAATTATTTGATGCTGAATATCAGGCCTTGAATCCGCGCCGGATGACGGAAGAGGATTTGGCCACCGTCAAGACCTGTGTCACCGCGGATCAATCCAAAGCCCTTAATGAACTCACCGGTCCGTGTATGATCATGGCCGGGGCGGGTATGTGTAACGCGGGGCGAATTTTGCATCATCTGAAACAGAATCTTTGGAAACCGGAAACGGCCGTGCTGATTGTGGGCTATCAGGCGCCCGGTTCACTGGGCCGCATGCTGGTGGATGGCGCCAAGCAGGTGAAGATTTTTGGCGAACCTATTTCGGTGAAAGCCAGCGTGCACACGCTGGGCGGTTTCAGCGCCCACGCCGGCCAGACCGATCTGCTGCACTGGCTGGGCCAGGTCGCGCCCTCCCGTCCCCAAGTGGCCTTGATCCACGGTGAAGACCGCGCCCGGAAACCACTGGCGGAGAAAATCCAGCAACAATTTGGCATTACCTGCACGCTGCCTAACCTGAATCAAAGTTTGGTGGTGGGTGAGTGATGAACCCCGGATGCAGGTAGTTGGACCCCAACCGGCTAGCTTGTGATGCCGTCTGCGCCCCCATACAATCTGGCCTTTTAATTCGGAGCTACGATGGTAAATACCGCTGCCCTGTTGGCCCAGATGACCTTGGAAGAAAAACTCGCGCAGCTAAACTGCATCTATCTGGGCAAGACCCCACGGGGGGATTTTGCCACCCTAACCGAGGTGGAACTTAAAGAAAAATTCGGTCTGGGCATGGGCCAGGTTTGTCAGCCGGGCAAACGGCGTGCGCCCGCAGAGATTGTGGCCTTCGTCAATTTGATTCAGAAATTCCTGCTGACGCAGACGCGTTTGAAAATCCCAGCCCTGATGCACGAAGAGGGGTTGCATGGCATGATCGCCAACGGCGTGACGGCGCTGCCGGTACCCTTGGCCATGGCGGCGTCGTGGAATCCATCCCTGGTCCAGCAATGTCTGGACAAGGTGGGTCGGGAGCTGCGTAGCGTGGGCATTCATCAGGCGTTGTCGCCGGTGTTGGATGTGGCCCGTGAACCGCGCTGGGGCCGCATGGAAGAAACCTTTGGCGAAGACCCGCATCTGGTTGCCCGCATGGGTGTGGCGGCGGTGCAGGGCTTCCAGGGCGGTGCGGCCACGATTGATGCGGCCCATGTCATCGCCACCGGCAAGCATTTCTGCGGCTATGCCGAAAGCGAGAACGGCACCAATGTCGGCCCGTATTGCCGCGATCTGCGGACCCTGTATGAAGTCCATTTCCGCCCCTTTGCCGCCGCGATCAAGGAAGCCCACCTGCGCGGCATCATGGCCTCCTACAACGATATTGCCGGTGTGCCCAGTCATGGCAACCGCTGGCTGCTGCAAACTATTCTACGCGACCGCATGGGCTTCAAGGGCATCGTCGTGGCCGATTACGGCGGGGTGCGCGAATTAGCCACCCTGCATCATCTGGCAGAAAATGATCATGATGCGGGCGTACTGGCCTTCCAGGCCGGGGTGGATTATGACCTGCCGAACAACTCCGGTTACAAACTTCTGACCGAGGATTTACGCTCGGGCCGGCTGAGTATCGCCCAACTCGATACGATGGTGCTGCGGATTCTCGACTTGAAACGCGAGTTGGGATTGTTTGAAAATCCCTACGCTCAGGAAGCCATCGCGCTTGCCGAAGTGGGGAATACGGCGGGTAATAAATTGGCCGTTGATATTGCCCGCGAGGCCATCGTGCTGCTGAAAAATGATGGTGCAGTGTTGCCGTTGAACCGTGCCGCGTTGGTCGGCAAAACCGTGGCGGTGATTGGTCCCAATGCGGCGGTCAACCATCTGGGCGCCTATTACGGCTCGCCCAAATATTCCATTGCCCCATTTGATGGCATCCAGACGCTCTTGGGGACCGCTACCAAGGTGGTGCATGCTGAGGGTTGTCGCATCACGATGACCGAGAAGGAAATGGCCCACGAACTAAATCTGGAAGACCCCGACAAAGATCACAATGTCTCAGTCACCTCCACACCCCAGACAGATGCGGCCCTGATTGCCCAGGCGGTTGCCACCGCGCAAAACGCGGATGTGATCATCCTGTGTCTGGGCGGTAATTTGGCCACCTCACGCGAATCGTTCTACGATTCTCCCTCGGGTGATCGTGCGGACCTGACCTTGCTGGGGGGCCAGCGGGCGTTGTTTGATGCCGTGCGCGCGGCGTGTCCGAACAAACCGATTGTGGTGGTGGTGGTGCATGGCGGCGCAGTAGCGGATGAGCATCTGTTCACCCATGCCCCGGCCATCGTGGATGCCACCTATCTGGGCCAGGAAGCCGGCACCGCCATTGCCGAAGTCCTGTTCGGCGTGACCAATCCCTCGGGCAAGTTGCCCTTCTCGGTCCCGCGCTCGGCGGGGCATCTGCCGGTGTTTTATAACCATAAATTCGCCGCCCGGCGCAAATATGGCTTCACCGAAATCAGCCCGGCCTTCGCCTTTGGCTATGGCTTATCCTATACCCGCTTTACCCTCACGGCCCCGCAACTGGCCGTACCCGTTATCAGTTCGACCGGGACCACCACGGTTACCGTACGCCTCACCAATATCGGCCCGTGTGCGGGCGCCGAAGTGGTACAGTTCTATCTCCGCGACGAGGTGGCCAGCTTCACCCGGCCGGTGCAGGAACTACGGCACTTTGAAAAGGTCTGGCTGCAACCGGGCGAAAGCCGGGATGTAATTTGGACCGTGACCCCTGCGGATCTGGAATTGCTGGATGAAAACTTCAACCCGGTGGTCGAGCCGGGCACGTTCCGAATTGGTGCGGGTACATCCGCACGCATGGAAGATCAGCAGTTTGTCACGCTGACCGTGCGCGGGTGATTACGGTTGCAGCGGCTGCACCGGCAAACTTTGCCCGGCGAAGTCCGGCGTTGCGAACGCTTCCGGGCGATCGGTCGTCAGTTCGATGCTGTCCATTTTCAACAGCAGCGTGGCCAGTTGTTTGGGATAACTGATTTCAATCCGATAGGCACAGGTGGTCGCCTGCTTTTCACCGGCTTTATTGGTCACCGGAGCGTATTGCGAAAGTTTGGCGAGGGCCACCGTGGCGCCCTCGTGATCCAGCAAACGGATTGCCTCAACTTGATTGGTCCGGCGGTTGATTTCCACGCTTCGGGCCAGATAAAACGCCGGGTCTTCGAACAGCGCCAAACCAACGGTGAAGAGGTGATAGACCGCCGGTTCATCCTGCACCCATTGCAGGACATGATTGCGGTCCACACTCGGCGCGGTGATGCCCAGCAGGTGCGGCAGCAGCAACGGTTGCAGTGTGGTGATGAGCCCTTGCGGGGTCTTGGAACCCGGCAACTGATAACGGAAATCCTCCGCATTGCCCACGACGGCGGTGGGCTTGTCATGCCGAGAGATAATCCACAGCTTCTCGCGATTAACCCCGACTTCCGCCACATCCTGCCCGGCGAACTTGCCCAGTAACAACAGATCGGCGGGTTGCACCTGATATTCCGTGGTCGCGGGCCGCTGGCTTAAGCGCAGCGTGAAATCCAGACTTTGTGATTGGCGAGATTTATCGGCATCCAGCCAACTGAGTTCCATGCTGCCGCGCAGTTTCAAATGGGTAAGGATCGCCGCGCGGTCGGCAAATTGTTTGATATGTTCCGCCGTGGTAACCACCTCGGGCAGGGGGGTATCATCTTTCTTCAGATCGCAGCAACCCCACAGCGCTACCACCATACCGCCACAGATGAAGGGCCGAAGCCACGATGAGCTGCGCATGGGCGAGTCCTTGCCGATTAGGCGTTGGGCCAATTGCCGGAAAATACTTCGGTGGCCGGGCCGGTCATATAGACATTGTTATCGGATTCCCGCCATTCCAGGCGCAAATCTCCGCCGGGCAGATGAATCAGAACGTTGCGGTCATTCTGCCCGGTCAGCACGCCCGCCACCGCCACCGCCGAGGCGCCCGTCCCGCAGGCCAGCGTGATCCCGCTGCCGCGTTCCCAGGTGCGCATGGTCACTTCCGTGCGGCTGTGAATCTGGACAAAGTGCACATTGATCCGCCGGGGGAAGGCCGCAAAGGTTTCGATCCGCGGGCCCCAGACTTCCAGCGGCACCGCTGCCACATCGGGCACATAAATCGTGACATGGGGATTGCCCATCGAGACGAACATGCCGGTAAACGTCCCCGCGCCGGGTACGGTAAAGCAAAACTGATGCGCCGCGCTGGTAGCCTGCACTTGGGCGACCGCGACCGGCACCTGCGCCAAATCCAAGATCGGCGGCCCCATATTCACCGTCGCGCTGGCCACTTGCTCGCTCTGCACATCCAGCGCGATGCTCAGTACCCCGCGGCCGGTCTCCACCAGCATCGGGTTCACCCGGGCCAGTTTATGATCCCAGGCATATTTTGCCACACAGCGCACGCCGTTACCGCACATTTCCGATTCCGACCCATCGGCATTGAACATCCGCATCCGCACCACCGCGCCATGCGCCTGCGCCGCCGGGGTGGGGGGGGCAACCAATATCAGGCCATCACCACCCACGCCAAAGTGTCGGTCGGCGATGACTGTGGCCAGTTGGGCCGGGTCGGCAATCTTATTCGCAAAGGCATCCACATAAACGTAATCATTGCCGATGCCGTGCATTTTGGTAAACTGCATGTCTGGTACTCCAAAGCTCAATGCTATATCCTACACCACGTTACGGTAGTTACGCCACGTTTTTCAGCACAAGGATTTGCCATGCAGTCTCGTAAGTTTGGTCCCACCCAGCGCTTGGTGTCGGAAATTGGTCTGGGCTGCTGGCAACTCGGCGGTAGCGACTGGGGTGATGTCTCGGACGAAAAGGCCCTGCAAATCCTCGCCACTGCCGTGGATCAGGGGGTAACTTTTCTGGATACCGCCGATGTCTATGGGGCCGGGCGCAGCGAAACACTTATTGGCCGCTTTCTGCGTCAGACTGCCCAGCGTGACCAGCTGTTTATCGCCACCAAGCTGGGCCGTTTCTTCCCCGATGGCAAGCTGGATTATTCCCTGCCCACGCTGCGCGCCCATACCGAGGCCTCGCTGCGCCGGCTGGGCGTTGAGGCGTTGGATTTAACCCAACTCCATTGCATCCCGCAGGATGTCCTTTTCGATGGCGCGGTGTTCGCCTCCCTTCGCCAGTTACAAAAAGAAGGCAAGATCAAGGCCTTTGGCGCCAGTGTGGAATGCGATGCCGAGGCACTGCATTGTCTCGACCAGCCGGGTCTGGCGAGTTTGCAGATTATTTTCAACATCTTCCGCCCCAAGCCCGCCCAGCAGGTTTTGCACCTCGCCCAGGCGCGGTCCGTGGCCATCATTGTGCGCTTGCCGCTGGCCAGCGGTCTGCTGGGGGGCAAGATCACCGCCGCCACCCAGTTCCCGCAGAATGACCACCGCAATTACAACCGCGACGGCCAGTGTTTTAATGTCGGCGAAACCTTTGCCGGGCTGCCCTTCGCGCTGGCCGCGCAGGCGAGTCAGGATTTACGCCCCCTCGTCCCCGCCGGCTACACCATGGCCGAAATGGCCCTGCGCTGGATTCTCGACCACCCCGGCGTCAGCACCATCATCCCCGGCGCCAGCAAAGTGGAACAAGTCCCCGCCAACGTCAAAGCCTCCGGCCTGCCCCCCTTAACCGCGAAAACCCACGCGGCCTTACAGCACTTTTATCAAACCCGGATTCAGACCCACATCCGGGGGCCGTATTAAAGATACTTACCATTTCGCCGTAATTGCGAACAACATCCTCTGGTGGTAGGCGGGTTGATTAACCACTTTATCTGGTGGTAGGGGATAAATATTTCCGAAATTGCCCGGAGTTTTTATTGGACTTACCGCTTATAAAAGTTACACTTACGAGATACCGGGTGTTTTTAGATGCCCGGCTGGCGCAGGCCCCTTGGATGGCTGCGTATGAAACCGAACCGATTAGCGAAAAAGGCC
>Ga0194061_1000712_pt1 | contig 20184 bp, 20 predicted proteins | sample SepL2221m_MetaG_FD_163423 | JGI IMG/M metagenome (GOLD analysis project Ga0194061, IMG submission 163423) | Anoxic zone freshwater microbial communities from boreal shield lake in IISD Experimental Lakes Area, Ontario, Canada - Sep2016-L224-21m | ecosystem: Environmental > Aquatic > Freshwater >... | reverse complement strand
ACCAGATCAAGGTGCTGCCCCCGGACATCAACAGCGGCGAATACCGCTTCGCCCCGGTGGACGAAAAAACCATCCGCTACGGCCTCGGTGCCGTGAAGGGCACCGGCGAATCGGCGGTGGTGGCCATTATCAAGGCACGGACCGGTGAGGACGGGAATCGGGCTGGGCCGTTCACCAGTCTGTTTGACTTTTGCGAACGCGTCGACAAGCGCCAGGTCAACCGCCGCGCCATCGAGGCGCTGGTGCGCGCCGGCGCCTTTGACGGTATCGATGACAACCGTGCCAGCATGCTCGCCTCGGTGGGCATCGCCATATCGGCGGCCGAGCAGCGCGAGCGTGATATCAACCAGGTCAGCCTTTTTGGTGACGGTAGCGGTGAGGGCGGCGAGGGTGAGGAGCACAAGCCGGAACTCATCGCCACTCCGCGCTGGACCGAGCTGCAAAAGCTGCAGGAAGAAAAGACCAGCCTCGGCCAGTACCTGTCCGGCCATCCGTTCAGCACTTTTCGCACCGACATCGAGTGCTTTGTGCACACCAAGCTGTCGCAACTGCCGGGCATGGCCGGCGGCTATGGCGGCGGGGAAACCATGATCGCCGGATTTGTCGAATCGATACGCGCGATGAAAACACAGCGCGGACGCATGATGGTGCTGGAACTCTCGGATGACACGGCGCGTCAGGAGGTGGTGGTCTACAACGAGGTGTTCGACCAGTATCGCGACAAGATCAAGGAAGGTGCCGTGCTGATTGCCAATGTCAAGGTGCGCAACATCCCGCGTGAAGAGGGCGAGGTGTTGTTGCGCGTCAGCGCCGAGAAAATCCTCGACTTTGGCGAGGCGCGGGCCTTCTATGCGCGCGGCGTCAAGCTCTCGCTAAACGGCGAGGCCTCGCGCGCCGGCAAGGCGGCCGCGGCCAAGTTGAAGACCCTGCTCGCACCGTATCGAAAAAGCGGCGACGGCGCATGCGCGGTCGCGGTCTGCTACAACAACGGCGGCGCCATGGTCGAGCTGCGCCTGGGCGAGGAGTGGCGCGTCAAGCTCGAGGATAGCCTGCTGCAGTCGCTCAACGACTGGCTGCGACCGGAGAACGTACAGGTTGTCTACCAGTGAATTGTGAAAAGTGAAGGGTGAAGGGCGACGGTTACATGCCTATTCATTAACTTTAATTTTATGGAACCCGCGCCAGTAGGGTGTTTCCAGTCTATTTTGGTGACAAAAATGTCACTGTCAGGAGCATTGAAATGCATTTGCCAAGACTGATCGCCGCCGCATGCCTGCTCGCCTGCGCGGCAGCGGCCCAGGCCCAGGGTTACCCGAACAAGACCATACGCATTGTCGTGCCTTATCCGGCCGGCGGCGGCATCGACCTTATTTCGCGCGCCATCGGCAACCAGTTGTCGCAGCGCTGGGGCCAGCCGGTGGTGATTGAGAACAAGCCCGGTGCCGGCACCATCGTCGCCGCCGAGGGCGTGGCCAAGTCGGCTCCAGACGGCTATACCCTGATGGTCACCACCGACTCGACGATCTCGGTCAATCCGCACCTTTACGCCAAACTTCCCTACGACCCGGTAAAGGATTTTGTGCCGATCACGCAAATGGTCTTGCTCAACCAGTTGCTGCTCGCCAACGCCGCGGTGCCGGCCAATGACTTGAAGGAACTCATCGCCTACGCCAAGGCCAATCCGGGCAAGCTCAATTACGCCTCCTACGGCAGCGGTAGCCAGCCGCACCTGGCGATGGAAATGCTCAAAAGCCAGGCCGGCATAGACATCGTGCACGTGCCGTACAAGGGCATCCCGCAGGCCGTGCCGGCGGCCATCGCAGGTGAGGTGCAGCTGACCTTCTCCGGCGCGGCCTCATCCATCGCCCACATCAAGGGTGGCCGTCTCAAGGCCATCGCCATCGGCGGCAAGAGCCGCCTGTACCTCCTGCCCGAGGTGCCGACGTTCACCGAGTCGGGCTTTCCCGATGTGCCGGCCAACGCCTGGTTTGGCTTGTTCGCGCCGGCGGGCACGCCGCGCGAGGTGGTGATGAAGCTGCACGCTGAAGTGACCAAAATGCTCAGGGAGCCGGAGTTCAACCAGAAGGAGGTGGTGGCCAAGGGCTACGATCTGGTCGCCGGCACGCCCGAGGAATTCGCCGCCTTTCTGGTCATCGACAGCCAGCGCAATGCGCGTGCGGTAAAAATCTCCGGCGCCAAGGCGGAGTAAGGCGGTGGCGGGCGCAAAGGTCTGGCGCGGCTACGACCAGGCCGAGCTCGATGTGCAGTACAACAGCCGCGGCACGGTGCCCGATCTTTCGCTGTACACGCGGCAATACGCCGAACAGACACTGGCCGCCAAGCGCACGCTCAAGTGTGTTGAAAACCTGCGTTACGGTGACGGCGCCGACGAACTGCTCGATGTCTATCCCGCAGAGCGGGCGAATGCGCCGGTAATGGTGTTTTTTCACGGCGGCGACTGGCGTGCGCTGTCAAAAGATGACAGCGGCTTTGCCGCGCCGGCCTTTGTCGCGGCCGGCGTGACGCTGGTGGTGCCGGACTTCAGCCTGGTGCCGGACACGACCATCCCCGCCATGGGTGCGCAGGTGCGTCGCGCGCTCGCCTGGCTGCACACCAACATTGGGGCCCACGGCGGCGACCCCGCCCGCATCCATATCGCTGGCCATTCCTCGGGCGCCAACCTTGTCGGTCAGGCGCTGATGACCGATTGGGCGCGCGACTTCGGCTTGCCCGCCGACCTCGTCAAGAGCGCCTGTTTCATGAGCGGCCTTGGCGATGTCGAGCCGGTGCGTCTGTCGTTTCGCAACCAGATTCTCAAGCTCACGCCGGATATGGTGGCCGAAGTGTCGCTGCTGCGCAGTGGCGATCGCATTAAATCGCGCTGTCCCATGCTGGTTGCGGTGGGAGAAAAGGAAACCGACGACTACCGGCGGCAATGCCGCGAGGTGGCCGAATACTGGAAGGCACAGGGCAATGCGGCCGCGCTGTTCGAGCTCAAGGGCCGCAACCACTTCGATGCGGTGCTCGAATGGGCGGATGCGGGGAGTGCGTTGTTGCGCGCAAATCTTGCGACGCTGGGCGAATAATGAGGGCAGTGCGCAAGAGGGTGACGATTATCGCATCCGTTCCCGTAACGTTTTGCCGGTGGACGGTGTAAAGTGACGGTCTCAAAATAAAAAACATGCCAAACTCGACGCAACAATTTTCTGTAACGGGGGATGATCGTGGAAGCAAAGAAAAAACGCGAGTTCAAGGTCTATAACGAGCGTGATTACAGCGCCGACAAGAAGGCCAGTGATTACCCCGATTGGCCGGCGCAGTCATTCCATGTCAGCCACCTGACCGGCGAGTCGTTCAAGACCGACGGTTTTCGCCCATGGGCGCTGTCGCGCGACCTGGGCATGATAGAGGCCACCGGCGGCATGGTGGATGCGCACGTCAACCGGCGGGGGCGTCCGTACAGCGCCGAGGAAATCCAGCACCGGCATTTTCATAATATCCACTACCAGATGATTTACGTGCTCGAGGGCTGGATGCGCAGCGAGTTCGAAGGCAAGGGTGAGATCACCATGAAAAAAGGCAGTTGCTGGCTGCAGCCGCCGCGCATCAAGCACACGGTGATGGATTTTTCCAACGACCTGGAGTTGCTCGAGATCATCATCCCGGCCAATTACGATACGGTCATGGTCAATGAACCCCCGGGCGGCCATCCCGGGGGCAAGGCTTGAGCGCTCCGGCGTTGTCAAACCGCCTGAAGGGAAGAAGTGCCCTCATCACCGGAGCGAGCGCGGGCATCGGCAAGGCCTGCGCACTGGCGCTGGCTGCCGAAGGCGTCGACCTGTTCCTGACCGGCCGCAAGCTTGCCGAGCTCAAGGCGGTTGCCGCGCAATGTGTGCAGCTTGGCGTCAAGGCCGTGGTCATCGCCGGCGACCTCAATGACGAGAATTTTGTCCGCGACCTTGCCGTCCAGGCCGCCGAGGCGGACATCCTTGTCAACAACGCCGGCATCCTCACCTACGCGCCGGTGCTCGAGGTGTCGAGGAAGGAATGCGCCGACATGTTCGCCACCAACGTTGTCGCCGCCTACGACATCGCCCTCGCGATGGCCAAGTGCATGGTCGCGCGCAAGCGCGGCCACATGGTTTTCATCACTTCGCTGTCGGCGCGCAATGTCAACGCCAATGCCGTGGTGTACGCAGCCACCAAGCACGCCTTGTCGGCGTTCGCCAAGGGCTTTCGCGTCGAGTTGAAGGGGCACAACCTCAAGGTCACCGAAATTGCGCCGGGCATGGTCGACACCGACATCCGCAAGGGCATCACCCACCCCGATGTGCTCAAGTCGATTGCCGCGCGCAAGTTCGATCCGATCAGCGCGCAGGACGTTGCCGAGGCACTGGTCTATGCGCTGACCAGTTCGCCCGGTTCCTGCCCGGACCTGATCGAACTGCGGCCGACCCTCGGCTAGGCGAGGGCCGGCATGGACCTCGGACTCAAGGGCAAGTGGGCCCTCATTACCGGTGCTTCGCAAGGCATCGGCCAGGCCATTGCCAGATCGCTGGCAAAAGAGGGCTGCAACCTGCACCTCGCGGCGCGCAACGCCGAGGCGCTCAAAGCGGGTGCGGCCGGCCTGGGCTCGGACTACGGTGTAAAGGTGGAAATCCATCCGGTCGACCTGACGGTGCGCAAGGCCGCGGCGGCGCTTGCCGCCGAATGTCCGGATGTGGACATACTCGTCAACAACGCCGGCAATACACCGCGCGGCAGTATTCTTGAAGTCGACGAGGAAACCTGGCGCCAGGGATGGGAGTTGAAGGTCTACGGCTACATCAACCTCACGCGCGAGATTTACGGCCGCATGCTGGCACGCAAATCCGGGGTCATCGTCAACGTCATCGGCATCGGCGCAGAGCGCCTCGAGTATGCCTATGCCGCGGGCTCGGCCGGCAACGCCGCCCTGGTGGCCTTCACCCGCGCCATCGGCGGCGTCAGCCTCGATTACGGCGTCAGGGTGATGGGCGTTAATCCGGGCTGGGTTGAAACGGAAAAGGCCAAACGCACGTTGCGACGGCGCGCGTTGCAGGAGCGCGGCAGCGAGGAACTCTGGCGCGAAATGGCCGTCGACATGCCGCGCGGCAGCCTGATCAAGCCCGAAGAGGTGGCCGATGTGGTGACCTTTGCCTGTTCGGCGCGATCGAGCGCGGTCTCGGGCACCATTTTCACGGTGGATGCCGGTTTTTCGGCGCGTGGCTATGCGCCACCGCGGCCGGCAAAATAGCCGTCATCCCTGAAAGGCAGGATAACGATGCACAATTTCCTCAAGCAAAAACTCGCCGCCGGGGGCATTGCCAAGTTCATGTCGCTGCGCCAGATGCGCACCGCTGACGCCGCCTTTATTGTCAGGGAATCGGGTTTTGACGGTTTTTACATCGATTGCGAGCACGGCGTGTTTTCGCTGCGCGAAGCCTCGGACCTGTGCATGGCGGCCAGCGCTTGCGGCATCACGCCGCTGGTGCGGGTGCACACCGCCTCTGTCGGCACCATTGGCACCATGCTCGATGCCGGCGCCTGCGGCATCATCGTGCCGCACGTCAGTACCGCCGTGGATGCCGCAGAGGCGGTCGCCCTGGCCAAATACCCGCCGCTCGGACGGCGTTCGGTGGCGGCACTGGGGCCGACTTCGGGCTACAAGAAAGTGCCGATAGCCGAGTCTGTCAGGTTGCGCAACGACAGCGTGATGGTCATCGCCATGATTGAAACGGCAGAGGGCGTGAAAAATGCCGATGCCATCGCCGCGGTGCCCGGCATCGATGCGCTGATGATGGGCCCTGCCGACCTGAGCCTGGAACTTGGCATTGCCGGGCAGGTGCGCCACGCGCAAATCTGCGCCGCCTACTTCAGCGCCGCTGATGCGGCGCGCCGCCATGGCAAGCATTTTGTCGCCGGCGCCGCCGGCGGCCCCGACATCGGCGAACTGATTGCCAGGGGCGCCAGGATCGTGATGGGCGGCAATGACACCGCGTATCTTATGCAGTCGCTCGCACAGGCCGCCGAGGCCATGGACAAGGCAATAAAGGGGCAGGGGTAACACCCCTGGAACTGAAACGTGCGCGCTTATCTTTGCTTTGGAGGAAGAAATATGAAACACCTTGTCAGTACATTTTTTCTGGCACTGGCGCTGGTCGCCGGCCTTGCCCAGACGGCATTCGCGCAAAGCGATTACCCGAACAAGCCCATCCGCATGGTGGTCGCCTGGCCGCCGGGCAGCCTGATCGACGTTATCGCACGCATCATCAGCGAACCGCTGCGTGAAATCCTCGGGCAGCCGATCATCATCGACAACCGCGCCGGTGCCACCGGCGTCATCGGCAGCGAAATCGTCGCCAATGCGCCGCCCGACGGATACACGCTGCTTTTTACCTCGGCCTCGCTCAATATGGTTACGGCGCTGGGCAGCCCGGCGCCGTACAAAGTGCCCGATGCCTTTGCGCCGGTGCTCAATGTCGCATGGTCGCCGTTGATCCTGGTGTCCTACCCACCGCTCGGGCTGAAATCGCCGCAGGACCTGGTTGAACTGGGCAAGGCGAGGCAGGGCAAGTTGTTTTACGCCATCAGCGGCAATGGCGCGCCATCCCATTTCACCACGGAACTGTTCAAGTTGCGGACCGGATTGCAGGCGACCTCGGTGCCCGTCAAGGGCTCTCCGCAGGCCATGACCGAGCAAATCGCCGGCCGTGTTGATTATCACTTTGCGGTTTCATCGACCGCTTTGCCGATGATCCGCACCGGCAAGGTCACCGCGCTTGCCGTGACCAGTAAATCACGGCTGTCGGTCGCGCCCGGGATTCCGACCATGGACGAACTGGGCTTCAAGGATTTTGAAGCGCGCTACTGGAACGGGGTGCTGGCGCCAAGGGGCACGCCGACGCAAATCACCGACAAGCTTGCCGCGGCCATTAACCAGGTGCTGGCCAACAAGGATGTGCTGGGAAAATTGGCGCCTTCGGCCAACGAAATAGACGGCAAAAGCGACCCGCGATCCTTTGAAGCCCTGCTCAAGAGCGATCTGAGCAACTTCGTCAGCCTGGTCAAGGCCGGCAACATCAAGACCGAATAGACTGGAAATCCGCGCCAGTCGTGGCTTTTGACTTCGGCCGCGCTACGCGCTTAACGTTCGTTACACTCACGTTAGCCTTCGCCGCAACAAGCCCTGCGGGCGTGTTGTCAGCTGATGACTCCGCCGGGTTAGCGCTTTTTCATCTGCCGGCTGAAGGTCCAGCCAAGCAGGGTCAGGCCGATGGAAGACACGGCGAACAATGGTTCCGCACCCGCGTTGTCCACCACCTTCGCGCCCACCCACACGCCGAATGACTGCGCGCTGAAAAAAGTCAGCGCAAACAGTGCCAGTGCCGAACCGCGCGCCTCGGGCGCCATTTGTGTGGCATGGGTTTGCAGCGTGTTGTGCAGCATGTAATAGCCGCAACCGATGAACATCAGGCCGATGGCGGCGACCCAGGCGGCGGGGGCGAGGGCGAGCAGCATGAAACCCGTGCCCAGGCCCGCGCCTCCGCCCAGCGCGAGCCCGCGTTCGCCCAGCGCGGCAATGAAATGCCGCGCTGAAAATGCATAAGTCGCGCCGCCCACCGCCACGGCGGCGGCAATGGTGCCGGCCACCGACGGGCTGACGCCAAAGTGCGATTGCAGGTGAGCCGGCACGAAGGACAGCGCGCCATACATCAGCATGCCCTCCGGGATGATGGTCAGCAGCACCCGGCGCACCTTGGGTCGCGACAGCAGCCCGCCGATGCGCACAAAGCCTTCGATCACGCCGCGCGCCGCGTCGGGCGGCACCTCGCGCGTCGCCGGGTTGCGGCGCGACTCGGCCAAGAGCAGCGTGCCGATTGCCGCGTAGAGGATGGCGATCAGCACGAACACCCAGCGCCAGCCGAAATGTTCGCCGACGATGCCGGCGAACATCTGCCCCAGCGCCACGCCGGCGATCTGGCCCAGCAAAAAGCGCGCGAGCACGGCCTGGCGTTCCTCGTAGCGTACGGTGTCGCCTATCCAGGCCATCGAAAGGGGAATGATGGCGCCGATGGTGGCGCCCGATGCAAAGCGCGTCACCGCCAGCCATTCGAGGCTGGGCGAGAGGGCGCAGGCGAGGGTGCCGAAGGCCGAGATCAGTGTCGCGATGCAAATGACAAAATACTTGCCAAAGCGGTCGCTGAGCGGCGCCGACACCACTTGCAGCAGGCCGTATGAAACGCCGAAGGCGGTGATAACGATGGAGGCGGCACCGGCGCTGACGCCGAACTGTGCGCCGAGCAGGGGCAGCAAGGGGTCGGCGGCGCGCGTGCTCGCGGCGCTGCCCAGGGCGGCGATGGACAGCAGCAGCACGGCGCGGTTGGACATCAGTCGCTATTCTTCATCGGTCAGGCCGTCGGAAGCAGTTCGAAGTCGTCAAAGTCGCCTTCAGCAGGGCTTTCTGTCACGGCATCAACCTTTGCCGCCGGTGGCCCGCGATGCGCCCATGCGGCCAGTGCGGCAATCGCATCCGGTGTGCCGGCCACCACCGCCTCGACGCTGCCGTCATGGCGGTTGCGCACCCAGCCGGTGAGCCCGAGGCGCAACGCCTGCTGGCGCAGGCTGAAGCGGTAGCCCACGCCCTGGACGCGTCCGGTAATAAGCAAATGCCCGGCCATAGTTAGTATTCCCTGTAAAACGGCGTAGCATTGCCGCTTTTGCCGCGCGCCACGCAAAGGAGAGTCACATGAAAACCCTGCTCAAACTCGCCGCCGCCATCGCCCTTGTCCTTGTCGCGCTGTCCGCCAGCGCCCAGGACAAGGTTGTCTATCATTTTGACGCCGGCATCGCCCAGGCGACCAAGGGACTGCGCAACATGCGCAATCACCTCGACGTCGATCCCAAGGCGCAGCTCATTGCCGTTGCGCATGCCGAGGGCGTCGACTTTCTCATGGAAGGCGCGAAGACCAGCAACAATCAGGAATTTGCCTCGCTGGTGAGCGACTTGTCGGCGCGCGGCGTGAAATTTGAAATTTGCGAAATCACCCTGAAGAATCGCGGTCTGAAAAAAGAACAGTTCATCCTCGGCCCCAGTTTCACCCCGTCGGGCGTGGTGCGCATTGCCAACCTGCAGGCGCGCGAGCACTACGCTTACCTCAAGCCCTGAGCGCGGGTTAACACTGAACACCCGCTAGCCCGTCATTCCGGGGCCGCGTAGCGGAACCCGGAATCCATGGGGTTGCAGTGGTTCGAACCCCATGGATTCCCGCTTGGCCGTTCCTCGAAACTTCACCTCGCTCCGCGAGGCTCGTTTTCGCGGGAATGACGGCTTCATACAGTGTGTTCCTAACTCCCCAGCGCCTGCAGCGTAGCCGGGTTGCGCAGGGTGACAATGGCTGCGGCGCAAATGAGCACCACCGGCACCACCACCACCGCGGCGCCGGATATGGCGTTAAGCCAGCTGAACGGCTCCACGCTTTCGCGCTTGAGCGCGACCAGGCGGTTGGCCGCGGAAATGAGCGTCAGCGGGATCAGCACCAGGCAGAAAAACTGCAGCGGCAGCACCGCCCAGGCCTTGCCCAGCAGCAGGCCTGTGCTGCCCACCAGGCCCAGTATCCAGATGCCAAACAACAGCATGTCGCTGAACACGGTGCGGCTGAGGATGCGTTTTTCCAGCTCGCTGGCGCGGTGCAGGGCGATGATCACCAGTGAGCCGGCAATGATGGCGGTGATGCTCAGTACCAGGAAGATCCAGCCGATAAGGTCGAGCGGAAGTGCGGGCATGGGTCGAACGTATCCTAAAGAATGCCCAGCAGGCGCTCGGCGCGGCTGATGGCCCCGGGCAGGTGCGACTGCAGGTTGTGCGCGCCAAGATCGGCGAGAAAGCCGCTGCGTTTCATCAGCGACAGCGGTTGTTCGTTGGCGGTGCACAGCACCAGCACCGAGCCGCGCTTGACCAGGGTCTTGCGCAGTACGTCGAGGGTATCCAGGCCGGTGGTGTCGATGTTGATGACCTGGTGCAGGTCGAGGATCATCACGCGCGGAACCTTGTCGCCATCACAGGACTCGATCAGCATTTCGAGCTTGCCGACCGCGCCGAAAAACAGCGACCCGAAAATGCGGTAGGCGATGGTGTCCGGCGGAATGCGCAAGTCCTCGGGCAGGGTGTCGTCGCCGACCTCTTCCATGGTGGTGAGGCTGGAGACGCGGTAAATGAAGAACAGGCTCGCCAGCACCAGGCCGATTTCCACCGCCACGGTAAGGTCGATGATCACCGTCAGGAGGAAGGTGCTCACCATCACCATGCGGTACTGCGGCGAGAATTGCTTCAGTTCCGGGAAGGCGTGCCATTCGCCCATGTTGTAGGCGACAAACAGCAGGATGGCGGCAAGAGCGGCAAGCGGGATGCTGCCGGCAAGCGGCGCTGCTACCAGTACGATGGCGAGCAGGGTCAGCGCGTGGATCATGCCGGCGACCGGGCTGCGTCCGCCGGCGCGCACATTGGTTACGGTGCGCGCGATGGTGCCGGTGGCTGGAATGCCGCCAAAAAACGGCACCACGCAATTGGCCACGCCCTGGGCCATCAGTTCCTGGTTGGGGTCGTGGCGGTCGCCTATCATGCCGTCGGCCACGCGCGCGCACAGCAGTGATTCAATGGCGCCGAGCAGGGCGATGGTCAGGGTCGGTGCGACGAGGTTGCGCGCGTTCGGCCAGGAGAACTCGGGCAATGCGAACACCGGCAGCCCGGTGGGGATGCCGCCAAAGCGCGAACCTATGGTCTCCAGCGGCAGATCAAATGCGGCGGTGGCGGTGGTGGCAAGGCCCAGCGCGATGATGGTGCCGGGGAGCCGCGTCATGAAACCGCCGCGGCCCGAGGGCAGGTTCTCCCCGCGGGTGTGGTCGAACAGGCCGGCGAAGCGCGGCCAGAACACGATCACGGCGAGCGAACACACGCCCATGACCATTGTCGGCAGGTGAAAGGTATGCAGGGCGTCGGCAATGGCCATGGTGGCGCTGAAAAAATCCGCCGGCATCTTGTCGATTTTCAGGCCGAAAAAATCCTTCAGCTGCGACACGGCAATGAGCACCGCGATGCCGTTGGTAAAGCCGATGATGATGGCCACCGGGATAAAGCGGATCAGCGAACCCAGGCGCGTGAGGCCCATTATAAAAAGCAGTATGCCGGCCATGACGGTGGAGATCAGCAGGTTGGCCAGGCCGTACTGCGCGATGATGCCGTAGACGATGACAATAAAGGCACCCGCCGGGCCGCCGATCTGCACACGCGAGCCGCCGAGGGCCGAGATGATGAAGCCGGCGATGATGGCGGTGAATATGCCGGCCTCCGGTTTGACGCCGCTGGCGATGGCAAAGGCCATGGCAAGGGGCAGCGCCACCACGCCGACCGTAAGGCCGGCGGCCAGGTCGTCGCTGAAGGCCTCGCGGTTATAGCCCTTGAGGCAGTCGAGGAGGCGCGGGTGAAACGGATGCAGCGGAAAATTGAAGCGCCGCTTGCCGGTTTCAGTTGATGTGGCCATCCGGCTATCTGACTTTCAGGTGGTGGGTGCGGTTTCTTTTGCGGCCCGTGCGCATGCCGCATTTGCACGCAATCGCATCGCTTTCGAAACGCAATGCGGGTAAGCGGTCGCGGGCTGCCGTTTCAGGGAGTGCGGGATACGGGGCATTCACAAGAGTCGACATTCTACCTTGGCATCGGTCAGCGCAGGACTATGACCGCGGCGATGGCGACAGCAACAACGGCTGTGGCCGCGATGATCCACAGGTCGCGCGCCGTCCATCTTGACGGGGCTGGTGTGTCATCCGCCTTCGCGGGAGGCGTCTTGGCATCGAGCCTGAGCGTGGTGGCATATTGGCCGGCAGGTTCCTCGAGTCCGACCCTGGCAGCCAGCACCTGCGTGGCCTCAAGGGAGTCGAAGTCGCGGGAAATGGCCAGCGTCGGTGCGTCGTCTGGCATGGACGCCGTGGATGCGTCACCCTGCCGCGAATTTGGCCCGGGTTGCGACAGTACGGCCGCGCGCGCATCTTTGCCGGTGAGATGCGGGGCCGCTGTCACGGTGTGCTTTGAGGCGCGCGCCTGTCCGCTTGCGGCCTGACGGGCGCATTCCCTGAGGTCGGCGGCGAGGAGTTTTGCGTCGGGGTAGCGTTCGTCGAGGTTCTTGGCGAGCATTTTTGCCATGATCAAGTCGAGCATTTCCGGCACTTCGCGATTGATTGTGCCGGGCGCGGGCGGGACGAAGTTCACCGTCTGGTACATCAGTGCGCTTACACTGTCCCCGGAAAATGGCGGGACACCGACCAGCATTTCGTAAAGAATTACGCCAAGCGAGAAGATGTCCGCGCGCGGGTCTGCGCGCTTGCCCACCACCTGTTCCGGTGCCATGTACCTGGGGGACCCCAACAGCTTGCCGGTCTGTGTTTGAACTTCGGATGTGCGCATGCGCGCGATGCCGAAGTCCATTATTTTTACCAGGCCTTCGCGCAGTACCATGATGTTCGCAGGCTTGACGTCCCGGTGGACTATGCCGCGTTCATGCGCAAAAGCGAGGCCATCGGCCACCTGCGCCGCGATATCGACCGCCTGCGCCACCGGCAGGGGTTTGCCGCCTGGCAGAAGCGCGCGAAGTTCACTGCCATCCAGGAGTTCCATCGCCATGAAGGCGACGTTATTGCAGTCGCCGATGTCGTAAATGGTGACGATGTTCGGGTGATTGAGGCCGCCCGCTGCTTTTGCTTCCTGGTAAAACCGTGCTTCGTATTCCGCGCGTTCTTCTTCGTCCGCCGAAAGGCTGATGGTCTTTATCGCCACCGCGCGGCTGAGTTTGGGGTCGATGGCCCGGTACACCACTCCCATGGCGCCGCGGCCAAGTTCGCCGACGATTTCGTAACGGCCGAGTTTTTCGTTAGCCATGGGGATAAGACGCCTGTCGGGACGATGGTCGCCGCAGGGCGCTACTTGCGCGCCTTTACGCTGCGGAAAACCGGTCCCCAGATCGGGTGGCCGGCTTCGGCCGGGTCCAGTTCAAAGTTCGGATTGAGCTCGAGTGCTTTGCGAAACTCCTCGCGGCAGAGACGCTCGCGCGAGGACACGCAATAGCTGAAGGCCAGATACTTGCGCGCCTTGACCTGGTCGCTGGTGGACAGCCCCTGGTCGAGGGAGGTTTGCAGATTCTTGATCGCATCGGCAAAACTTCCGTCTTCGTATTGCGTAATGCCCGCGGCGAGCGCCGCGCTGCCCTTGTAACTCTTGAAAAGATCGGTCACTTCCCTGACCGGTGCCGTGTTGCAGGCCGCGAGGGCAAGTGTGAGGGCACCACTCAGGATCAGGGTGCGGATGCTGGGCTTGATTTTTTTATTCCACACGGATGGAGGGATGCCGGTTTTTGCGGGGCAGTCTCGTTGCCGCACACATTATGACGCATGGCTCGGCGGTTTCATTGGAACTTGTGCTGGATGCGGACGTTGTCACCGGGTTTGACGGTGAGATTGGCGACATGGTTGGGGAAAGTGGTGTTGCGCACCTCGATGACATGGGGGCCGGCGTCGACCTTGAGGGTTTTAAGCGGCGGGCTGACGCCGTGGCTCTTGCCGTCGACGTACACCTCGCCCCAGGGCAGGATTGCAAGATTGACCACGGCGCGCGCTGGACGCGTGCTGCCGCCTTTGGATTTTGCCGCGACTTTGGCTTCGGGTCTTGCTTCCGCCGGCTTTTTCGCCGGGTCTTGGGCGACATTCCCGGCTGCCGGCTTGGGTGCCGATGCCGTCACTGCGGGTGCCGGTGGCGCGGCGGGCCGCGCCAGCATGCGAATTATCGCGCCGGCGCCGACAATCGCCGCGAAAGTCAGCGTAACGGCGAGCAGCAGCCGCCTGTTGCGCGGCGGCGGCGGTGCGGCGGCGACCGCGGCGACCGCGGCGGGGGCGGGGATCGGCCGCAGGTTGGGGCCCGGGGCGCCGACCCCGTAGACCTCGTGCTCGCGCACATGCTTGTCGGTGCGCGAACCTTCGTAGCTGAACAGCGGGGCATAGTCTTCGGACAGTCGCGAAACGACCTCGTAGTACGAGCGCGACGCCAGAATCTGTCCCGGGCTGGAAAAACTCATGACCCGCTGCGCGACGTTAATCCCGTCGCCAATGATATTCAGCTGCCCGTTGATGTCCTTGACCAGACGTACCGGGCCCAGGTTGATGCCGATGCGCACCGGCAGGTGGCCGGGGTCTTCCGGGAGGGGGATGGCGTCGCGCAGCGCGGCCGCGACAAACAAGGCTTCTTCCGGATCGCCAAGAAAACTGATGGCGGCGCCGTCGCCCGTGTCGAGGATGATGCGTTCGGCAGTTGCGATGTGGGCGAGCGCATCTGTCAACAGCGCGTTAAAGCGCTGTTTCAGGCTGAGCTGCTCGCTGACCGATTTCTTTGAGTACTCAACGATGTCGATGAACAGCACACTGCCGACGAAGGTGCGATTGGATTGATCGCGCATGGTTTTGGTATTGGCGGTGGTGCGGGGGTGCGGACTTATTTTATCCGCATGCCGGGCGTCGCCCCGCTGTCTGGCGAGAGGATGAACAGGCCCGCATTTTTGCCGCCGGCGTCATCGCTCGCAGCCAGCACCATGCCCTCGGACAGGCCGAATTTCATTTTGCGCGGAGCGAGGTTGGCGACCATCACCGTGAGGCGCCCTTCCAGTGTCGCCGGATCGTAGGCCGACTTGATGCCGGCGAACACCGTGCGCGTCTCGGTGCCGATGTCCAGGGTCAGTTTCAGCAGTTTGTCGGCGCCCTCGACATGTTCGGCTTTGACGATTTTTGCAACGCGCAGGTCGACCTTGGCGAATTCGTCAATGGAGATGGTCGCAGCGGCGGTGGCCGGTGCTGCCGGGCCGGGTGAAGTCGGGTGCGGCGTGGAGGCGATGGCTGGAGAGCCGCTATGGGCGGGCTTTTCCGGGGTATTGGTCATTTTATGGGCCTCCTTCGCCGGCGCTGCAGCCGGAATGTCGAACAGCGCATCGAGCTGCTTTTCCTCGACGCGCGTCATCAGGTGCTTGTAGTCGTTGATGCGGTGGCCGTCGGGCAGCAGCGCCGCCACGTCCGCCCAGGCCAGCGGCTTGATATTGAGGAATTTCTCCACCTCGGCGGCGAGCGCGGGCATCACCGGTTTGAGGTAAATGGTCAGCAGGCGGAACATTTGCAGCGCTTCAGAGCAGGCCGATTGCAAGGCGGCGTCCTTGCCCGCCTGCTTGGCCAGTTCCCAGGGCTTGAGCTCGTTGACGCAGGCGTTGACTTCGTCGGCGAGTGCCATGATGTCGCGCAAGGCCTTGCCGAACTCACGGCCGTCGAGGCATTGCGCGATGCCCGGCGCGGCGGCCTGCAGTTTCGCGATGAGTGCGTTGCTCCCGGCGGCGCTGATGCGGCCCTCAAAGCGCTTGGCGATAAACCCGGCGCAGCGGCTGGCGATGTTGATGTACTTGCCGACGAGGTCGCTGTTCACCCGCGCCATGAAATCGTCCGGGTTGAAGTCGACGTCCTCGACATTGGCGCTCAGTTTGGCGGCGATGTAATAACGCAGCCACTCCGGGTTCATGCCGATATCAAGATAGCGCAACGGGCTGATGCCGGTGCCGCGGCTCTTCGACATTTTTTCGCCCGACACGGTGATAAAACCGTGCACGAACACGTTGTCCGGCACCTTGTAGGGCGTGCCGGCGAACTTGAGCATGGCCGGCCAGAACAGGGTGTGGAAGTAAATGATGTCCTTGCCGATGAAATGCACCTGCTCGGTCCTGGAATCGGCCATGAAGGCGGCAAAATCAATGCCCTTTTTGGCGCAGTAATTTTTGAAGCTGGCGAGGTAGCCCACCGGCGCGTCCAGCCAGACGTAAAAATACTTGCCGGGCGCGTCGGGGATTTCGATGCCGAAGTAGGGCGCATCGCGCGAAATATCCCAGTCGCCAAGGGCTTTGTCCGCCTCACCGTCCAGCCACTCCTTGGCCTTGTTCGCCACCTGCGATTGCAGCCGGCCGGGCTCGTCCACCCACTGGCGCAGGAAGGCGGTGCATTTGGGATCGGACAGGCGGAAAAAATAATGCTCCGATGATTTCATCACCGGCTTGGCGCCCGACAACGTGGAATAGGGATTTACGAGATCGGTGGGGGCGTAGACCGAGCTGCAGTTCTCGCAGGCGTCGCCGTACTGGTCGCGGGCGCCGCACTTGGGGCACTCGCCCTTGATGTAGCGGTCGGCGAGGAACATGCCCTTGACCGGGTCGTAGAACTGCTCGATCGACTTGGTGTAGATCAGCCCCGCGGCCTTGAGGCGGCGGTAGATGTCCTGCGACAGCGCGGTGTTCTCGGGCGAATGCGTCGAGTGCCAGTTGTCGAATTCGATGTGAAAGCCGTCAAGGTATTGTTTGCGGCCTGCTGCGATGGTGGCGACAAATTCCTCTGGCTTTTGGCCGGCTTTTTCGGCCGCGAGCATGATGGGTGCGCCATGGGCGTCGTCGGCGCCGACAAAATGCACCTCATGGCCTTGCATGCGCTGGAAGCGTACCCAGATATCGGCCTGGATGTACTCCATGATGTGACCGATGTGAAACGGCCCGTTGGCGTAGGGCAGTGCGGTGGTGGCAAAGATGCGGCGATGCGTCATGGGTTGCGTCACGAGTTGCGTTATTAGGCCGTATTAGCAAGCGTAAAGGCAGCAAAACCAACATTTTAGCGCCTCGGACGGGGTAAATTCGATAAAATTGGTTTTTCCCCGAATTAACCGTTGCGGTCCGCCTGCGACACTCAGGAGCATTCATGGCTGTAACCGAAGCACAAATCCTTGCCGCGCTGGCCGAAGTCATCGACGCGAATACCGGCAAGGACCTCGTCGCGACCAAATCGGCGCGCAATATCAAGATAGCCGGCGGTAGTGTGGCGCTCGATGTCGAACTGGGCTACCCGGCCAAGAGCCAGGTCGAACTCATGCGCAAGGCGGTTACGGCCAAGCTGCGCGGCGTGGCGGGCGTGACCGCAGTCAGCGCCAATGTCACCTGGAAAATCGTCTCGCACAGCGTGCAGCGCGGCGTGAAACTGGTGCCGGGCGTGAAAAATATCATCGCCGTCGCCTCGGGCAAGGGCGGTGTGGGCAAGTCCACCACCGCGGCCAATCTCGCGCTTGCGCTCGCCGCGGAGGGCGCGTGCGTGGGCATTCTCGATGCCGACATTTACGGCCCGTCGCAGCCGACCATGCTGGGTATCAGCGGCCGGCCCGAGTCCAAGGACGGCAAGACGCTCGAGCCGATGATGGGCCACGGCCTGCAGGCCATTTCCATCGGTTTCATGATCGACGTGGATACGCCCATGGTCTGGCGCGGCCCGATGGTGACCCAGGCGCTCGAGCAGTTGTTGAAGGACACGCGCTGGCAGGACGTGGATTACCTCATCGTCGACATGCCGCCGGGAACCGGCGACATCCAGCTGACGCTGGCGCAAAAAGTGCCGGTTACCGGCGCGGTCATCGTCACCACGCCGCAGGACATCGCGCTGCTCGATGCGCGCAAGGGCCTCAAGATGTTCGAGAAGGTGGGCATCCCCATCCTCGGCATTGTCGAGAACATGAGCACCCACATCTGCACCAAGTGCGGGCATGAAGAGCATATTTTTGGCACCGGCGGCGCCGACCGCATGGCGAAAGAATACGGCGCCGAGGTGCTTGGCCACCTGCCGCTCGATATGGGCATTCGCCAGCAGGCCGATTCGGGCCGGCCCACCGTGGTGTCCGACCCGGACGGCGCGGTTACGGCAATCTACAAGACCATGGCGCGGCGCATCGCCGTGAAGATTTCCGAGCAGGCCAAGGACATGACGGCCAAGTTCCCGAATATCGTCATTCAAAATACGTGAGCAGGCGTTGAATACGGCAATCCGTCCGTCATTCCGGGGCCGCGTAGCGGAACCCGGAATCCATGGGGTCAGGCAGGGCGCGATACGACGAACCCCATGGATTCCCGCTTGCGCGGGAATGACGAGTCTGTTTGCCATATTCAACCAATAATTCGCATTTGACCCCAATTTTCCGGAGGTGTTGTGAGCATTAAATCCGACAACTGGATCCGCCGCATGGCCCGGGAACAGGGGATGATCGAGCCCTTTGAGTCCGGGCAGGTGCGCGAGGTGAACGGCAGCAAGATTGTTTCCTACGGTACTTCGAGCTACGGCTACGACATCCGCTGTTCCAATGATTTCAAGATTTTCACCAACATCAATTCGACCATCGTCGACCCGAAGAATTTCGACGAAAAGTCATTCGTCGATTTCAAGGGCGACGTGTGCATAATCCCGCCCAATTCCTTTGCCCTGGCGCGCACCGTGGAGTATTTCCGCATCCCGCGCAACGTGCTCACCGTCTGCCTTGGCAAGTCGACGTACGCGCGTTGCGGCATCATCGTCAACGTCACGCCCTTCGAGCCGGAGTGGGAGGGCTATGTGACGCTGGAGTTCTCCAACACCACGCCGCTGCCGGCGAAGATTTACGCCAACGAGGGTGTGGCGCAGGTGGTGTTTTTCGAGTGCGACAAGGACGACGTCTGCGAGACTTCGTACAAGGACCGCGGCGGCAAGTATCAAGGCCAGCAAGGTGTCACCCTGCCCAAAATCTGAGCGCCCCTGCCTTCGCGCCGGCGAGCTTGCGCTGGCGTTGGGGCTGATTGTAGGCACATGTGTAGGCACATGTGTAGGCACATGGTTGTCTGTCGGTGCCGCGGCTGCCGCCGACAAACTGCCGGTGGACCAGGTCTACGAGGCCAAAGACCTGATCTGCGACTTCTACCATACCGACTCGGTATCCGAGTACATGAGCCTGCTGGGCGCGGCGCCGCGGGCCGACCTGTTCATGGTGATGGAGGACATCCGGCGCGAGTTGTCCACTGCGCGGGCCGTCATCGGCCGCGGTGCGAGGGCGCGACCACTGAAAATTTACGAGGGCGAAGCGGGCCTGCATTTTGTCGAGGACCGCGAGGCCAGCGTCGTCGTCACCACCCTGGTTTCCTGCTCGCGCTGGAAGCGCAAGGGCGGGCGCAACCTGTGCACCCGCTTTGACGCGCTCAACGCCTGGCATTTTGACGCCAGCGTGCACCAGGATCCGGATCGCGCCTTTCACCGACTGGGTACCAGCTCCTACCGCGGCAGCTGCGAACCCTGGAAAATGCCCTGAGCGGGCATCCCCTATCCGGGCACCACGCGGATTTCAGTGCCACCGCAGCACACCACCTGCCCGACCTTGATCTTGGCGGTCTTGCGCGACTCGGCGACGCCGTCAACGGTGACGCCGCCTGCGGCGACCAGCGCCTTGCCGGCGCCGCCGCTGCCGGCGAGGCCGGTCAACTTGAGCAGATTGTTGAGTTGCACGTGCTCGCGGTCGAGCGCGAATGTAATGGTGTTCAAGTTGCTCCTGTCTGCGCAGCGGGAAGGCTGTCGCACGAGTGCGGTTTGGACGAGGATAGCAGAAGGCCGCCGACAGCCAATTCCGGCCTTGACCGGCGAAACTCCGGGCGTATAATCCCGCGAAAATTGCCCATGCCCATACACAGCGTGATACCCACCCCGGAATGCCCCAGCGCGGTCGATAAGCTCATCGTCGCCCGCGGCATTGCCGTGCGCCGGGCTTAGCGGTGCGATCCTTGCGCTACCCAGACAAGCCACCCCCGGCCCCTTCAAGGCTATCCAGGTCCACACCGTTGATTTGCGCTTCGCGGTGCGCGCTGTTGCGTGCGCACCCGGGCCTGCCTTTCTGAAGACCAGCAAGGGCGCCCGCGCCCGCCATCCAACCGCCTGCACCGCGTCCGCTTCCCGGAGAATGCCATGAAGTTTCGCTTTCCCGTCGTCATCATCGACGAAGACTTTCGTTCCGAAAACACCTCCGGCCTGGGTATCCGGGCGCTGGCCAAGGCGCTCGAGGGCGAGGACATGGAGGTACTGGGGGTCACCAGCTACGGCGACTTGTCGCAGTTCGCGCAGCAGCAGTCGCGCGCCTCGGCCTTCATCCTGTCGATCGACGACGAGGAATTCACGCCCGGGCCGGAGCTTGACCCGGCGGTGCTCAACCTGCGCACCTTTATCGAAGAAATCCGCCGCCGCAACGCCGACATCCCGATTTACCTTTACGGC
>Ga0194061_1000710_pt1 | contig 20209 bp, 20 predicted proteins | sample SepL2221m_MetaG_FD_163423 | JGI IMG/M metagenome (GOLD analysis project Ga0194061, IMG submission 163423) | Anoxic zone freshwater microbial communities from boreal shield lake in IISD Experimental Lakes Area, Ontario, Canada - Sep2016-L224-21m | ecosystem: Environmental > Aquatic > Freshwater >... | reverse complement strand
CAAAGCAATCCGGTGCAGAGCGAGGGGGCGCTGGACTGGCTCAATCGAATGGAGCCCAAACGGGGGGAGTTCAAGACGGACGAAGCGTTCGAGGAGGCCCTTCAGGGGTTTAAGAGGCGGACTCAGGCAACACGTCAAAACGCAACCTCGAAGGACTCACAAACGGAGTAACACTGTCAGACGGCACGAGCGGCGACTTCGGTCACTTCGCCCCGCCCGGGCCGCAGAACGACCTCTTCGAAAAGTGGCGCAACATAGACCCGTTCAAGATGACGACAGCGGACTGGGTGATGATGGATCTCGACGTGTCGGATTCAGTGGGGCTATACGCCGCTGCGTGGAGCGCCGCTCAACTACGGGCTGGCTTTTCGGACAAGGACGCCTTGGCCTCGCTCAAGAAGTTCGAGGCGACCTTCCCTGATGCCCTAGAAAAGTCCGCCAGCTCCCCGATGGTCATGCCCTTGGGGCAAGGCCCCCAGATGCCATCAGCTCCGCGCATGGCATTGAAGGGCGGCTCGAACACTAGCACGAGGTCTTTATCTGGTGATATGAACACTGGCATTGGCAAGCCTCCTGCGAAAAGTGTACCAAAAAAGTTGAAATTCGAGGGGCTCGGCTTCTCGATAACCCAAGCGTCTGCGGAGCGTGGCAGAACTACATCATCGCAAAAATAGCCCGAGGCTAGGACTCCCGCGCCGCAGGGAGGGGGTAAGCAATTTTGGGGGTAGAATTGGGGGTATGCCCTAAATTAAATTAGGAAGATTGACGATAATAGGGGCTTTCAAGCTCATTTGTGATTCCCCCTCCCGCACCAAGACAGGCGAATCGAAGGATCGAGGCTTTACCTTGCCAGCCCGCATTGGCGGGGTTCCTTTAAAATCCCGTACCGGAGAATGTCATGGAATGGCTCGCTGATCCCCAGGCTTGGATCGCCCTCGCCACCCTCACGCTGCTCGAGATCGTGCTCGGCGTGGACAACATCATTTTCATTTCCATCCTGGTCGGGCGGCTGCCACCCGAACAGCGCGACCGCGCGCGGCGCATCGGCCTCGCGCTGGCGATGGGCTCGCGCATTGCCTTGTTGTTGTCACTCGCCTGGATCATGACGCTGACCGAGCCGTTGTTCAGCGTGCTGTCGCAGGTCATTTCCGGCCGCGACATCATCCTGCTCGGAGGCGGCCTGTTCCTGCTGTGGAAAAGCGTCCACGAAATCCACAACAGCCTTGAGGGTGAAGTGGAGCAAGGCGGCGTTGCTGCGGGCGCCGCGACCTTTGGCGGCGTGCTGGTGCAGATCGCCGTGATCGACATCGTTTTTTCGCTCGACTCGGTCATTACCGCGGTCGGCATGGTCAGCCAGGTCGAGGTCATGATCACGGCGATTGTCATTGCCGTGGGGGTGATGATGTTCGCCGCGCGCGCCATCGGCGAATTTGTCGACCGCCATCCGACCATCAAGATGCTGGCCTTGTCCTTCCTGATCCTGGTCGGCGTGGCGCTTATCGGCGAGGGTCTGGGTGTGCACCTGCCCAAGGGCTACATCTACTTCGCCATGGCCTTTTCGGTGGCGGTGGAAATGCTCAACATCCGCATGCGTGCACGCCGTTCCGCGCCGCTGCAGTTGCGCAAACCGCTGGAAAAAAGCCGGGAATAGCCGCCTTGGGTTTCGCGATTCAGCTGACAACAAGCCCTGCGGGCGTGTTGTCAGCCGATTCAGCCCCTGATTTCAGTCCTTGAACGCCTCGACCTGTATCAACAACTTGACGTCGTCGCCGATCACCGGCAGGAAGGCCTTCATGCCGAAGTCGGACCGCTTGAGCTGGCCGGTGAGGTTGCCGCCGCACTGGTCTTTTTTGGAGCGCGGATGCTGGCCGCAGGCGAAATTAGTGAAGGTGAGCGTGACCGGCTTGGTGACGCCGAGCAGGGTCAGTTCGCCCTCGACCACGGACGGCGCGTCACCCTGGTAGATGAAGCGGGTGCTCTTGTAGACCATCGTCGGGAACTGCTCGACGTTGAAGAACTCCTTGCCTTTCACGAAACCTTCCATGAAGGCGTGGCCGGTGAGAAACGACGCGGTTTGGATGGTCACTTCCACGCTGCCGCTCCTGGCCGCGTTGTCGAGCATCGCCTTGCCGGCCGACTTGGTGAACGTCGCGATGTAATTGGAAAAACCGTTGTGGTTGATCTCGAGGCGCGGCAGCGTGTGGTCCGGGTCGAGGGTGTAGGACACCGGCGCGGCCTGTGCTGCAGTGGCGAGGGATGCGGCCAGTGTCGCAAGTGCGGCAAAGCCAGGAACGTGTTTCATGTTGCCTCCTGTTGGGTGGGATTATTTTTTGGTCAAAAATACCTTGAACCGGACTGCCACTTCATTGGCGACCACACTGGTATCGGTCCAGATGCCGTCGCCGATCTTGAATTCATTGCGCTTGAGCGGCACGCTGCCCTCGAGAAGGGTCCCGCCGTTCAGCGGCTTTGCCGCAAACGTGGCGGTAACCTCGCGCGTCACCCCTTTGAGGGTGAAGGTTGCGGGCGACTCGAAACGGTCGCCGCCCAGCGCCTTGGCGCCGGCCGCCGTGAACACGGATTTTGGAAACTGTTTGGTATTGAACCATGACGCGCCCTGAATTTCGCTGTTCCAGGTTGCGTCGCCGATATCGACGCTGGTGACGTCCACTTCGATGCTGGCCTTGGTCGCCTCGGGTCTGGTTGCATCGAAGCTGACCTGCGCTGCAAATTTGCGAAACTTGCCGCTGCCGGGCACGTTTTCCTGCTTGAACCCGAACGTGATTTCGCTGCGCGACAGGTCGACGGTTTGTGCAGCGGCCGGCGGTGCGAAGGCCAACGAAAACGACAGGGCGATGAGCGGCGGCAGGTGGAAACGCGGGGGTCTCATGTTTTCTTCCCGGGGAGCATGCGCGACATGATGCCATCGCGGTTGATTAAAAGGTGTTTCAGTGCGGCGGCAACGTGCAGGCAGATCAGCGCACCAAGCGAGTAATTAATGGCCATGTGGACAAACTTCAGGGTGAGGGCAAGCCCGCCGTCCTTGTTCACAACATCCGGCAGTTGCAGCATCGCCAGGCCAAAGGGCACCGTTGGCACGCCCGCCGCGGAAGAATACAACCAGCCGGAGACGGGGGTGGCGAGCAGGAACACATAGAGCAGGGCGTGGCTGACACGCGAGGCGGCCACCTGCCACGCCGGCATCCATGCGGGCAGGGGCGGCGGCCGGTGCCCCAGGCGCCAGAGCAGCCGTACCATGACGAGGCAGAAAACGCTCACGCCAATCCACTTGTGGTACGAGAAGAGCGTGAGTTTTTGCGGGCTGAATTTCAGGTCCACCATGTACAAGCCCACTGAAAAACTGCCGACCAGCAACAGCGCGGTCAGCCAGTGCAGGAGGATTGCCGCCCCGCTGTAACGGTGCGCGCTCATGCGGTGTGAATGTGTGAAAGGGACGTCATTTTGTCTGGACGGCGTAGCGTTTGAGCGCGTCCTCGGCCAGCACCAGACCGTGCCCTGGCGTGGCGGGCAGGCTGAGCGTGCCTTGCCGGCTCATTTGCGGCCAGCCGGTGAACAATGGTTCGAGCAGGGGAAAATCCTCCAGCCAGGTGAGATTGGGCGCGGCTGCGGCAAGATGAATAAACAGGCCGGGCAGAAAATGTCCCGAGGCCTCCATGCCAAAGGCCTCGGCGACGCGCATCACACGCAGGCATTCGGTAAGGCCGCCCATCGCGGCAAGGTCCGGCTGCACCATGCCAAGCAGGCACTCCTCGATATACGGCAGCGCTTCGGCCATCCCTTGCAGGTGCTCGCCCGTGGCCATCAGCCGCGGGTAGGCGGTGGCGAGGGCGCGGTAACCGGCGAGGTCATCGGCGGGGAGCGGTTCCTCGACAAACAGCGCGCCACAGTCCGCCGCACAGGCGAGAAGGCGGCGCGCCGATAGCGCAGTGCATTTTTCGTTGGCGTCGGTCATCAATTCCACGCCGTCGGGAATGGCTTTGCGCACCGCCTCCAGCAAGGCCTGGTCGGAGGGCTTGCCCGAGGCGCGCGGCTTGACGCCGCGGAAACCCAGGGCGCTCTGGCGCGCCGCAGATTCCGCGGCCTCCTCGGGCGACTGCAGCGTGTTGAAGCCGCCGCTGGCGTAAAGTGGTACTTCACGCGCGCTGCCGCCGCCGGCGCCGCCCATCGCAATGCCAAGTGGCACACCGAGTGTTTTTGCGTAGGCGTCCCACAAGGCCGTGTCGATGGCGGCAAGGCCGACATAATTGGGGCCGCGGCGGGTGCGGTTGAATGTGGCGGCGAGTTGCCGCCAGGTCGCTTCCGGATGGTCAAACGCCCGGCCCTGCAGTTGCCCGGCAAGCGCCTGCGCCGCGGCGAAGGGCGCGGCGCTTGAACCGGCCACCACATAGCTAAAACCGAGGCCTGCGGCACCATCATCGAGTTGCGTATTCGCGACAATCACATCGACGCTGGTGACGCCGGTGCCGCCGGCGGGCCGGTCGAGTTTAAAGCGCAGCAACGAGCAGGTAATCTGGCTTATTTTCATGGCATGGCCGGATGATGCAGACGGCGCAGTGTAGCAAGTGTCCGGTCGCGACCCAAGTGGTAAGCTTGCCGCCACCATTATTGAGCGCGCCGCGGATCGTGTCCCATGCCTGAATTGAAACTCGCCGTTATCGACGTCAAGCCCGGCGCTGCGATGGAAAGTCAGTCCGGCCTGGCCAACCTGCGCCCGCGCATTTACGGTGCCTACATGGAGCCCGCGGGTAAAAAGCGGGTTGCCGCCATCGTCATGCACCCGACTAGCAATTTCATGGGCCATTACCTCATTGCGCCGCTGGCCGAACGCGGCGTCACCTGTCTGGGCCTGAATTCGCGCTACCCAAACAACGACAGCCAGCTGCTGATGGAGCGGGTGATACAGGACATGGGCGCGGGGGTGAAGTTCCTGCGCGCGCAAGGTTATGAAAAAGTAATTCTGATCGGCAATTCCGGCGGTGCGGCGATATCGGCGTTCTACCAGGCGCAGGCGGAAAAACTCACCGCCACGCATTTTCCCGATGGCAGGCCGACATATTTTGACGCGACGGATTTTCCGCCCGTTGACGGCATCGCGCTGTGCGGTGCGCACGAGGGGCGCTCGCGCCTTTTTCTCAAATGGATTGACCCGTCGGTGACCGACGAACACGACGCTTTTGCCGCCGATCCGCAGCTTGACCTGTACGACCGGCAAAACGGGCCGCCTTTTTCGCCTGAATTCCTGCGGCGGTTTTATGCGGCACAAAAAGCCCGGCGCGACACTATCGAGAACTGGGTACTGGCCCGCCTCAAGGCGCTGGAAGCCGATGCAAGCGGCCCGCAGGACCAGGCCTTTGTCATTTACCGGACCCACGCCGAACCACGCTGCCTAGACTTGTCGCTGGATGCCAATGACCGCGTTGCCGGATCGATCTGGGGCGATGCGCGCGCCATCAATTACGCCGCCAATGCCTTTGGCCGCTACACCAGCCTGCGCGCCTTCCTGTCGCAGTGGTCCTCGCGCTCGCGCGCCGACGGCCCGGACAACCTCGCGCGCACCAGTGTGCCGGTGCTGCTGTTCACCTACACCGCCGACGCCTCGACTTTTCCGAGCACGCGCGACTTGTGGCTGGCGGCGGCAAAGGGGCGTGTGCGCAACATCGACATCAAGGGCGGCGATCATTACCTCACCGGGCAGCCCAAATTGGTGGCGCAGGTCGCCGATGAACTTGCCGCGTGGGCGGAAAAGCTTTGAGGCACGTGCGATGAAGATAAGTGTCGTCGGCGCGGGTGCGCCGGTTTTTACGATCGCGCCATCGCCAACGAGGTCTGAACGATGAAAATCTGTGTCGTTGGCGCGGGTGAACCGGCTTTTACGATCGCGCCCGTGCCAACAAGGATTGAACGATGAAAATATGTGTCGTTGGCGCTGGCGAACCGGCTTTTACGATCGCCCCCGCGCCGACAAGGATTGAACGATGAAGATATGTGTCGTCGGCGCGGGTGCGATAGGCTGCTGGTTTGGCGCCTGGATGGCGCGCGCCGGGCACGAGGTGTCGCTGCTGGCGCGCGGCGCGCACCTGGCCGCCTTGCAGGCGGGTGGCCTGAAATTCGAGGACGGCGACAAGCGCGAAACCTTTGCCGTGCGCGCGGCGGCTGAGCCGGCAGATCTGGGCCGGCACGACCTCGTACTGATCGGGCTAAAGGGCTATTCCATTGCGGCCATGCTGCCGCGCCTTGTGCCGCTGCTTGGCGCCGATACGATGGTGATGCCGGCCATCAACGGCCTGCCCTGGTGGTATTTTTACAAGGAAGGCGGGCGTTTCGATGCATCGACCATCGCCTGCCTTGATCGCAACGGTGACATGCTTACCGTCCTCGACCCGCGCCATCTCATTGGCTGCGTGGTGCACGGATCGGCCGAGGTGGTCGCCCCCGGTGTGGTGCGCCACAACAGCGGCGACCGTTTTATCGTCGGTGAACCCGACGGCAGCGAATCGCCGCGTGTGCTTGCCCTTGCCGCGGCGATGCGCGCCGCCGGCTTTGATGCACCGGTTACGCCGCGCATTCGCGAGGAAATCTGGACCAAGCTCGCGGGCAACTTGTCCTACAACCCGGTCGCGGCGCTGACCCTCGCGCGCATGGATGAAATCAACGCCAACGAGTCGTTGCTGGAACTCATCCGGCCGATGATCGCCGAGACCATTGCCGTGGCCGCCGCCTATGGCGTGACCATACCGGTGACGGTGGAGGAGCGCATAGGCATCGCGCGCAAGATCGGCCGTGCGAAAATTTCCATGCACCAGGATATAGAGCGTGGCAGGCCGCTTGAAACCGATGGCATCATAGGCAGCGTGGTTGAACTGGCGCGCCGCGCCGGGGTGGCGACGCCGGTGACCGGCGCGGTGCTGGCGCTGATCGAGGAGCGGGCGCGCCATATCTGACCGTCCTGCCGGAGATCGGCCTGTGGCTGCCCAGGATGTTGTTCTAAAAAGGCAATATTGGCCGCCTTCAACGGACTGGAACGGCTGCGAAACATGGGTTAAAGTATCGCGAAACGCCCGTCCGACGGGACGGCCGCGCAGATGCAAGAGTGGGGGGTATGTATGTTTGCAATCGTCTACAAGTCCGACGGCTTTCCGATCTCGGTACAGGTGACGGGGGTGACGCCGGATCCGGTGGTGACCTGGTCGGACGAGGGCTCGGCCAAGGGCTTTATCCAGTCCAAGGGCGGCGAGGCCGACTTCATGGCGGTCGCGGTCGATGACGCCAGCATGGACGCGATGGCCAAGGCGATTGGTTGCCCGGTGGAACAACTGATGTTCGAGCCTTACCCGTCTTGACGCCCGCATCGCGGACATGAAAAAAGCAGCCTGGGGCTGCTTTTTTTTCGTCCCGACCGGCACTCAGGCCGGCAAGGACACTTCGAGATTGTCTATGAGACGCGTCGTTCCCAGCCGTGCCGCGCCCAGGATCACCAGTTCGCGATCGGCGGCGGAGGGCGCCAGCAGGTCCGCCTGCCGGCGAATGGCGACATAGTCGGGCTGCCAGTGTGTCTGCCGCAACTCCTTCGTCACGGCCGATTCCAAGGCGGCGTAGTCGCGTGCGCCGGAAAGCATTTTCTCGCGCAGGCCGCAAAGGGCGCGGTACAGCCGCGGCGCCTCGGCGCGCTCGACCGCCGACAGGTAGGTGTTGCGCGAAGACAGCGCAAGGCCGTCGGCGGCGCGCACGGTGTCGCCCGGGACGATGCGGATGGGCAGGGCAAACTGCCGCACCATGCCGCGCACAATCAGCAGTTGCTGGTAATCCTTCTTGCCGAACACCGCCGCCTGTGGCTGCACGATGTTGAACAACTTCAGCACGACCGTGGCCACGCCGCGGAAAAAGCCCGGACGAAACTCACCCTCGAGCAGCTTCGCCAATTGCGGCGGATCGACCTGGAAGGCCTGCGGCTCGGGATAGAGCTCGCGCTCGGGCGGGGCGAACACCACGTCGACGCCGGCCGCCTCGAGTTTGGCGCAGTCGTCGGCAAAGGTGCGCGGGTATATTTCAAAATCATCGCCGGGTGCGAACTGCAGCGGGTTGACAAAGATACTGGCGACGACGCAATCGCAATTGCCACTGGCGCGCGCCAGATTCATCAGCCCAATATGACCGTCATGCAGGTTGCCCATGGTCGGCACCAGCGCGACGCGGCGGCCGGCCAGCGCGCTGCGCGTCGCGGCGATGGTTTCAATGACTCTCATGCGAATCCGGAAGGCCTAGAAGCAATGTTCGGCCGCGGGATAGCGGCGCGCCTTGACCTCGCCTACATAGTTGCGCACCGCATCGGCGATCGACGGGGCGCCCTGCATGTAGTTTTTCACAAAGCGCGCTTTTTTACCGGGGAAGACCTCGAGCATGTCATGCAGCACCAGAATCTGCCCGGAGCAATCGGGCCCGGCGCCTATGCCGATGGTGGGAATGCCGGCGGCGGCGGTGATCGCCTTGCCCAGCTTGGCCGGGATGGCTTCGAGAAGCAGCATGCCGGCGCCGGCCGCTTCCAGCGCCGCCGCCTCGGCGAGAATGCGCGTTTCGGCATCGGCGTCGCGCCCCTGCACGCGGTAGCCGCCCAGCCGGTTGACCGACTGCGGTTGCAGGCCGATATGCGCCCACACCGGCACGCCGCGGCTGGAGAGGAAATTCACCGTCTCGGCCATTTCCAGGCCGCCTTCGAGCTTGACCATGTGCGCGCCGGAGCTCATCAGTTTTACCGCGCTCTCGAAGGCCTGCTGCGGCGAGACCTGGTAGCTGCCAAAGGGCAGGTCGGCGGCGATGAAGGTATGTTTGGCGCCGCGTGCGACGCAGGCGGTGTGATAGGCCATGTGTTCGAGCGTCACCGGCAGGGTCGAATCGTGGCCCTGGATGACCATGCCGAGCGAGTCGCCGACAAGAATGCACTCGATGCCCGCCTCATCGAGCAGCGCACCAAAGCTCGCGTCGTAGGTCGTGAGCGTCGCGATGGGTGTTCCCTCATCGCGTAATTTTTGCAGCGTGGCGAGCGTGATGCGGCCCATGGTCTAACTCCCCAGGTTGAAGAACTCGCGCTGTCCGCGCATCGCGCCGATGCGCTGGACCAGCAGGTCGAAATCGGCGGCGTCATCGACAAAATTAAGCCGCTCGGAATTGACGATCAGTACCGGCGAGCCGTCGTAATGGTAAAAAAACTTGCTGTAACTGTCCGCCAGCAGCGCGAGGTACTCGGGCGTTATCGGCCGCTCGTAGTCGGCCGAGCGGCGCTTGACGCGCTCGTGCAGTGTGTCCGGGTTGGCCTGCAGGTAGATCACCAGGTCCGGAACCGGCGCCTGCGGCTTGAGCGTGTCGTAAATCTGCTGGTAAAGCACGAACTCGTCGTTGCTCAGCGTCAGCCGGGCAAACAGCGGATCCTTGTCGATGAGGAAGTCGGACACCGTGGACTTTTCAAACATGTCCAGCTGCTTCAGGTCGCGCAACTGGTTGATGCGCTGGAACAGGAAAAACAACTGCGTCGGAAGGGCGTAGCGCGCCATGTCCTGATAAAAACGCGCGAGAAAGGGGTTTTGCTCGGGCCGCTCGAGCAGCAGCCCGCTGTCCAGCCGCGCGGCGAGGCGCTGCGCCAGCGTGGTCTTGCCCACGCCTATGGGGCCCTCGACGACGATGTATTTGTATTTTGAAAGGGGCACGGCTTTTGTCCGGAACGGGTGTGGCGGCGGTCTTTGACGGCACCGCCTGCTGCAGTGATCAGGTGCGAAAGATGAAGTAGACGGCGCCCATGATACACAAGGTACGGGGACACAAGGCCACAGGTAATCGGGCGTGGGCGATATCAGGCCCCAAGCTTTTCAACGGGCTGGCCGCTGAGTCGTGCGAGGCAGTCGGCCGCGCGCCCGCGGCCCGGTATGACGCAATCGGGCGCGAGTTCGAGCAGCGGCGCGAGCACAAAGGCGCGCTCGTGCATGCGCGGGTGGGGCAGCGCCAGTCCGGGCTCGTCAAGAGCGGCGTCGCCGTGCAGCAGCAGGTCAAGGTCGAGGGTGCGCGGCGCGTTGGCGAAGCTGCGCTCGCGGCCAAAGCGCTGTTCCAGCGCGAGCAGCGCATCGAGCAGGGTGCGCGGCGACAGTGCGCTGCCCACCTCGGCCACGGCGTTGATGAAGTCCGGTTGGTGCGCGTGCCCGAGCGGGGCGGTGCGCCATAGCGACGAGGTGCGCAGCAGCCGCGTCGCGGTAATCCCGCCCAACGCGGCAGCGGCTTCGTGCAGGGTTCGCACCGGGTCGCCCAGGTTGCCGCCGAGGCCGATATAACAGCGTGCCACGCTCACTGCGCGTCGAGATTTCCCGCGGACGGTGCGCCGCCGCCGGGCTTGCGCCGACGGCGCTTGCGTTTGGGCCCGTCGCCAGCGGTTTGCGGCTGCAGCAGCTGGTCGCGCCGCTCAGGCGCCACCTCCTGGAATTCGGTCCACCAGTCGGCCAGTTCCTTGTCTATTTCGCCGCTTTGCGCGCGCAATTCGAGAAAGTCGTAGGCGGCGCGAAAACGCTCCTGCTCGAGCAGGGCGTAAGGGCGGCGTCCCGAGCGCTGTTCAAAGCGCGGCTGCAGCACCCAGATTTCCTTCATCATCGCGGTAAAGCGCCGCGGGATGGCGAGCTTGTCGGTCTGCTGGTCGAGCACGTTTTGCATCGCGTCGTGCAGCGCCGGTATCGGCCGCTCGCCGCGCGCGGTCGCGGCGTTCCAGTCCGCCAGCACCTCGTGCCAGAGCAGCGAGGCGAACAGGAAGGCCGGTGACACCGGCTTGCCCTCGCGCACGCGGTCGTCGGTCTGAGCCAGGGCGAGCATGACAAAGCGCTCGCCCATGGGCTGCTCGAGGATGACATCGAGCATGGGCAGCACGCCGTGGTGCAGGCCTTCGTGGCGCAGGCGCTTGATGCAGGCCACGGCATGCCCCGAGAGCAGCAGCTTTTGCATTTCGTCGAACATGCGCGCCGCGGGAACGTTTTCGAGGAGCGGCGCCAGTTCGCGTATGGGTGCGCTGGTCTGGGCGTGGATGTGAAAGCCCAGTTTGGCGGCAAAGCGCACCGCGCGCAGCATGCGCACCGGGTCCTCGCGATAGCGCAGGCTCGCATCGCCGATGATGCGCACGGTCTTTGTCGACACGTCCTTGAAGCCGCGGTGGTAATCGAGCACGGTCAGGTCGGCAGGGTTGAAGTACATCGCGTTACAGGTGAAGTCGCGTCGCGCGGCATCCTGCTCGCGGTTGCCAAAGACGTTGTCGCGCAGCACGCGGCCGTGCTCGTCCGATTCACCGCCGGTGCCGGCGCGAAAGGTCGAAACCTCCACCGTTTCCTCGCCGAACATGACATGGACGATCTTGAAGCGGCGGCCGATCAGGCGAGAGCGGCGGAACAGACGGTGCACCTCCTCCGGATTGGCGTCGGTGGCGACATCAAAGTCCTTGGGTGTGACCCCGAGCAGCAGGTCGCGCACCGCGCCGCCGACCACATAGACCTGGTAGCCCTTGGCCTGCAGCGTCTGGCAGACCTGGCGGGCACCGCGGCTGAGGCTCTCGGCTTTTATGCCGTGGCGTTTGAACGGGAAGATTTCCGGCTGGTTGGCCGAATCGAGCCGCAGCACGCGGCGAATAAAGCGCTTGATCAAGAGGATTCCGGTACGGTCAGGGAATGCTGCCGGCGAGGCCGTGCGAAGCGGGTGAGATAATACCGCAATCGGGCCATTTGGCCCGCCCTCGGGTCGGACAGGGACAAAGGCACGCCCCTCATCGCAGACTGAGTTGCGGCCAGCCGCGCGCGGCGGCAATGGCACGGAGCGCCGCGTCGCCATCGACCACCACCGGGTGGCTGACCCGCTCCAGCAGCGGCAGGTCGTTGTGCGAATCACTGTAAAAATGACTTTGCCCGAAGTCCTGCCAGCGTCTGCCCAGGCCGGCGAGCCACTCGTCGACGCGGGTGAGCTTGGCCTCGCGGAAACACGGCAGCCCGTCGGGCTTGCCGGTGTAGGCGCCGTCGCCCTTGTCGCTGAGGGCGGCGCGCGTGGCAACCAGGTGCGGGATGCCGAATTCGCGCGCGATCGGCGCGGTGACAAAATCGTTGGTGGCGGTCACCACCGCACACAGGCTTCCTTCGGCGAGGTGGCGCGCCACCAGGGTGCGCGCTGCGCGGGTGATCATGGGCAGGATTTTTTCGCGCATGAACTGCGCGTGCCAGGCGTCCAGCTGCGCGCGCGGGTGCCGCGCCAGGGGCGCGAGCTGGAATTCGAGGAATTCATAAATGTCCAGGGTCCCCGTCTTGTACTGGGCGAAAAAGGCATCGTTGCGCGCCTCGTAGCTCGGCCCGTCGAGAACACCGATATCGATCAGGAACTGCGCCCAGCCGTGGTCGCTGTCGCCGGCGAGCAGGGTGTTGTCAAGGTCGAACAGTGCGAGGTCCGTGCTCATAGCTTGAGTTCCTTGATGGCCTCGCGCGCCAGCGGCAGGGTGATGGGGCGTTGCAGTGCGAGCGAGCTGCGGTCGAGGGCGTCGAGCACGGCGGTGAGCGTGCCCATGTCGCGCCGCACGTGCGAGAGCAGGTAGGCGACGATGTCCTCGCCCACGCGCAGGCCGCGCTGCCTTGCGGCGGCACCGAGGGCGGCGGCTTTTTCCTCATCCGACAGGGGATGCAGCTGGCGGGTCACTCCCGAAGCGAGACGGGTGCGCAAATCGTCGCGCAGCGGCAGTTGCGCCGCCGGCCGGTCGCCGCAGGCGATGAAGGCCCCGCCGGGCCGGGCGCGAATGCGGTTGAAGGCGTCAAACAGCTCGATCTGGTCGAGCTCATCGAGCAGGGCCACGTCGTCCGCCGCCAGCCAGTCGGCCCGCAGCAATTCGCCGGCGGCGATGCGCGGTGCGCATACCAGTACGGCGCGATGCCCGGCGGCGACTGCCGCCGCCGTGGCGGCGCGCAACAGGTGGCTGCGGCCGCTGCCCGCGGTGCCCCACAAATACAGGCAGGGTTCGCTGCCGGCAAGCAATTCGCGCACCGCCCTCAGCGCATCGGCATTGCGGCCGGGTACGAAATTGTCCAGCGTCGGGGCCGGCGGCGGCGCGAGTTCCAGTATGAGTTGCTGCTGCATCAGGCGCGGCAACAGTACATGGCGGTACCGGTCAGGCGGGGGGGCTGCATTTCGAGTAAAATTTTGCCTTGAAAATATGCAATATGGCATTTCAGCCGGCTCGCAGGCGCGATACCGAATGTGCGCGGATGTCAGGCTGTCAGGAGGGTGCAGTACCGGCAAGCCGGCCCGCACCCTTGTTCCGTAACCGACCCAGATTCTACCTTCTTTGACTATCCCAATCACATATAGAGATGCCGGCGTTGACATTGACGCCGGTGACGCCCTCGTCGAGGCCATCAAGCCCTTCGCCAAGCGCACCATGCGGCCCGAGGTGCTGGCCGGCATCGGCGGCTTTGGCGCGTTGTTTGAAATCGGCAAGCGCTTTCGCGAACCGGTGCTGGTGACCGGGACCGACGGCGTCGGCACCAAGCTCAAGCTGGCCTTCCAGCTCAAGCGCCATGACACCGTCGGCATAGACCTGGTGGCAATGAGCGTCAACGACATCCTGGTGCAGGGTGCCGAGCCGCTGTTCTTTCTTGACTACTTTGCCTGCGGCAGGCTGGACGTGCCCGCGGCGACCGCGGTGATCAAGGGCATTGCGCAAGGTTGCGAGCAGGCCGGCTGCGCGCTCATCGGCGGCGAGACGGCGGAAATGCCCGGTATGTATCCGGAGGGTGAATACGACCTCGCCGGTTTTGCCGTCGGCGTGGTGGAAAAATCGGCCATCATCACCGGCCTGTCGATTGCCCCGGGCGACGCGGTATTGGGCCTTGCCTCGAGCGGCGCGCATTCCAACGGCTATTCGCTGGTGCGCAAGATCATCGAACGCGCCAAACCCGACCTGGACGCCCAGTTCCACGGGCGCAAACTGGCCGACGTGCTGCTCGCGCCGACGCGCATCTACGTCAAGCCGCTGCTCGCGCTGATCAAGGCGCTGCCGGTCAAGGGCATGGCGCATATCACCGGCGGCGGCCTGCTCGACAACGTGCCGCGCGTGCTGCCCGAGGGTGTCACCGCCGAACTCAAAAAATCCGCCTGGCCGCGGCCGCCGCTGTTCGACTGGTTGCAGCAAGAGGGCGGCGTGCCCGATGGCGAAATGCATCGCGTGTTCAACTGCGGCATCGGCATGGTCGTGGTGATGGCCGAGTCCGACGCGGCCGCGGCGATGGAGCTGCTCGCCGGTGCGGGTGAGCAGGTGTATCGCATCGGTACGATTCGCAAGCGCGCCAGCGGCGAGGCCCAGACGGTCGTTGTCTAGGTTGTTCTGACGCCAGACGGCGCCACGGCAAAAATGCAGTGCGCCTGAGCCGCGCGGTTCAGCTGCCGCGCTTGGCCAGGTAAATCCCCAGCAGCACGACCACACCACCGGCCATTTGCACCGGCCCCATGCCCTCGCCGAGCAGCACCCAGGCGTAGATGGCCGCAAGCACCGGCTGCAACAACAGGCTGACCGAGGAGAACGACGCCGGCAGGTGGGTGAAGCCGTAGGCGATCAGGCTTTGGCCGGCGACATGCGGAATCAGGGCGAGGCCGGCGAGCACCAGCCAGCCGTTGATGTTTTGCGGCAGTAAGACATCGGCGGTGAATAGCGCGTAGGGCAGCAGCAGCGCCGCGGCGATGGTCGTGTTGATGGCCATGATGCGCGCCGTCGAGGCCGAGCTGGTGGCCGATTTGAGTGCGAGGAAGTAGCCGGCGTAAAACACCGCAGTCAGCACGCCCAGCGCATCGCCGAGCAAGGCCTTGTCGTTGCCGCTGACGTTCGTTCCCCCAATCAGCAGCGCCCCGCCGCCAAGGGTCACGCACAGCGCCACCACGAACAGGCGCGACACGCGTTGCCGGAACAGCAGCCAGGCGCCGAGGGTGACGAACAGCGGCGCGAAATTGGCTTCCAGCGTGGAGTTGGCGACCGAGGTGTAGCGTATCGACACATGCCACACGGCAAGGTCGCCGGCGAAGAAAAAGCCCGCCAGGACCAGCGCCTTCCACGGCAGTGGCGCCGCTGCCGCACCGCTGATGTGACGCTTGCGCTCGGCGGCAAGCACCCACAGCCATAGCGGCAGGGTTGCCAGCGCGACTCGCCAGAATGCGCTGGCGGTGGGGCTGGTGTCGGACAGGCGCACGAATATCGGCGCGAAGGCGATGGCCGCGGCGCCCAGGAGCAGGGCGGCGATGGCGAGGTTTTTTTGCGCAGCGCCGGCGGCCGCGCCGCTCATGCCGCCAGCCGGCTGGTCTTGGTCTTGCAGTGCGGGCAGGATTGGCCCAGCACGTAGTCGCCCGAACCTTGTTCCTCGGGCAATACCACCGCCTGGCAGGCGTAACACTGGGTGGTGCCGGTCTCCTTGAGGTCGGAGCCCAGCGCGACGCGCTTGTCGAACACAAAACACTCGCCGTGCCAGTGCGCACCGCCGCATTCCTCGAAATATTTCAGGATGCCGCCATCAAGCTGGTAGACCTTGTCGAGGCCGTTGGCGATGAGCAGGGGCGCCGCTTTTTCGCAGCGTATGCCGCCGGTGCAAAAGGTCACCACGGTCTTGCCCTCAAGCTCGAGTTTCTTCACCGCCGCCGGGAAATCGCCAAACGAGGCGAGCTTGAGGTCGACGGCGCCATCGAAGGTTCCCAGCCCGACTTCGAAATCGTTGCGCGTATCGAGCATCACCACTTCGCGGCCTTCATCGAGCCAGGCCTTGAGCGCCGCCGGTGCGAGCCGCGGCGCCGGCTTTGCCGCCGGGTTGATGTCCGGGCGCTTCATGGTGATGATTTCGCGCTTGATTTTCACCAGCATGCGGTTGAACGGCTGCTCCGCCGACAGGCTTTTTTTCACCGGCATGCCGGCGAAACACGGGTCGGCCAGCAGGCGTTCTACAAAGGCCTCGAGTTTGCTCCGCTCGCCGGCAAGAAACAGGTTGATGCCCTCGGGGGCGATCAGTATGGTGCCCTTGAACGCGGCTGCGGCGCATTGCGCGCGCAAGTCTTCGCGCAGCGCCGGCAGCTCATCCAGCGTGGTGAACTTGTAGGCGGCGATGTTAAGAATGTTCATGACGGCGCGCATTATACCCGCGCGCTACCCGCCGACTCCCGGCGGCAGTCTGCGGCGCAGCGGCGCGGGCGGGGAAAAATGCCGTGATTCCTTTCTTTTTTGTTGCCGGAAACGGCAAATTTTTGTCCCGGGGAACCGCCCGGAAAGGCCCGGCAGTATTGGCTTTCCAGCCGATCATCCAGAACCGAAACGCGGTCCGGAAGGTGGCGGAGACGGTGCTAGAATCGGAACCGAACCGACCCTCGAATCATGTCCAGCCCCCAGTTCGTCCACCTCCGCCTGCACACCGAGTTTTCGGTCACCGATGGCATCGTGCGCATTGACGATGCCGTTTCGCGCGCCGCCGTGGACGGCATGCCGGCGCTGGCCATCACCGACCTTGCCAACCTGTTTGGCATGGTCAAGTTCTACAAGGCGGCGCGCAAGACCGGCGTCAAGCCGATAGTCGGTTGCGATGTCTGGATCACCAATGACGCGGAACGCGACCAGCCGTCGCGCCTGCTGCTGCTGTGCAAGTCGCGCCAGGGCTACCTGCAACTGTCGCGCCTGTTGTCGCGCGCTTCGCTCACCAACCAGCACCGCGGCCGCGCCGAAATCCGCCGCGAATGGTTTGCCGAGGAGTTCGCCAGGGACGGGGCCAGCGGGCTCATCGCGCTGTCGGCGGCGATGCAGGGCGACGTGGGCATGGCGCTGGTGCAGGGCCAGACGGCGCTCGCGGCGCGCCTCGCCGGCGAATGGGCGGCATGGTTCCCCGGTTGTTATTACCTTGAGTTGCAGCGCGCCGGCGCGACGCACACCGAAAATTACATTGCCGCGGCGATTGCGCTGGCGGCAAAGCTCGGCCTGCCGGTGGTCGCCACCCACCCTGTGCAGTTTGTAAAACCCGATGACTACACCGCGCACGAGGCGCGTGTTTGCATCGCCGAGGGCCAGTTGCTTGCCGACCAGCGCCGTGCGCGCAATTTTTCGCGCCTGTCGTATTTTGCCAGCCAGGCCGAGATGGCCGAATGGTTCAAGGACATTCCCGAGGCCCTCGCCAACGCGGTCGAGATCGCGCGCCGCTGCAATCTCCAGCTGGAACTGGGCAAGCCCAGGCTGCCGCTGTTTCCCACACCCGAGGGCGTGGGGCTGGAAGACTACCTGGCGCAGACAGCCGAAGCGGGCCTCGTTAAACGCATCGCTGTCCTCTATCCGGATGCGCTCGAACGGGAAAAGCAGGCGCCGCGCTACCGGGAGCGGCTGGCCTTTGAAATAAAAACCATCATCCAGATGGGTTTCCCCGGCTACTTCCTCATCGTCGCCGACTTCATCAAGTGGGCCAAGAACAACGGCGTGCCGGTGGGCCCCGGGCGCGGTTCGGGCGCCGGTTCGCTGGTGGCTTATTCGCTGGGCATCACCGACCTCGATCCGCTTGCCTACAAGCTGCTGTTCGAGCGCTTTCTCAACCCCGAACGCGTGTCGATGCCCGACTTTGACATCGACTTTTGCCAGGAAGGGCGCGACCGCGTCATCGAGTACGTGCGCAACAAGTACGGCAGCGAGTCGGTGTCGCAGATCGCCACCTTTGGCACCATGGCGGCCAAGGCGGTGGTGCGCGATGTCGGGCGTGTCATGGAATGGGGTTACGGCAAGACCGACGAACTGGCCAAGCTCATCCCCTTCCAGCCGGGCAAGCTGATCACGCTGCAAATGGCGCGTGAAATGGAGCCGCGCCTCGCCGAGCGCGAGGACAACGAGGAGGACACGCGCGAATTGCTCGCGCTGGCCGAGCAGCTCGAGGGCCTCACGCGCAACGTCGGCATGCACGCCGGGGGCGTGCTCATCGCCCCGGGCAAGCTCACCGATTTTTGCCCGGTGTACGCGGCGCAGGGCTCGTCGAGCGTGGTGTCGCAATTTGATATGAAGGATGTCGAGGCGGTCGGCCTGGTGAAGTTCGACTTTCTCGGCCTTACCACCCTCACCATCCTCGACTGGACGTTGCGCTACATCAAGCGCCTGGATCCGGACTCGAACATCGTGCTCGAGACCCTGCCGCTCAATGACAAGGCGTCCTACCGCATATTCGCCACCGCCAACACCGGCGCGGTGTTCCAGTTCGAGTCGCGCGGCATGCGTGATTTGCTCAAGCGCGCCAAGCCCGACCGCTTCGAGGACATCATCGCCCTGGTGGCGCTGTACCGTCCCGGCCCGATGGAGCTCATCCCGGATTTTTGCGACCGCAAGCACGGCCGCGGATTCAAGTATCCGGACCCGCGCGTCGAGGCGATCCTGTCCGAGACCTACGGCATCATGGTCTACCAGGAGCAGGTGATGCAGATGGCGCAGATCATCGGCGGCTACTCGCTCGGGGGCGCCGACCTGCTGCGCCGTGCCATGGGCAAGAAGAACGCCGAGGAAATGGCCGAGCAGCGCGGCATATTCCGCGACGGGGCGGCGAAGAACGGCCTCGCCGCCGACAAGGCCGACGAGATTTTCGACCTGATGGAAAAATTCGCCGGCTACGGCTTCAACAAGTCGCACGCCGCGGCCTATGCGCTGGTGGCCTACCAGACCGCCTGGTTCAAGGTCCACCACGGCGCGGCCTTCATGGCCGCCAACATGTCGGCGGCGATGGACGACACCGACAAGGTGCACGAGCTCTACGTCGACACGCGCGCCAACCAGATCAAGGTGCTGCCCCCGGACATCAACAGCGGCGAATACCGCTTCGCCCCGGTGGACGAAAAAACCATCCGCTACGGCCTCGGTGCCGTGAAGGGCACCGGCGAATCGGCGGTGGTGGCCATCATCAGTGCACGGACCGGTGAGGACGGGAATCGGGCTGGGCCGTTCACCAGTCTGTTTGACTTTTGCGAACGCGTCGACAAGCGCCAGGTCAACCGTCGCGCCATCGAGGCGCTGGTGCGGGCCGGTGCCTTTGACAGCATCGATGACAATCGCGCCAGCATGCTCGCCTCGGTCGGCATCGCCATATCGGCGGCCGAGCAGCGCGAGCGTGATATCAACCAGGTCAGCCTTTTTGGTGACGGCGGCGGTGAGGGCGGCGAGGGTGAGGAGCACAAGCCGGAACTCATCGCCACTCCGCGCTGGACCGAACTGCAAAAGCTGCAGGAAGAAAAGACCAGCCTCGGCCAGTATTTGTCCGGCCATCCGTTCAGCACTTTTCGCACTGACATCGAATGCTTTGTGCGCACCAAGCTGTCGCAACTGCCGGGCATGGCCGGCGGCTATGGCGGCGGAGAAACCATGATCGCCGGATTTGTCGAGTCGATACGCGCGATGAAAACCCAGTCCGGCCGCATGATGGTGCTGGAACTCTCGGATGACACGGCGCGCCAGGAGGTGGTGGTCTACAACGAGGTGTTCGACCAGTGCCGCGACAAGATCAAGGAGGGCGCCGTGCTGGTTGCGAGTGTCAAGGTGCGCAACATCCCGCGCGGCGAGGAGGTGATGCTGCGCGTCAGCGCCGAGAAAATCCTCGACTTTGGCGAGGCGCGCGCCCTCTATGCGCGCGGCGTCAGGCTTTCGCTCAACGGCGAGGCCTCGCGCGCCGGCAAGGCGGCCGCGGCAAAGTTGAAGACCCTGCTCGCGCCGTATCGCAACAACGGCAGCGGCGCCTGCCCGGTGGCCGTGTGCTACAACAACGGCGGTGCGATGGTCGAACTGCGCCTTGGCGAGGAGTGGCGCGTCAAGCTCGAGGACAGCCTGCTGCAATCGCTCAACGACTGGCTGCGGCCGGAGAACGTGCAGGTTGTTTACCAGTGAATGGTGAATTGTGAAAAGTGAATGGCGACGGGCACATGCCTATTCATTAACTTTAATTTCAGGGAACCCGCGCCAGTAGAGGGTTTCCAGTCTATTTCTGTGACAAAAATGTCACCATCAGGAGCATTAAAATGCATTTTCCGAGACTGATCGCCGCCGCATGCCTGCTGGCCTGCGCGGCAGCGGCCCAGGCCCAGGGTTACCCGAACAAGACCATACGCATTGTCGTGCCTTATCCGGCCGGCGGCGGCATCGACCTTATTTCGCGCGCCATCG
>Ga0194061_1000709_pt1 | contig 20228 bp, 20 predicted proteins | sample SepL2221m_MetaG_FD_163423 | JGI IMG/M metagenome (GOLD analysis project Ga0194061, IMG submission 163423) | Anoxic zone freshwater microbial communities from boreal shield lake in IISD Experimental Lakes Area, Ontario, Canada - Sep2016-L224-21m | ecosystem: Environmental > Aquatic > Freshwater >... | reverse complement strand
CCGCACCGGCGTCCGCGCCGGTGCAGATGTCGGTGACCGAGCGCTTGTCGCGCTTCGCCCAGGTCTACCCGCAGACCCTCGGCCAGTTGCGCCGCCGCCTCGATTACGTCGATTTGCGCTACCCCAACGGATTCGCCCTGCGCGTACCCGAAATCATGAATTCCGATCCTGACAGGAAAGCCGCGCGCAAGCGGGCCTAGACGACGAATGTCCACGAACGACACCATGAAGATTCGTTTTCTCTTACCAACCCCTCTCCCCCGGCCCCTCTCCCGCAAGGGGCGAGGGGAGGTTACAGAGTCGCTGACGCGACTTATGGATCGGACGCCATGACCAAGGACAATCGCAATCTCATCGTCGGCCTCGACATCGGCACCTCCAAGGTGGTCGCCGTGGTCGCCGAACTGCTGCCTGACGGCCGGCTCGAAGTCATCGGCATGGGGCACCACGAATCGCGCGGCCTGAAAAAAGGCGTGGTGGTGAACATCGAATCGACCGTCAACTCGATCCAGCGCGCGCTCGAGGAGGCAGAGCTGATGGCCGGGGTGCGCATCGGCCGCGTCTACACCGGCATCGCCGGCAGCCACATCAAGAGTTTTAACGGCAACGGCATGGTGCCGATCAAGGACAAGGAAGTGTCGCTGCTCGACGTCAACCGCGTGATCGAGACGGCCCGCGCCATGCCCATCCCGACCGACCAGCAGGTGCTGCACATCCTCACCCAGGAATTCATTGTCGACGGGCAGGACGGCATCAAGGAGCCGCTGGGCATGTCCGGCGTGCGCCTCGAAGTGAAGGTGCACATCGTCACCGGTGCGGTGAGCGCGGCGCAGAACATCGTCAAATGCGTGCGCCGCTGCGGTCTCGAGGTGAGCGACCTTATCCTGCAGCCGCTCGCTTCCAGCCTCGCGGTGCTCTCCGAGGATGAAAAAGAGCTGGGCGTGTGCCTCGTCGACATCGGCGGCGGCACCACCGACCTGGCGATATTCCGCGAGGGCGCGATCCGCCACACCGCCGTGTTGCCCATCGCCGGCGACCAGATCACCAGCGATATCGCCATGGCCTTGCGCACACCGACCCCCGAGGCCGAGGAAATCAAGATCCGCTACGGTTGCGCGCTGCGCCAGCTCGCCGACCCGGACGAAATGGTCGAGGTGCCCGGCCTCGGTGACCGCGGTCCGCGCCAGTTGTCGCGCCAGACCCTCGCCGAGGTGATCGAGCCGCGCGTCGAGGAACTCTATTCGCTGGTGCGTGACGAATTGAAGCGCTCCGGTTACCTCGAGCTGCTCTCCTCGGGCATCGTCCTCACCGGCGGCTCCGCGACCATGCTCGGCATGGTCGAACTGGGGGAGGAAATCTTTCACATGCCGGTGCGCATGGGCGTGCCGCGCTACCAGGGCGGCCTCGCGCACGTGGTGCGCAATCCGCGTTACGCCACGGTGGTCGGGCTGCTGCTCGAGGGCGTGACGCAGACCCAGCGCGGCATCGTCTCGCGCCAGGGCGGCTCGATGAAGCAGGTGATGTCACGGATGAAGGAATGGTTCCAGAAGAATTTTTAGGATCACTTGTCAGGGGGAGCAACGAGGGGGTCGCCCCCTCGTTCCCCCAGGGTCGAGGATGAAGGAATGGTTGCAGAAGAAGTTTTAGGTTCAGCTGTTTTTATGCGGTTTTTATTGATGTTCTTTTTTGTTTTTTTCCCGGAAGAAGGAGGCAGACATGTTTGAAATCGTCGAAGCACAACAGGGCGGCACCATCATCAAGGTAGTGGGCATAGGCGGGGCGGGTGGCAATTGCGTTGATCACATGATCCGCAGCGGGGTGCAGGGGGTGGAGTTCATCGCCGCCAACACCGACGCGCAGGCGCTGATACACGGACTGGCGAAAAACCAGATCCAACTCGGGGCGACCGGCCTTGGTGCGGGTGCGAAACCGGAGGCCGGGCGGGCGGCGGCACTGGAGCAGCGCGAGCAGATTGCCGAGATGCTCCAGGGCGCGCACATGGTGTTCATCACCGCCGGCATGGGCGGGGGCACGGGCACGGGCGCGGCGCCGGTGGTGGCCGAGGTGGCCAAGGAAATGGGCATCCTCACCGTTGCGGTGGTGACCAAGCCGTTTTCCTTCGAGGGCATGAAGCGCATGCAATCGGCTGAAGCGGGCATCGCCGAGTTGTCGCAGTTCGTCGATTCGGCCATTGTCATCCTCAACGAAAAGCTCGAGCAGGAACTGGGCGATGACATCTCGATGGAGGACGCATTTTCGGCGGCCGACAACGTGTTGAAAAATGCCGTCGGCGGCATTTCCGAAATTATCAACGTCAAGGGCATGATCAACGTCGATTTCCAGGACGTGCGCACGGTGATGGCCGAGCAGGGCATGGCGATGATGGGTTCGGGCACCGCGGGCGGCGTTGATCGCGCGCGCATCGCCGCCGAGCAGGCCGTTGCCAGCCCGCTCCTCGAAGGGGTCAACCTGTCCGGTGCGCGCGGTGTGGTGGTTAACATCACCGCCAACAAGTCGAGCCTGAAAATGCGCGAAACCAAGGAGGTACTCAACACCATCCGCAGTTTTGCCGCCGAGGACGCGACCATCATTTTCGGCACCGTCTACGACGAGACCATGGTCGACGAGCTGCGTGTCACGGTGGTGGCAACCGGCCTGGGCAACATGAGCGCTTCGCGCAACAGCAAGCCGCAACTGGTCGTGTCGCAGAAGACCGGCACCGACAACATGCCGGTGAGCAACGTCGATTACGCCGCGCTCGAGGCGATGCCCGCGGTAATTCGCAAGAACCGCGCATCGACGATCGAGGCTTTGCAGCAAAGCGGCATGCCGATGCTGGACATCCCGGCCTTCCTGCGCAAGCAGGCGGACTAGGCGAGGCAAGCGCCCGGGCTTACCGGTAATGAGTGTGCGCCCGCCGGCCGTCCGGGACGGCAGGCGCACGCTCGCATCCGGCGCTTGCGCCGGGCGATCACGGTGACAGGACGACAGCTTTGCCAGGACAAGTGAACAAGGCGCAATCAGGCAATGCTGCCGGAGCTGTTCCGGCGATCAAGCTCAACCTTGGCTGCGGCCAGCGCCTGCTTGCCGGCTACGTCAATGTGGACATGTTCGGCGAGCCCGACCTGCGCTGGAACCTGGAGCAATTTCCCTGGCCCTGGCCAGACAATGCGGTCGGGGAGGTGGAAATGAGCCACGTGCTTGAGCACCTCGGTGCCGGCAGTGATGTTTTCATCCGCATCATGCAGGAGTTGTACCGCGTCTGCCGTGCCGGTGCCATCGTGCGGGTGACCGTGCCGCACCCGCGTCACGACACCTTTCTCGCCGATCCGACCCACGTGCGCCCGATTAGCCCCTTGCTGTTCAGCCTGTTTTCGAAAAAACTCAATCGCGAGTGGGGGGCGCAGGGCCATGCCAGCACGCCCCTCGCGCTGTATCACGGTGTCGATTTTGAGCTTGAGTCCTCGGCCTATGTACTGGAGGAGGAGTACGCCAGGCACATGAGCGAGGGCGGGCATGGTGAGGCCGAGTTGCAGCGGCTGTTGCGCACCTTCAATAATGTTGCCGCAGAAATTGTCATGCAGCTGCGCGTGGTGAAAGGGTGAGCGCCTGCCAACGGCCCGGTCGCGCTGTGTTTTTCGGGCCTATCCCCTTGAGTTTGCGATATAATGTCCTCTTCTCTGCGGGCCCCGGTGGGGCGTCCGCGCTGCATGCGCCGCCGTTGAAGTGAAAAAACAACAATAGTCATGATGCTTAAACAACGCACACTCAAGGCCCTCATTCGCGCCACCGGCGTGGGCTTGCATTCGGGCGAAAAAGTCACCATGACCCTGCGTCCGGCGCAGCCGGATACGGGCATCGTGTTCCGCCGTGTCGACCTGGCGCAGCCGGTTGATATCCGCGCCGAACCGCACAGCGTTACCGATACCCGCCTGTGCAGCACGCTTGAAGCCAATGGTTCCAAGGTGGCCACGGTCGAGCACCTGATGTCGGCGCTGGCCGGCCTTGGCATCGACAATGCCTATGTCGACCTGTCCGGTCCGGAAGTGCCGATCATGGACGGCAGTGCCTCGCCTTTTGTGTTCCTTATCCAGTCGGCGGGCATAGAAGAACAGCCGGTTGCCAAGCGTTACATCCGCGTCAAGAAGGCGGTGCAGGTCAGCGAAGGCGACAAATGGGCGAAACTGGAGCCTTTCGCCGGGTTCAAGTTGTCCTTTTCCATAGAATTCGACCATCCGGTACTGGAAAAGTCGGCGCAAGCGGTGACCGTAGATTTCGCCGAAACCTCGTACGCAAAAGAGGTGGCGCGGGCGCGCACCTTCGGCTTCATGCAGGACGTCGAGGCCTTGCGCTCCAACGGCCTTGCCCTTGGCGGCAGCCTGGACAACGCCATTGTCATGGACGAGTACCGCGTGCTCAATAGTGACGGGCTGCGCTACGCCGATGAGCTGGTCAAGCACAAGCTGCTGGACGCGATCGGTGACCTGTATCTTGCCGGCCACGCCCTGATAGGCGCTTTTTCGGCGCACAAGTCCGGCCACGCCCTGAACAACCTGCTGCTGCGCGCCCTTCTTGCCGACGCCGCGGCCTGGGAATTCGTCAGTTTCGCCCGGGCAGAGGACGCGCCGGTCGCGCTGACCAGGCTGCTCGCCCAGCCGGCCTAGCCACCTTAAGGGGCTTTAGCAGTGCTGGTATTGCGCCTCGTCGCGGTTCTGGTCGGCATCGCCCTGGCGGTTTCTATCCTGCTGTGGCTGTTCACGCGCAACCGCAAATACCTGCGTTTTGCCTTTCGGGTGTTCCAGTTCGCCGTGTTTGCCGCGCTAATCGTGCTCGCCTTGATGGCGCTCGAGCGCGTTGCGGTGCTCATCTAGTAATCATCGGCAGGGCCCAAGGGCGTCGCCTCCCCCCAGCCGCGCTAGGACTGCCTGACTTGCACCGACACCTCTATTGCGGTAACCTCAAATCCCCGTGCGCTGAACAAGCTGATTAGCTTGGGGCGGTAGTGGGCTAATTTGGCTGCAATTGCGCCATTTTCGGCGAAAATGACGACTTTTCCCTGCTTGTAGTTGGCAATTTCGCAGTATTTTGCGAGTGGCTTCGGCAAGAATTCCGTGAATTGCCGCCGAAGCTCGAGGAGACGAGCCGCCTGCGGCATCAGCGATCCGATACCTTCGGCGTTGTCCAGGTGGGCACCAATGTTTTGCGAGTGCATGGCGAAAGCCGGTTGGATTGAGGGGGCACATGCATATTATTCTGCTTTCAGACAGGCTGGCAACGGCCAAGTCGTTGACTTTATCCACGCGCGAAGTGGTTCTGGCCGTTACGGCCGTGGCCGCGATCGTGGTGGTTCTGGCCGCGAGCCTGGCTTATTTCGGCTTCCGGCATGCGGCCGAGATCAAACTGCCTTTTCTTGAGTCCCTGTTGCTGGACGCCCAGCACAAGGAGAAGGAAAAAGAGCAAAGCTTCGTGCGCGAGAACCTCAACGCCATGGCGGTCAAACTCGGCCAGATGCAGGCGCAACTGATGCGCCTGGATGCCCTGGGTGAACGCCTGTCGGTACTCTCGGGCGTCAAGCCGCAGGAATTTCGCTTTAACGAACAGCCGGGCCGCGGCGGCGCCGTGAGTACGAGCACGCCACCGTACAATTTCACCGTTGACGATTTCAGCCGCCAGTTGAACCTGCTGTCGCGGCACGTGGAAAACCGCACCGACCACCTCGATGTGCTCGAGTCGCAGTTGTTTGACGCGCAAATCAAGAAAAAGCTGATGCCAACCGTGCAGCCCATCGTCGGCACCTACAATGCCTCGAGCTTCGGCTGGCGCCCGGATCCCATAACCGGCCAGAACGCCTTGCACGAAGGCGTCGATTTCATCGCCGATATTGGCACGCCGATTTATTCGGCCGCGGGCGGGGTGGTGGTGTTCGCCGAGATGCATCCGCAGTACGGCAACCTGGTCGAGATCGACCACGGCAATGATTTCACCACGCGCTACGCCCATGCTTCGCGCCTGCTGGTCAAGGCCGGCGACCTTATTCAGCGCGGCAAGAAAATCGCCGAAGTCGGCAACACTGGCCGCTCGACAGGTCCGCACCTGCATTTCGAGGTGCGTTTCAAGGGAGTGGCACAAAACCCCACGCGCTTCCTGCAGCAGTCGGCGCCGATAGCCAAAAAGTAGTTTTTACCGACCGCGAGTCCGGAATGCGCGAGTCGGCGGGCTTGCCGATACACTTGAAATCGGGCGGCGCGTCGCCACCCGTTAGTCGGGGAAGCACCCGTCCGGCGTGCTAAAATCTCCGCTTTTCGCTGGTTTTCTCTTCCTCCTCAATGATTTCCCGCATCCTCAAGTCGGTTTTTGGCAGCCGCAACGACCGTCTGGTCAAGCAATACACCCGCAAGGTTGCGGCCATCAACGCGCTCGAGCCCTCGGTTGCCGTCTTGTCAGACACCGAGCTCGCGGCCAAGACCGGCGAGTTCAAGCAGCGCGTGGCCGCCGGCGAAACACTCGAAGCCCTGCTGCCTGAGGCCTTTGCAGTGGTGCGCGAGGCCGGCAAGCGCACGCTCAACATGCGCCATTTCGACGTGCAGCTGATAGGCGGCATGGTGCTGCACGACGGCAAGATCGCCGAGATGCGCACCGGTGAGGGCAAGACCCTGGTTGCGACCCTGGCGGCCTACCTCAATGCGCTCACCGGCAACGGCGTGCACATCGTCACCGTCAACGACTACCTTGCCAGCCGTGATGCCGATTGGATGGGCAAGCTCTACCGTTTTCTCGGCCTGTCGGTGGGCGTGATCCTGTCGCAGATGTCGCAAGAGGACAAGCACGCCGCCTATGACGCCGATATCACTTTCGGCACCAACAACGAATTCGGCTTCGATTACCTGCGCGACAACATGGCGATGCAGGTTGCCGACCGGTTCCAGAAAAAGCTCAACTACGCCATCGTCGACGAGGTCGACTCGATCCTCATCGACGAGGCGCGCACGCCGTTGATCATCTCCGGCCAGGCCGAGGACCGCACCGAGCTCTACTACCGCATGAACGAGGTGGCGCCGCTGTTGAAACGCATGGCGAGCGAACCCAAGCCGGGCGAACCCGAGCCCGAAGGCGATTTCAGCGTCGATGAAAAAGCCCACCAGGTGATGCTCTCGGAAAAGGGGCACGAGCATGCCGAGAACCTGCTCGCCCGCGTCGGCCTGCTGCCCGAGGGCCGCAGCCTGTACGAACCGGCCAACATCAACCTGATGCACCACTTGTATGCGGCGCTGCGTGCGCAGCACCTGTTTTTCCGCGACCGCCACTATGTCGTGCAAAATGGCGAGGTGGTGATTGTCGATGAGTTCACCGGCCGGTTGATGGCCGGGCGGCGCTGGTCCGACGGCCTGCACCAGGCCATCGAGGCGAAGGAGAACGTGGCGATCCAGAACGAAAACCAGACCCTCGCCTCGATCACCTTCCAGAACTTCTTCCGCATGTACAAGAAGCTCTCGGGCATGACCGGAACCGCCGATACCGAAGCCTACGAGTTCCAGGAAATCTACAACCTGGAAACCGTGGTCATCCCGACCCATCGCGACATGGTGCGCATCGACAAGCTCGACCAGGTCTACCGCACCGGCGTGGAAAAGAACCAGGCCATCATCCGTGACATCAAGGCCTGCTACGAGCGCAACCAGCCGGTGCTGGTGGGCACCACCTCGATCGAGGCGTCCGAACTGCTGTCCGGGTTCCTGACCAAGGAAAACCTGCCGCACCAGGTGCTCAACGCCAAGCAACACGAACGCGAGGCGCACATCATCGCCGAGGCCGGCCGGCCGAAAATGATCACCATCGCCACCAACATGGCCGGCCGCGGCACCGACATCGTGCTCGGCGGCAACGTCGAAAAGCAGGTCGATCTGCTACGCGCGACCGAGAACCTCTCCGATGTCGAGAAGGACGAGCGCATCGCCAGATTGCGCGACGAGTGGCAAGAGCTTCACGATACGGTGATCAAGGCCGGCGGCCTGCATATCATCGGCACCGAACGGCACGAGTCGCGGCGCATCGACAACCAGCTGCGCGGCCGCTCCGGCCGCCAGGGTGATCCGGGTTCCTCGCGTTTTTACCTCTCGCTGGAAGACCCGTTGCTGCGCATTTTTGCCGGCGAGCGTCTCAACGCCATCATGCAGCGGCTGAAAATGCCCGAGGATGAGCCGATCGAGCACATGCTGGTCACCCGCTCGATCGAGAGCGCGCAGCGCAAGGTTGAGGCGCACAACTTCGACATTCGCAAGCAGCTTCTGGAATACGACAACGTCGCCAACGACCAGCGCCAGCACATTTACGAATTGCGCAACGAAATCCTCGAGAGCGCAGACGTTTCCGATCGCGTGCGCGCGCTGCGCGAAGGCGTGGTCGAGGACTTGTTCCGGGCGCATGTTCCGGCCGAAAGCGTCGAGGAACAGTGGGATATCGCCGGTCTGGAGACGGCGCTGGCGGCGGAGATGCAGCTGCACCTGGAACTGAAAAAGCTGCTCGAGTCCGAGCCCAACCTTACCGACGATGACCTGCTGGCACGGGCGCTGGAAGGCGCCAACGCGGCCTACCAGCAAAAGCTCGAACTGGCGCCGCGCGATGCGGTGCACCAGTACGAGCGCTTTGTCATGCTCTCGACCCTGGACACGTACTGGCGCGAGCACCTGTCGGCGCTTGACCTGCTGCGCCAGGGCATACACCTGCGCGGTTACGCGCAGAAGAACCCGAAGCAGGAGTACAAGCGTGAGTCGTTCGAGCTGTTCGGCGAGCTGCTCGAGTTGATCAAGCTCAACGTCAGCAAGACGCTGATGGCGGTGCAGATCCGCAGCCAGGAAGAGGTCGATCAGGCGGAAAAGGAACTCGCGCCACAAGTGGAGAACGTGCGTTACCAGCACGCCGCATTCGGTGAGCCTGCCGCCGGCGATCCCGTGGCAGGCGCCGATGTCGCCGTTGCGCTCGAAAGTGAGCAAGCCAAGGGTGTGCCTTTCCAGCGCGCCATGGGCAAGGTCGGGCGCAACGATCCCTGCCCGTGTGGTTCGGGCAAGAAGTACAAGCAATGCCACGGAAAACTCTCCTGACCGGCTGGAAACAGCCGTCTGGCGCGGGTTTCCGGGTAATTGATCCAATCTGATTGAGTAAATCTGACTGTGTGATTGAGGTGGTAAAGCCATGGCTGTGAACCTGTTGCCCCCTGACGCGGCGGCGCTGCTTGCGGTGCCCGGAGTAGAACTGGGTTTTGCCGAGGCCGGCATCCGCAAGGCCGGGCGGCGCGACCTGATGCTGATGCAACTCGCACCCGGCAGTCGCGTCGCCGGCGTATTCACGCAAAACAGCTTTGCCGCCGCACCTGTGCAGGTATGCCGCGCGCAACTCGCCTCGGGAGCCCCGGTGAGGGCGATCATCGTCAACGCCGGCAACGCCAATTGCGGCACCGGTGAGCAGGGGCTTGCCGCCGCGCGAAAGACCTGCGCGGTGGTGGCGCAGGCGCTCGGCTGCAAGGACTCCGAGGTGCTGCCCTTTTCCACCGGCGTCATCCTTGAGCACCTGCCGGTCGAACGCATAGCGGCGGCGCTGCCCGCATGCAAGGCAGGCCTTGCCGCCGCCAACTGGGCCGGCGCCGCGCAGGCGATCATGACAACGGACACCGTCGCCAAGGCCTGTTCGCGCAGCGTGCTTATAGGCGGGGCGCAGGTGTCGGTCACCGGCATGGCCAAGGGTGTCGGCATGCTGCAGCCGAACATGGCGACCATGCTGGCTTTTATTGCAACGGACGCGGCCGTGACGCAGGCTGTGCTCGCGCGACTGGTGAAAGAGGTGGCAGACCTGTCGTTCAACCGCGTCACCGTTGACGGCGATACCTCGACCAACGACTCTTTCGTGATTGCGGCCACCGGCAAGGCCGCGCACGCGGCCATTGCCGGGGACGGTGACGATTGCCAAGCGCTCAAGGCGGCGCTCTGTGAAGTCGCGGTGCACCTGGCGCAGAGCATAGCCCGCGACGGAGAGGGCGCGACCAAGTTCATCACCATCAACGTCAACGGTGCCGCCAGTGCGGACGAAGCGCATGTGGTGGCAAAGTGCATCGCCCACTCCCCGCTGGTGAAAACGGCGTTTTTCGCCTCGGATCCAAACCTCGGCAGGTTGATCATGGCGATAGGCAATGCCGGCATCAGCGCACTCGACACTGCCAGGGTCGACCTCTATCTCGGTGACGTGAAGGTGATCGACCGCGGCGGGCGCGCCGCGAGTTATCGCGAAGAGGATGGCGCACGGGTGATGAAGCCGGCGGAAATCGCCGTGCGCGTGGAACTCGGGCGCGGCAAGGGCACGGCCACGGTATGGACCTGCGATTACTCCTACGACTACGTCAAGATCAACGCTGAATACCGGACCTGATTACCCCAATGGCAACCAAGCCCCCAAGCAGCAAGAACCTCGCCCCCGCGGCGGATGGCGACTTTACCAAACTGGTCATACGCCTGGGCGCGCTGCTCGATCGTGTCGAAGGCCTGCTGCCCGCGCCGCTCGAGGCGGTCGACTGGAAAGCGTCGATCGCCTTTCGCTGGCGCAAGCACAACGGTCGCGGGCAACTGCAGCCGGTCGCGCATCCGCACAAGATCCACCTTTCCGACCTCAAGGGTGTCGACCGCCAGAAGGGCCTGATCGAGCAGAACACGCGCCAGTTTGTCGCCGGCAAGCCGGCCAACAACGTGCTGCTGACCGGCTCGCGCGGTACCGGCAAGAGTTCGCTGGTCAAGGCCTGCCTCAACCGCTTTGCCAAAGACGGCCTGCGCCTGATCGAGGTGGACAAGGCCGACCTCATCGACCTGCCGGATATCGCCGACCTGGTCGCCGGCCGTCCCGAGCGCTTCATCATTTTTTGCGACGACCTGTCGTTCGAGGCCTCCGAGCACGCCTACAAGGCGCTCAAGGCGATTCTCGACGGCTCGATCGCCGCGCCGGCCGAGAACCTGCTGGTCTACGCCACCTCCAACCGCCGCCACCTGATGCCCGAGTACATGCAGGAGAACCTCGAGTACAAGCATCTCGACGAGGAGATCCATCCGGGTGAGACCTCGGAGGAAAAAATCTCCCTGTCTGAGCGATTCGGCCTGTGGGTGTCGTTTTATCCCTTCGACCAGGACGACTACCTGGGCATTGTCGAATACTGGCTGGGCACATTTGGCTGCAAGCCGACCGAGGCGGCGCGCACCGAAGCCCTGCAGTGGTCGATCAGCCGCGGTTCGCACTCCGGCCGCATCGCCTACCAGTTTGCCCGCGACTGGTCGGGCCGCCAGGCTGCGAAAAAGCCCGCGCGTTGAGCGCCGCGGTGGCCGTCGACGTCGCCGTTGCGGTGCTGTTGCGGCCGGACGGCACCTTCCTGCTGGCGCAACGCCCGGTCAAGAAAGTCTACGCCGGCTACTGGGAATTCCCCGGCGGCAAGGTCGAGCCGGGCGAAACGGTGCGCGAGGCGCTGGTGCGCGAGATTCGCGAGGAACTCGGCGTAGAGATAACCGCCGCCTATCCGTGGATCACCCAGGTGTTCACCTATCCGCATGCCACCGTGAGGCTGCACTTTTACCGTGTTACGCAATGGCTGGGCGAGCCGGCGACTCAACCGCACGAGCACCAGGCCATCGTCTGGCAATCGCTCAACAACCTCACCGTGATGCCGCTGCTTCCGGCCAACACCACCGTCATGCGCGCCCTGCGACTGCCCGACGAATATGCGCTGTCCAACGCCGGCGAAGTGGGCGAGGCGGTGTTTCTGCGGCGGCTCGAGGCGCGCTTTGCCGGCGGCTTGCGCCTGCTGCAGTTGCGCGAAAAAAACATGGACGTCGCGGCGATCGAGTCGCTGGCGTTGCGCGTCTTGGCGCTCGCCCGGGCTTACGGCGCGCGCGTGCTGATCAACGGCGACGCCGATCTGGCGCGGCGGGTCGGCGCCCACGGCGTGCATTTTTCATCGGTACAGTTGATGGGCCTGCCGCTTCGGCCCGAACTGGCATGGTGTTCGGCTTCCTGCCATGACGCCGAGCAACTGCGCCGCGCCGAGGAAATCGGGCTCGATTTTGTCGTGCTCGGTCCGGTGCTGGCAACTCCCTCGCATCCGGGCATGAAGTCGCTCGGCTGGGAGGGCTTTGGCGAACTGGCATCCAATGCCGCGCTGCCCGTCTACGCCATCGGCGGGCTTACCCTGCGGGAGCTTGAAACCGCGCGCAACCACGGCGCGCATGGTGTGGCGATGATACGGGGCAGCTGGTCGAGGTAAGGCGCGGGACGCTTTGGGTGAAAAGTGAAAGGTGAAACGTGAAACGTGAAAAGGGCTTGCTGACAGGTCTTGCCTTTCACCCTTCACCTTTCACTTTTCATCGCCTTCATCACTGTCCCCGACTTCATCTTCCTGTTCCACTGCGGCGACGCGGTACTCCTCGTTGGCCCAAGCGCCAAGGTCCACCATCTTGCAACGTTCGGAGCAAAACGGCCGGTAACGGTTTTCGGCGCTCCATGCCACGGCGTTGGCGCAGCGCGGGCAACTGACGGTTCGGGGGGGGCTACGCGGCGCGTCCATTACAACAGTGCCGCAATCACAGATTGCAGAAGGTGAGCTCGAACATGCCGGGAAACCCAATACTGGCGCGGATCTTCATATTGCCAATCTCGTCCGGCTACTCATTCGGCTACCCAGGTTAAGCCTGCTGGGCAGGCGCAGTCAAAATAGTAGCCGGAATTCGGCTTAAATGTTTAGTCTTAAAGGTATCCACATTACCTGATCAATCTCGTCTTGTGCTATGCAAAAACGTACAAAACGGCCTTGAGCCTGATTGCGTGGCCGTCCCAGTTCGGCCACAACCGGACGGTGACGGTTACATTTCAATTCGTTTCAGAGCGGCCGGTCCCGGACTGCCGAGTGGGTTTCGATTCTTCTGGCCCAACGGCGTGCGCATCACCCTTTACTGGATCGAAAATGTAAAATTCGACGGGGTTGGGTTTCAGTCCGTGCAATGATGATTGTCGATTTTTCGCGATTTGGTAGCCAAAGGGGATAGGCCATGCAGATATTTCGGCATCTCACAGCAAACGATGTTCAGCTAGAATCCTTCCCCTTTTGGAGTGAGCTTTCTATGGAGGCTTACCTAATCGAAAATGAGGGTGTCCTTGCACTTGACGCTGATACTTTTTCAAACGTGGAAATCGTTGAAGCTCAACTGACTCTGAAGGGTGGCGGAAAGGCAAAGGATGGGGATGGAGATGGGAGAATTGACGTTCTGGCGACCTACTCCCAAGAATATATTGCGGTGGTCGAGCTTAAGATCGGACAACTGGAAATCCACCACCTGACGCAACTTGAAGCCTACCTGAAGCAGAAGAATCAGATTCTGAATGAGTTTCCCAATATTCTGGATAAATCGCTCATCGCATCCCCGAAATGGATTGGCATTCTGGTCGGGTCGTCAATTGCGGCAGATCTAGCCAGTAAGCTGTCCACCGGGTATAAAACTGATACTGATATTCCAGTTGCGGCGCTCACGATCCAGAGATTTCGCGGTAAGGATGGGAACGTCTACGTCACCACGGACACCTTTTTTAGCAAGCAGACTTCATTAAAAGACACGACAAAGTACGCGTTTGACGGGGAAGAGCTAGGGAAAGGTCGATTGGTTCTTGCAGTCCTTAAACGCCACGTTGAGACGCATCCGAACAGTTCTTATGCGGAACTGGAAAAGGCATTCCCCAAAGAATGCCAAGGTAGCTGGGGGGTATTTGCCACTATCGAGAGGGCAAATGACATATATGCAAAAAAACCATTCAGGCGGCGACATTTTCTAAAGCCAGAGGAACTCATCAAGCTATCTGACGATTGCACCATAGCAATCAGCAGCCAGTGGGGCATAGAGAATATTGGTAAGTTCATTTCCCAAGCGAAAAAATGCGGTTACTCCATTAAGGCTAGTGGGTGAGCGCCTGCATGGCTGCTTTGCTAACCACAGTCGGGAGAGCAACCAATATTTCTGCTTTGGGAAAACCTTTCCATTTACCTTATGCATTGGAGCGTGACGCGCTGATTGTTGAGGGAACCTACGGCTTCAACCAAGTTGGCGGATTCTTCATTCCGATTGGCACGGCCACTTTCGCCTGTCCTTTCCGCCTATAGGTGGGCATCGTGGTTCCAGTCGAGATGCACAAGAACGTGGCCGTCATGGGTTTCCGTCTCAGTTGAGATTGTGCGATGCTGACCCGTCTGGTCCTCGGAGTTGAGCCTACGAATTCCAGCGAGATGCTCCAGTACAATGTCAGTGTCGCTTACAAACGTGAATGATTCGATGGCGTTTGCGGATGAGTCACAAAAGTGGGCGAGCGCCTCGGCATTGCAGGTAGCGATGTCCTCATGAAAGCTACCGCACCCGGAAAGGTGCGAAATTGCAATGCGGCGTGCGCCCCATGTACGTGACGCGTAGGCGATGGCTTCGTACGTAACGTTGTAATAAAAGTCGCGGCACGGGCGGCCAAAAGCGCGAGCCGCATATTGCTTGTAACACTCTGATGTCTGCGATGGGGCCAGAATTACTCCACGGAGACAGCCACCCTTCTGACGCGAGGGCAGAATAGCGAGAGTCACGCGTGGATTCTTAAATCGGTTCCAATCCGCAAGCAGCCTTATCTCGTCTTCCGGTACACCGATTTTCGATGCGAGAAAGCGGCGGTTTGACCCCAAGGGAGAAAACCCATCTTCTGTAGAGACAATATACGCGTCGATATGGGCATCAGGTGCGAGGGTCTTTATTTCTCCCGAAAAAAACGCGACAGCAACGCGCCCACCCTGCCGAGATTCAAGTACGGCTATTGGTGCCATATGTATCTCCCGATGCGCAACGTGAAGCCGTTGCCAAAATAGTTGACAGATTGCGCCATGTTTTCTGCTTGAATCTTCCCACGCACCCCGAACTTCCGGACTCCATGTCAGATAGGCGTGAAAAAAAGGTGATGGTAGGCTTTGGCGGGCTCACCCCATGAGCCTAGTAGGCAGGAAAATGTGTCCAATTATGCATAATGCTTCCATGCAGCCAGTTTCATCAACGCTTATTTCGAAAGCCATATACCCCCTCCCCATGTTTCTGACGCAATCGCGCATAATTACCAACTGCCTTAGGGGGGGGTAATGAACAACCGCCGCAAACTGGTTAGCGCGCTTGGCGTTGGCGCTCTAGCCGATGCAATTTGAGAATAACTGGTTCGTGGCACAGTCGAGGAAGGCCACATAATAGATCGGCTAAGGACTCCTGAATTCAGGGACAGCCTTAAACAGACTGGTTAATATTGTACGAATAATGTCCAAGCCATGGCATTTTGCTTGCAGCATATTTCCTTTATAAGTCGTTCGGATGCCCAGCATCATGAGGGCAATCCCAATGCGGCAATTATTTCGATCTACGATACGGAAGATGGGCCTGTTTTCTTATCCCAAAACTGGGGAGGAATATTAAAGCTGATATTCCATGATGTGAATCCAGACGACTGCCAAGGTAATGAAATACTTTTCTCGGGTAAACATGCCAACGACGTAATAAACTTTATGGATGATTTACCTGAAAATATCAATGAAATTGTTGTTCACTGCTTCAGGGGAATTTCACGATCGGCCGCAGTCGCCAAAGCAATATCGGATGCATATAAACTCGATTTTCCAGGCGACTATTGCCGTTATAACGCACATGTGTATAGGGTGTTGGCAGATTATCTTGGGGTAAGTTGAGCCAACGCTAGCGCATAATACGGTGGCACGATTGATGTCCAAGCAGTGAACATGCTCTCCGTAAAGTTTATGCTGCACCGTAGGGGCCGACTGGCGTCCGGCCTTGGGAGGGGAAATGAATAACCACCGTAAACTGGTTATCGCGCTTGGCGTTGGTGCCTTGGTCGGTCTGTCGTTATTTACCTACCTAAACGGAACGCCAACAGTCAATCAGCAACCGCTGAGCGGTTTGTCGACGAACACTCAGCAACCGACTTTATCAAATGCCGAGCAATCGATGGTTTATAGCCAAGACCCCAAAGCATTGGCGGATACATACCGTAAGGGCTTAGAAGCGTTAGAGAAGAAGGAGTATCTAGAAGCAGAAAAGTCGATTCGCCAGGCTGCAGTGGGGGGAATGAATGCCGCCCAGTACAGCTTGGGTTCTCTCTATCAGAATGGCCTTGGCTTACCGAAGGATGCGGAGCAGGCCTGTTATTGGTATAGGTATTCAGCACATGGGGGGAATTTGGATGCCAAAAAACAATTGGCGCTCCCCATCGTAGACAAGAAGGACAAGAGTAAATCCGGCACGATATGTGAAATTGATCCTTAGATAACTCGCTAACTCGCGCGAAGACTCGCAAATGAATACCACGAAACTGACCGACCGCTTCCCGTCTGCGGTTGCCGCTGATACGCTCGCGCTATATATTAGTTCCGCAAATGGCCACTGATCTGCCTACAGTCTTTCTGCGACAACTTATCGCTATCGGCGAGTCGCTGGACTTCTCTGGGCTTGGACAGTTGTTTGCCGAGGTCGCACCTAACGGCTGCTGGGGCCTGAGAATATTCGATTTCCCCCCTCACAAGCTTAGACATTTGCTCGCCAAGTCTTTATCTGATGGCGAATTGGAGGCGTTGATTCGCGCCCTCACTGTTGCGGAGCGGGATATTCCAGGGTTCGGTGCTGGTAGTGTGTCGAGCATCATTTGGGCGTTTCACTGCCTCGAACAACGCAAGCAATGTCGGCCTGACGTTCTGGCCGATTGGGTTCTTGCAAATACCACAAATCCTTACGTACCTTTTGGCCACTACAATACGAGCGGCGCTCGATCGGTTGCTGAGTGGGATGCGTATGTTCAACTTCGCGCTGAGCGTCGAGTTGCTTGTATTCGGCAAGAAAAGGAACGGAAAACGATGGCCGCAGCAGGCAAAGCAGAGAAGGCTACCAAAAACATTTTCCCGGCTATTCGACGCAAGGACACAAAGGCTGTGGAAGCTCTCGTGCTTCATGGAGCGCGTCTTGATGCTCCCAACGCTAAGGGCGTGACCGCATTGGCGTATGCACAATCACTTGGTCATGCGCCCATCCTTGAGCTGCTCCAAAAAATCTCCAATGGACGTGAACCAATCGACTAATTTAAGTCGGGAGCCGTCATGGCAAGTCTTAAAATGATCGCCTTTCGCGGCGGGGGGCTGCAATGCTTCCCGTATTGAATCGTCACCCCGTTCCAGATTGGCTAATGGCTCTTAGGGATGTGAATGATCAGATACCTATCGCTGACGTCCTGCGGGGATCCGTTTTCTACCCTGCGAGCGCGATGGACGGTCAACCTTTACTGCACCTTGCGGGGTTTAGCCACAGTTTCGTCTACGCGGACTGGAATATCTCGCAAGATACATTGATAAAAAACCTAAAGACATTTAAAGGATACCGCTGCGCCTATTCGCGCCCAGTCACAAGAGCGGAACTCTGTTTCAAGTCTTTTCAGCCAATTCTTCCGTCCAGAAAATATACGAGGGGGGAAGATGTTAACCCCAAGGTTTTCCCCTATGCGTTGTGGGCTATTTATGACCGCAACCCGCAATTTGGTGAGGAGCATGGCCCCGAGCGATTCAGTTTGCTTTTCGTCGGCGGTGAGGGCGTGGCAACATTTCAGTCTTTGTGCTACTCAAATCAGTGCACACCCTCAGTGGTGGTGATCATACGGAGTGATGGCTTCACTGGCAATTGGACTTCTTTTTTTCGTCATGAAGATATATTCGCCCAAAGCGTGATGCAGAATCAATACGGAACGCCGGACTACTTATTTTGTGAATATGGGGAAATTCGTAAAGGTGAGGAAAAATCTCCATGGCCCTGGTATCCAAAGCTCAAACGTTCAGTTTCATTCCGAGGGGACGGTGGCAGACGGATACCGGAACGTAAACTTCACTTGTGGCAACGAGATCCAAGTGAGGGCATAGCCTTCGTGAAGGCTAAGAAGTGATCCCACGTAACTGGATCGGTTCTATAGAGCTACAAGCGTCCGATTTCGGGAAGGTCATCCGGCCGGTTAGGGTCGAACTGAGACGGTCAGCGTGCTTTTGCCGGGGGTGACTCTTCCCGGCCTTCTTTTGCAACGCAACATGAAACCTTGGTATCAACCACGCAATGCGGATTCCTGGCGAAAGCCCGGAAGCGCCGACCATTAAGCGTCCAGTTTGTCATTTCACATTCTCGTGAAAAATCTTTGCTCGATCACGCACGCCCATACCGCTGAAGCCGTGCCTGACGCTCAATCTCGGACCCAATCTGCAATCCGACCGCTGGCCAATCTCCGAGATCCGGCACCAGCCGCACAAGCATTCGTCCGTACTGCTTGCACATCCACTCGAACGCCCGTTGATCGTCGCTCTTGCGCCATACGCGCATTCGGACCCGTGGCACTTCCAATCCCATGACATCCGTCAGTAGAGAGTGCGTCCACTGGGAACAGCCCCAGGCTTCCTCTGGCGTCATTGATGCTGCTGCAAGTCGCGCTTCTCCCTGTGGCCTTACCTGGATCTCAAGGCGTGTCCAGTCAAGCGACAGAAGCGCGCCATTCGTATCCACTTGGCTGCGGAGTTGTTTACCCTTCTCGTACAAGCGAGCGCGAACGTCCGATGAAGGTGCGCCCATGTACAGTGTTCGACCATCGGCTAGGCGATCCCAGTCACCGTGGCGGAACAACTTCACATCGTCCGCGAACCCGCGCGCCAGACACACTGCGAGCAAGCGCTCGAACACGCCCGGCTCATCAAAATCGTTTTCCGGATCCATGCGTGTCACAAGGTGCTTGTCGGGCCACTCGCGCCGCACGCAGTCGACGAACGTCTCCGTATCGTCTGAGGTGGCCCAGGCGTGCACATGTTTCTTGCGTAACTCATGCACCCCGGGCGCATCCGCCAGGACTCTCGCCCGTATCAAGTCATCCTGCACCACCACGTAGCCCTCACCGTAGCCGTACAGCGGTGTACACGCGTTGATGCCTGACCCAGGACCGTACGCCGACTGAAGGGCTTCCAACACCCTGTTCGGCGATTTATCCGCGAACGTTGCCTGATACCAGTCAAACCGCATGACGTTCGGACCCTACTGGACAATGATGGGGGAGGGACCTGACCCCCCTGTTAGTACGGGGGTCACGTCCTTCGCCCGTGAGACCTTCTTGGACTTAGCCGGATGCTCGGCGGGCGCGGCAGTCCTCGCTGGCGCTGCGGGCTGGCGCGCCCGCCTGAGCACTTGAGGCGTCGATGCCTCCCAATCTTGGCCCTTCTCCTTTTCTTGCTGTCGCCAGTACGCGCGTTCGACTCTATCCCGGCCGTGAAGCGGCAGATCGAAAGACGCATTACCCATTTCCAGCCTCGTCCGAGAATGGATCCTGCAGGACCTTGCCCCTTAGGCGAACGTATCGCGGTGGCCAGATGAAATCCTCGCGGCAAAGTTCCAGCGCTTCGTCCAGAGAATTCGGTACCGCTCGCACCCCGCGAAAATAGACGAGCTGCAGGTCAAGGCCCTCCCAATCCCCTGTAACTTCCTCGCTCCATGGTTTTGGATATGCCTTTACGAACGCCGAGCGCACGAAGGGGGCAAGTTGTTTATCGCGTACGAACTGGCTCAGTGAAGGTCGAACATCCTGCGCCTCCTTCACGTCTATTCCCACGACGAGCCCAGCTTTGAACGCCCGCTCACTGGGCTCGGTTGCCTTCGCTGCGTCAATCAAGTGGTGCCAATCGGGAAAAGCACCGCCTGCGCGCGCGACCATATCCAGCGCCGCGTGGTGCGCAACGCCGCGTTCCTTCACCAGTTTTTTTGCCTTCCGCCGTAAAGCCTCTACGGCCACAGAAGGAATGATCAATACGTCAGACATTTTTCGGATCTCCTAGTCTCATGCAGCAATGAATCACCGCCCACTTGTGATTCGGCTGCGACTAAGCACACCGAAAAAAGATTGGATTTACGGATAGTGTCGCTACCGACTACGCCCAGGTGGGCGGCAAGCTTCTAACCAAGCTCTGTGAAAAGTATAGAAGCGTGCCGTGCCTGAATGCAAGAAATGTTCATTGTCTTTTGATCGTGTCAGTCGAGCCATACCGACTCAATAGTTATCTTTGGATTTGCATGGACGGCATTGGACATCCCGGGCGATTCTGATAAGCCGCTTCCACTTTG
>Ga0194061_1000706_pt1 | contig 20255 bp, 20 predicted proteins | sample SepL2221m_MetaG_FD_163423 | JGI IMG/M metagenome (GOLD analysis project Ga0194061, IMG submission 163423) | Anoxic zone freshwater microbial communities from boreal shield lake in IISD Experimental Lakes Area, Ontario, Canada - Sep2016-L224-21m | ecosystem: Environmental > Aquatic > Freshwater >... | reverse complement strand
AGCGGGCCGGTGGGACTCACCGCGAGTGAGGTTGCAGACGGGATCCGGAGCCTGCTCAACCCCGGGGTAAAAACAGCAACCTGATTGAACTTTGGCGGCATTGCACGAACCAACAGCTTAACTTCATCACCCGCACCGGCAGGCGGCACGCTCCGGTCGCACCATTCCTGACAAGGCCCAGCGCATGAAACCGCACCTGCATATTTCCGCACGACACATTCCGGCACGTGTCTGGCAACTGGCCAGCCCCTACTGGCGTTCGGAAGAACGCGGCACCGCCTGGGGCCTGCTCATCGCCATCATCGCGCTCACCCTCGGGCTGGTCTGGCTGGACGTGCTGTTCAACGACTGGAACCGCGAGTTCTACAACGCACTGGAACAAAAAAACGCCGCCGATTTTCGCGACCTTATTCTTTACTTCGGCTTTCTCGCCTCGCTGTTCATCGCCGCCGCGATCTACAAGCTGTACCTGACGCAAATGCTCGAGATGCGCTGGCGCGCCTGGTTGACGCGCGAGTACACCTCGACATGGATGGACAAGCAGGTCTACTACCGCATCGAACTTGACCGACGCGGCACCGACAACCCGGACCAGCGCATCGCCGAGGACTTGAAGCTGTTCACCAGCGGCACGCTGAGCCTGTCCCTCGGCCTGCTCTCCTCGGTGGTGACACTGGTCACCTTTGTCTCCATCCTGTGGGGCATATCAGGCCCGCTATCCTTCATGCTCGGCTCGAGCGAAATAACCATCCAGGGCTACATGGTCTGGGCGGCGGTGATTTACGCCCTTGCCGGCAGCCTGATCACCCATTACGTCGGACGTCCGCTGATCGGCCTGAATTTCCAGCAGGAGCGCTTCGAGGCGGATTTCCGCTTTAACCTGGTGCGCCTGCGTGAAAACGCCGAAGGCGTGGCGCTCTATCACGGCGAAGCGCCGGAAAAAGACGGCCTGCTGACGCGCTTTGAACGCATCCGCTCCAACTGGTGGGAATTGATGCGCTATACCAAGCGCCTCACCGGCTTTACCTCAACTTACAGCCAGATAGCCATTATTTTTCCTTTCATTGTCGCCGCCCCGCGCTATCTTTCCGGAGCGATGCCACTGGGTGGACTGATGCAGATAGCCTCGGCCTTTGGCCAGGTGCAGGGCGCCCTGTCCTGGTTTGTTTCCAGCTACGGTTCACTCGCCAACTGGCGCGCCAGCGTCGATCGCCTGTTGAGTTTTCATATCGCACTGGCCGCGGCGGCCAAGGAAGCATCCCAGGCATCGGGGATCAGGCTAAGCCACGACGGCGACGGCGCAATTCACGCCGACGCGCTCGATCTGAGCTTGCCGGCGCAGGACGGCCGTGACGGCCGCAGCATTCTCCGCGGTGCGGCGCTACGCGTTGAACCGGGCGAACGCGTTCTTCTGAGCGGCCCCTCGGGCAGCGGCAAGAGCACCTTGTTTCGCGCCATCGCCGGCATCTGGCCCTACGGCAGCGGCAATATCAGCATTCCGAAGGATGCGCGCGTGCTGTTCCTGCCGCAGCGCCCCTACATACCGATGGGCAGCCTGCGCGACGCGGTCAGCTACCCTGCCGCAGCCGGGGCATTTGACGACGCCTCGATCGCCGACGTGTTGCGCGCCTGCGCGCTGGAGGCTTTCGTCAGCCGCCTTGACGAACGCCAGAGCTGGGCGATGCAAATGAGCCTGGGTGAACAGCAACGCCTCGCCATAGCGCGCGCCCTGCTGCAGCGGCCCGACTGGCTGTTCCTTGACGAGGCGACGGCCTCGATGGACGAGACCCTGGAGACGGCCATGTACCGTCTGCTGCAGCAACGCCTGCCGCACGCGGCGATCATCAGCATCGCCCACCGCGCCAGCGTGCGCGCCTTCCACAGCCGCCAGATTGGCATGCAGGCGGGCGGCAACGGGACGCAACTGGTTGCAATCTGACCCGTCCTGAATCCGGGCCATAGGCTGGAAAGCCAGTCCAGACGGCCCTTTCCAGCCATCGGCCCCGCGCTACGGCGGTGAATCAGCCGCTCTTGTGTTTGGAATTGGCTTCCGGATAGGGATAGAGCATATTCATGGCGACGCTCTGGCCGCCGCCCTGGACGATGCGCACATGCTCGCGGCGCAACTCGCGCGCGTGGCGGCAGCCACAGGAGTGGGCGATCATGTCGATCTCCTTGTTGATGCCGGTGGCGTAGTTGGCCACGCGCAGATATTTCTCCTCCACCACCAGGCCGCGTTGCAGACGCGGATTGTGCGTGGTCACCCCGGTCGGGCAGGTATTCTGGTGGCAGCGCAAAGACTGGATGCAGCCGAGCGAAAACATGAAGCCGCGCGCGGTGTTGACGAAGTCCGCACCCACGCACAAGGCCCAGGCGGCTTTTGCGCCGGTGACGAGCTTGCCCGCGGCGATGACGCGCACGCGCTCGCGCAAGCCCGATTCGATCAGCGCGTCGATGACGCGCGGCAGGGCCTCGGCGATGGGCAGCGCCATGTGGTCCATCAAGGCCTGCGGCGCCGCACCCGACCCGCCCTCGCCACCGTCGATGGCGAGAAAGTCCGGCGCGTACTCGGGGCCGCGGCGGTTGATCGCCTCGCACAAATCGTTGATGAACTGCCAGCCGCCGATGGCGGTCTTCACACCCACCGGTCGTCCGGTGAGCTCGCGGATATAGGCGATCTTGTCGAGCAACTGGTCGACGTTGGCGATATCGGTGTGGCGGTTGGGGCTGATCGAGTCCTGGTTGACCGGGATGCCGCGAATGCGCGCGATTTCCGCGCTTACCTTGCCGGCAGGCAGCACGCCACCCTTGCCCGGCTTGGCGCCCTGCGACAGCTTGATCTCGAAGGCCTTCACGCTCTTGGCGATCTCCTTCGCCTTGTCGGGTGAAAAATTGCCCGCTTCGTCGCGAATGCCGTAACGCGCGGTGCCGATTTGCATGATGACATCGCACCCGCCCTCGAGGTGATGCGGCGACAGTCCGCCTTCGCCGGTATCCATCCAGCACCCGGCCTTGGCCGCGCCCAGCGACAAGGCGCGCACCGCCGGCGCCGAGATGGCGCCGTAACTCATGCCGCTGATATTGATGATGGAATTCGCGGTGAACGGGTCGCGGCAATAGCCCGCGCCTATCACCAGCGGCGGCGTTGGCAGGCGGTCGGCCTCGAGCACCGGGAAAGGCGCGTTGACGAACAGGATTGATCCGGGCTCGCGTATGTCGTTGGTGGAGCCAAACCCGAGGATGCCGCCCTCGGCCTTGGCCAGCCGGTAGACCCAGCTGCGGGTGGCGCGGTTAAACGGCAGTTCGTCGCGGTCGCCCATGAAAAAATACTGGCGAAAGTACTCGCCCAGTTCTTCCATCCTGTAGCGCAGGCGGCCGACCACCGGAAAATTGCGCAGCACAGCGTGGTGGGTCTGTGTCACATCCTGGATGAACCAGACCACCAGCGTGGCGACCACGACAAAACCCAAGATTGCCCATGGCCCGTAGCCGAACACATTCAGTACGTCTGATGTCATGCCCCTCTCCCCAGGGTTGGTACGCCGGCCCGCATTGCAAGTCCGGCATATTTCTATCGTTGTGTCCGCATCGATACCCGCCGCCGGCGCGTGCCACCGTCATTCCCACCGCAACACCTCAGTGCGCGACATGCACTCCGTCGCCACCGGCATCATGCACATGGCCGTGCTCGATCTCCTCGGCACTTGCCTCGCGCACCGCTTTCACCGTGCAGGAAAAATCCAGCGCGATACCGGCCAGCGGATGGTTACCGTCAAGCACCACCTTGTCCTCGGCGATGTCGGTGACGGTATAAATCATCGCCTCTTCATCGTCGTCGATATCATCGCCGGGCACGCCCTCGAATTGCATCCCTACTTCCAGCACCTCGGGAAACTTCAGGCGTGACTCAAGCCGCACCAGTTCCTCATCGTAGTCGCCAAAGGCCTCCTCCGGCTCGAGCCGAAGCTTGAGCGTATCGCCGGGGCGATGGCCCTCGAGGGCCTGCTCGACCACGGGAAAGATGTTGTCATACCCGCCGTGAAGGTAATCGAGCAACTCTTCGGACTGTTCGATCAGCGTACCGTCGATATCGAACAGCGCGACGTCCATTGACACAACGGTATTCTTGGTAATTTGCATGGGTGTTTGTGGTTCGGTTTTTGAAGAAATATTGTTTGGCGTGCGGCGATAACGCCGGGTTCAGTCCGGTGCGCCGCCGGCAAGATCCCTGACCAGTTCCAGAACCTCGGCGCAGTGGCCCCTCGGTGTCACCCCGTAGAGGGCATGGCGCAGGGTGCCGCGCTTGTCGATGATGAAGGTCGAACGCTGTATGCAGGTCCTGCTGCTGCCATTTTCATGCTTTTCAGTCAGTACGCCGTATTTGCGGCAGATTTCGCGCTCCGGGTCGGACAACAGCGTTACCGAAAGGCCGTTGTCATCGCGAAACTCGGCGTGGCGCAGGCAGTCATCGGGGGAAATTCCCATCACCACGCAGTCGTGACGCGCAAACTCCTCGTCGTGGTCGGAAAATTCGCTCGCCTCGAGGGTGCAGCCCGGCGTGCCGTCACGCGGATAAAAAAACAACACGACGTTTTTCTTGCCGCGAAACCGCGATAGGTCGACCGACTCCATGTCGGCATCCGGCAAGGTGAAACGTGGTGCTGGTTGTCCTGCTTGCAGCATAGGCGTGGCGTGCGCTCCGGAACAAGGCGGGTCAATTCTATCAGGCAGTTCAGAATGATGATGGAGCATTAAAGATTACGGATAGCCTGCGCAACTCTCCCTCTGAATTCCCACTTGATTGGGGGATTCAAAGGGGGCATCGCCCCCTTTCTCAACACCCCCTGAACGATTCCTTGCGGCTGTGAAGTTATGCGATTCTGACCACCACTTTGCGGCCTGCCGGTCTTGCCGCCGGTATAATTGCCGCGATGAAAATGCAGTTGCTCGGCGGCCTTACGCCCACACGGTTCTTGCGCGAATACTGGCAGAAAAAACCCCTGCTGGTGCGCGGCGCCCTGCCCGGCTTCAGCGGGCTCATTGCCAGGCAGCCGCTGTTCAGGCTGGCCGGGCGGGAGGACGCCGAATCAAGACTGGTGCGGCGGCAGGCCGGAAAATGGCTGCTTGATCACGGGCCTTTCAGTCGCGGGAATTTCGCCTCCCTGCCCGCGCGCAACTGGACCCTGCTGCTGCAGGGCCTGAATCTCCTGCTGCCGGAGGCCGACACCTTGTTGCGCCGTTTTGCCTTCATCCCTTACGCGCGCCTTGACGATGTGATGCTCAGTTACGCGGCGCCGGGCGGCGGGGTCGGGCCGCACGTCGACTCGTATGACGTTTTTTTGCTGCAGGGCGAAGGTCGGCGGCGCTGGCGCATCAGCCGGCAGCGCGACCTGGCCCTGGATGCGCGCGCACCGCTGAAAATACTCAAATCATTTCGCGCCGCCGATGAATGGGTGCTCGAACCCGGCGACATGCTTTACCTGCCGCCAGGGGTGGCACATGAGGGTGTGGCGCTGTCGACCTGCACCACGTATTCAATCGGCTTCCGCGCCCCTGCGGCGCAGGAGCTGGCGCTTGGTTTTCTTGATTTCCTGCAGGACGGCGTCGCGCTGGAGGGCCGTTATGCCGATCCCGGGCTGGCGCCGGCCCGCCACCCGGGCGAAATCCCCGCCGCCATGGTCGGTGATGCACTGCATCGCCTGGCGCACATTCGCTGGGGCAGGCGCGAAGTGGAACGCTTTCTTGGCGAATTTCTTTCCCAGCCCAAACCGGCGGTGCAGTTTGACCGGCCGGCACGGCCTTTGCCACCGCGGCGTTTTGCCGCGCAATTGCGCAAGTCCGGCATGCACCTGGACATGCGCACCCTGCTGCTCTACCGCGGGAGCGTATTTCATATCAATGGTGAATCCGTGCAGGTGAGTCGCGCTGCGCGCCCCCTGCTGGCGAGACTGGCCGACGGGCGCAGCCTTCCAGCCGGCACCGCCATGCCCGGGGAGCTTGGCGATCTGTTTTACACTTGGTACCGTCACGGCTATCTATGTTTGTCCGGACCGCCCCGTTCATCACCACAGTAATCAGGCATGAGCGACCTTAACGCACCCGAGTTCCAGCCCGAGCGCCATCTGTTCACCAGCCGTGCCGAGTATGTCGCCGGATTCGAACAGGTGCTGTCCCTGGCACGGCACGAACTGCGCATTTTTGATCCGGACTTGTCGCAACTGCCACTCAATACCGCCGCCACCCTGGACAAACTGCGCGATTTTATTTCACGCCAGCGTGACAACCGCGTGTACATCGCCCTGCACAAGCCGGAGCTGGTGTCACGACAAATGCCGCGCCTGATGAACCTGCTGGTTTTTTTCAGCGGCAGCGTGCTTATCCACCAGACCGAGGGCGACGCCGCCCGCGTGCAGGACTGCTTTACACTCGCCGACAACCATCATTTCGTGCGCCGCCCGGTATGGGAGCAGCCACGCGGCGTGCTGGTGCTCAACGACGACAAGGAAGCCCACAAGATGCGCGAACGCTTTGACGAAATCTGGCAAAGCTCCGTACCCGCGGTCTCGGCATCCACTTCCGGACTCTAAGGGCCTCCGGTGCCGGGGAAGGCCCTGATTTGGCTGTTTTGTGCATCGCGGTAATATGGTAAACTGTCAGGGTTCGCACTGCGTTTATTTATCCACGTGACGACAGGGTGCGACGAACAGGCTATTTTCCAAATTAACGCAAGGAATGAAAATGATGAACCGTAAAGTACTCATGGTTGCCCTGGCAGCCCTCGCACTCGCCGCTTGCGGCAAAGAAGAGCCGAAAAAAGCGGCTCCCGCACCTGCTCCCGCTGCCGCTCCGGCACCGGCACCCGCGCCGGCACCCGCCCCTGCTGCTGACGCGCCCAAGGCAGACGCTGCTGCTCCGGCTCCGGCCGCTGTTCCGGCACCTGCTGCTGCTCCCGCAGCGCCGGCGGCTGACGCCGCAAAAGACGCTGCCAAGAAGTAATACGGCAGCATCACGAAAAAGCCGGCCCCGTGGGCCGGCTTTTTTTTACCTGTCTGTTGCGGCCGGGAGGCTGAATCAAGCACGCATCAGGCCTGCAGCGTTTCAAACCCTGTTCAATACCACGCAACCCGGTTGAATCAGATTTCGCGCCAGGCAAACCCTTCTTCCTGAGTCGCAACCCCCACCCACTCCGGCGCGCAGGACAAGGCGCCCGCCAGCGCAAGCACCGCCAGTTCCGCGGTGTTGTTTTGCAACGACAGGTGCGCCGCGACAATATGCTTGAGGCGGGAGTTGTCCAGCGCCGCAAGCAGCGCCGCCGAGGTGGCGTTGTCCAGGTGGCCGTAAGGCCCGCCAATGCGCGCTTTGAGCGAGGGCGGGTAATTGCCCCCCGCGAGCAGGCCGGCGTCGTGGTTGCACTCGAGCACCAGAGCATCGCAACCGGAGAGCATGGCCTCGATATGCGGCGTCGATGAGCCGGTATCGGTAATCACCCCGAGGCGCCGCGCGCCATCGGAAAACACAAACTGCGCCGGCTCGCGCGCATCGTGTGGCACCGGAAACGGCGACACCGCGATGTCTCCGATGGCAAACGGCACATGGCTGTCGAGGAAACGCACCTCACCCGTGTAGCCCTTGCCCGCAACGTTCCAGGTGCCGTGGGTCAGCCATACCGGGATACCGAAGCGGCCGGCGAAACTGAACACACCGGCGACATGATCGCCATGTTCGTGTGTCACGACAATGCCCGACAAGTCCTCCGGCGCGAGGCCGATGCGGGCCAGGCGCTGCAGTGTCTGGCGCAGCGCAAACCCGCAATCGAGCATCAGTCTTGTCGCACCGGCCTCGACAATGAGGGCATTGCCGGCACTGCCGCTGCCAAGCGAGGCGAAGCGCATCAGCGCCATTTTTCTAGGCGCATGCCGGAACGGCTGAGGGAAGGAAAACCAGGAAACTCCGTGCGCGGTGGATCGCGCCGGCAGGCAGGCGCACGGAACAATTACTTGAGCTGTTCGTACAGCAGGCTGAGGATCTTGCGCGAAGTGTCGGACGTGTCGACCGCGCCGTCCTTGTTGAGCACACTCACCTGGCTCGCATCGGTGGCGGCGTCCTTCACCACAACGCGGAACTGCTCGTTGCTATTCTTCTTCGAGTCGTTGGAGCGCCAAAACGCCAGGCTGGACATGAAACCACCGCTGCTCTTCTTGGAGTCCGATTCCGGGTCGACATAGCGCACGAAGTAGTAGCCCTTGGTCCGGTCGCGGTCCTCGACGGTAAAGCCGACGCGATCGAGCGCCAGGCCCACCCGCCGCCAGGCGCGGTCAAACGGCTCATCCAGGTCGAGCAAACCGACCCCGTTCGCGGTGCGCGTCAGCTTGGCGCGTTCGGGCGCCTTGGTCGCCACCGCCGCGGCAACCTGCGCCTTGGCGCTCGTCTCGTCGACACCGAGGCGCGCCATCATTTTGCCGAGAAACTCGGCCTCCAGATTGTGGTCCGGCGGCCGCGCCTGCCAGGACGTCTGCGTCCTGTCGGTGGAAATGTATTTTTCTTCCATGCCGCGATGGCTGATGAATATCTCGGTGCCGCCGTCGGACGTGCGCTCAAGCCGGGTGCGGAACTTGTCGCGGAAACCCGAATCGTAGACACTGCCAATCATATTGCCCAGGATTCCGCGCATGCCACCCTGCGGCACCTTGGCGCGGTCTTCCGCCCAGTCGGTTTCCATGATGCCCACGGTCGGCTGCTCGACGTTGATGAGGAAGCCCGACTCCTGCCAGAATTCCTTGACCAGCGGCCAGAGCTTGTCCGGTGAGTCCGGCACCACCAGCCAGCGCTGGTCGCCATTGCGTTCCATGCGGATTTTTTCATTCGCCGGCAGCACCTTTGCATCGGGTGTGCCCTTGGACGCCCCGGCCCGCGCCGCTTGATACTCGGACAAGGTCGCCTGCCCCGGCGCTGAGGCGACATCGGGCACGGTGTAACGGTTGTCGCGCCCAGGCGTGGTCAGGTCGGGCGGGATGGACAGCGGCGGCAGCGACTGCTTGCTCGCCGACTTGTAGTCGATTTTCTTGCCTTCCGGCAAAATGTCCGCGCCGCTGCAGGCCGCCAGCAACAGGACGGCGAGCGCGGCAAGTGCGGCGCGCAAGCTCATGCCGTCTTGCCCTCGACCAGGCGCAGGTTGCCCGCGGCTCGGATCTGCGCGGCACGCATGGCATCGCGCACGATGTCGTGGAATTGCGGCGACAGTTCGGTCAGCGGCAGGCGGATGCCCTCTTCGATCAGGCCCATTTGCGCCACCGCCCACTTCACCGGTATCGGATTGGCCTCGACAAACAGTTTCTGGTGCAGCGGCAGCAGCTGGTTGTTGCATTCGCGGGCCTTCGCCAGGTCGCCGGCAAGCGCGGCCTTGATCATGTCGTGCATCAGGCGCGGCGCGACGTTGGCGGTGACCGAAATGACGCCTTCGCCGCCGAGCAGGGTAAGCGCAAGGCAGGTCGCGTCATCACCGGAATAGACGGCGAAATTCTTCGGCCGCAGGCGCAGCAAGTCGCTGCCGCGCTCGAGGTTTGCGGTGGCGTCCTTGACTCCGACGATATTGGGCAGTTGCGCAAGCCGCAGCAGCGTTTCATTGCTGATATCGGCCACCGTGCGACCGGGCACGTTGTAGACAATCTGCGGCAGGTCCACCGCTTCGGCGATGGCGCGAAAGTGGCGGTACATTCCTTCCTGCGTCGGCTTGTTGTAATAGGGCACGACCGACAGGCTCAGTCCCGCGCCCGCGGCCTTGGCCGAATGGGACAGTTCGATCGCCTCGGCGGTCGAATTGGCGCCGGTGCCGGCGACCACCGGAATGCGCCCGGCCACGTGCTGCACGGCGACGCGGATGAGTTGCTTGTGTTCGTCGAAATTGACCGTGGGCGACTCGCCCGAAGTGCCGACCACGACAATGCCGTCGGTGCCCTCGGCGATATGGAAATCGATGAGCGACTTGAAGCGCTCGATATCAAGCCCGCCATCGGCGTGCATGGGGGTGACGATTGCAACAAGGCTACCGGTCAGCATGGCTGTATGTGTCGCAGATTATCGATTTTAATGTTCCATTCTAGCCGATTCCACACCGCGCCGAAACAGCCCTTACACCTTGTTACGCTACAAGGGCAAGGCGCTGAATTTACCCGCGGATTTTTGCGCGCACAGGCACTGCACCACGGCCGGTTTCGGCTCGCCAATAAAACCCTGTTCAAAACCCACAACCTGGCAGGCACTGCCAAAAGCATCCGGTAACTCACCGGGCAGCAACAGGAACATCGGGTTGGACGGCTTGCCGTAGCGTTCGTTCCCTTGCATGAAGGTTTGGTAAATCAATATGCCGCCGTCGCGCAACGCGGCGCTGATCTGCGGGAACAGCGGTCGATGCAGGTAATTGCTGACCACCACGGCGTCAAAGCTCCCGGGCGCAAAGGGCCAGGGCCCCGATTCGACATCGGCGGCAAGCGTGGTCACACCGTTCACACCTTGCAAGCTGGCGAGCGCCGCTTGGTCACGGTCCAAGGCCGTGACCAGGGCGCCCCGCTCTGCAAGCAATCGCGCATGCCGGCCATGGCCGCAGGCGAGGTCGAGCACACGGTCACCCGGCTTGATCAGCGGCGACCAGCGCGCCACCCAGGCCGAGGGCATCGCAAGATCATGGCCCATCAAAAGCCCGAGCCCGGCTGCAGCAGGAATGCCGCCTCGGCGGCGCTTGAAGCGCGGCCAAGGATGGCGTTGCGATGAGGGAAGCGGCCGAAGCGCTCGACGATGTCGTAATGGCGCTGCGCATAGTCTATGGTGCCGGCGCTGTCGGCGTCACCGGCGAGGCCGGCAAACAGGCGCAAGGACCCGCGCTGCGCCGCAATGTCCTCGGCGTGCTCGAAGGGCAGGTAGACAAACCAGCGCTGCACCGGCCGGAGCATGCGGTCGTGCCCACGCGCCACGGCGATGCGCGCCGCCGCAAGCGCAATGCCATCGGTGGCAAACGCCCGCGGCGTGCCGCGAAACATGTTGCGCGGGAACTGGTCGGTCAGCACGATAAAGGCAAGCAGCGGCAGGGCATCGCCGAGCCAGGCATCGAGGCGGCCCTCGCGCGCCAGGTCCCAGCTGGCGCGAAAGCGCTCGCGCACCCGCACATCAAAGGCTTCGTCCTTGCTGAACCAGGCGGAGCGCGCCCGGCCATAATCGGCTTGCGCCGGCTCGCCGAACCAGAACGCCAGCACATCGCGATAATCCGGCGCCGTCATTGAACAACAGCCTGCGACTGCTCGCGCAGGTATTGCGGCAGGTACCAGAACGCGCCGCCGGCCTTGCCGGTGCCGCCCGAGGGCGGCCTTGACCTGCTGCAATGCCTGCTCGAAGCGCCGGTGCATCGCCCCGGGCGGATTAAACATGGCCGAGTCGAATAGCCAGGCTTGAACGGAGCACTCATGGGCGTTGCGCGAACAGCGATGGTTCAGCCGCAAAGCCGCAGGCTGGCGAACTCGATCAGCATCGCCGGGTTGAGGTAGGCGAGAAAACCGACGACCAGTACCAGCGCAAAAAGCACAGCGCCGCAAAACCACAGCAACAACTCACCCCTGCCCGGAGGGGCATCGCCTGGCGCACCGAAAACGGAGCCGGTCTGCATGGCTGCATTTTATCCCAAGTCATACCCGCCACCGCACGGGGGCGCACCACGCCTTGGCGGCAGCGTATAATCCGGCCTCGCGGACGATCAAGCGTTACACCGCCAAGCCCCCGTAGCTCAGTGGATAGAGCACCTTCCTCCTAAGAAGGGGGTCACACGTTCGATTCGTGTCGGGGGCGCCAAAACTTTTTACCCTACCCTGCCTCCTATCATCGACTGGAGATGCCCGTTTGGCGCGGCTTTCCAGCCTACGGCCCTGTGCCGACCCGGGCTACGCGTATCCCCCAGTCTGCGGCAAAGAGACTACCTGAGCGCCGTTTTCACTTTCGCCAACAGCTTGGGCGTAACTTTGGCCTGATGCTCGACCTTGCTGATGTAGGCTTGCGTAACACTCAGGCGCTTGGCCCGTTCTTTTTGCGTTACCTTGGCTTTGATACGCGCCAGCGCAATGGGGCTGTCGACGTAATCTTCCAACGCGAACGGCACATAATCGGCGCTTTTATCCGCCGCAGCCTCACGCCCCGCCAGTTCGTCCTCGATCTGTTCGCGCAATGCGTTATAGACCGCCATCGGAATCAATACGAACTCCGGTTTGCCGGATAGGGACTTGATGATTTGAAGGCTCAAAGGTGCGTTAATTTGTAGGCATCTCCACGGGGTTTGATCTTTTCAATCGCAATAATCTGATGCTTAAGCACAGCCTAAGCACAACCACCGAAAACACGGCGGGACGCTCTTTAGCTGCATCTTTTTCAGACGGCGAATATACCTTCAGGTCGGAGGTAAAAAAATCATTCTCAATTTATTTTTCAGGCCTGGGGTATTAATCAATTTATGGACCAACTCGCGCCAAACCCGAAAAACGACTTCAAATGGATTTCTTGAATGATTGGGATGCGTCAACCCATAAACAATATCAACCCCCCGCTCTTCTTTGGCATAGGTTCCAAAAAGACGATCAAACACAATTAAAATTCCGCCATAATTTTTATCTAGATACAATGTATTACTGGCGTGATGAACCCGGTGGGATGAGGGGGTGTTCAAAATACCCTCCAAGAACCCTAATCGACCAATCAGTTTGGTGTGTAGCCAGAACTGGTACGTTAAATTGATCGTAAGCATGGTAAAGACCAGGATTGGGGAAAAGCCCAAAAATACCAGTGGCAGAAAAAAGACCCAGCTAAAAGATAAAAAAGGCAGCCAACCGAGTCGATAAGAGGCTGATAAAGTCATCTCATTGGGAGAGTGATGGGTACTATGCGTTGCCCACATGAGAAAGACCTCATGAGAAGCACGGTGATACCAGTAATAACAAAACTCCAAGCCGATAAAGAGCGCCAGATAGACCCACCATTCGTTGGGCATGGTATGAACACGATATTGCCAAACAAAACCAGCCATCACACCTTGTATCAGCAAGCGATTCACGATACCCGTTAACTGATGACCCAAACCCACCCCTAACGATGTCGCACTTTCTCGCCATGGATAGGGTTTTTTAAATTGCTTTTTATAGAAATAGGACTCTAGAACAATAGCCAGGGCGGCTAGGGGCAAGAAATAGATGATCTGGTATTCGGTAAAAAACTGTTCCATTGCGATATTTTAGAATGTGGTTGGTGGATCAATCCTGATTCTAATGGACAATCGGTCGGTTTAATATCCTGATTCCCAGTTATAAGAAATTTCAGAACAGGAGAGAGCATGACGAAGCGGCATTTACACGCGAAACCTGATGCGATCATCAACGCTCATGTGCGGGACACCGCATGACGCTTACCACCATTGCGCGGGCGTGCATTCTCGTTGCCGCCACGTTTGGGATGCTCACCGGCACGGCCGCGGCCCAGCCGGCCTACCCGGGCAAGCCGATTCGCATGATCGTGCCCTACGCGACAGGCGGCAGCGTGACCATCCTCGCCCGCTACGTCAGCCAGAAACTCAACGAGGCATGGGGCCAGCAGGTGATCGTCGATAACCGTCCCGGCGGCAATACGGTAATCGGTTCGGAGGCACTGGCCAAGTCAGCGCCCGACGGGTACACCATCATGCTCACGTCCATGGATCTCGTGACGGTCCCGCACCTGCTCAACACCCCCTTCGACTCCATCCGAGACTTCACGCCGGTGGCCACCCTCGCGGTCAGCGAGTTCGTCATGGTGCTCAATCCGGCCGTACCGGCCGGCAGCCTGCCCGAATTCATCGATCTCGCAAAATCGCGGCCGGGTCGCCTCAACTTCGCCTCCGCAGGCGGCGGGTCCCCGGCCCATATCGCGGCAGAGTCCTTCAACATCGCGGCGGGTGTGAAGATGCAACACGTCCCCTACAAGGGGGGCGCCCCCGCCATCACCGACCTCATCGGCGGGCAGGTGGACTTGTATTTCAGCCCCATCATCACGGTGCTGCCCCATATCAAGGCGGGCCGGCTCAAGCCGATTGCGACCTCTGGAAACGCCCGCTCGGCCGCACTGCCCCAGGTCGCCACATTCAGCGAAGGCGGTTTGCCGGGGCTGGACATCAGGCTGTGGTTCGCTCTGTTCGCGCCGGCGGGCACCCCCAGGGAAATCACTGACCGGATTTCAGCGGAGGTGGACAAGATGCTCAAGACCCCGGACTTCCGCGAGAAACTGGTCAGCCAGGGCATGGAACCCTTCATCACCACGAACGAACAGTTTTCCGCACTGATGCGCAGCGAGCTTACAAAGTTCGGCAGAGTCATCAAGGCGGCCAATATCCGCCTGGACAACTGAGCTTCGGTACCTGCCACGCCTGACAGCCGTAGCCCGGAAACGCCCGACGGTTGCGGGTTTTGGCTCCGGCCGCGCTTCGCGCTTAGCGTTCGCGTCGCTCACGTTAGCCTTTGCCGCAACAAGCCCTGCGGGCGTGTTGTCAGCCTATTGCCGTCTTCTAACCCAGAACCAAGGCAGCCTCAGGGCGTCGAATCCGGTTGCGCCGCGGGCTGCGCGGCGATCAACGCGAACAGTTCATGGCAAATCCCCAGCGCTCGGCTGCGGAATAATCGTCAACGACATCCGGAGCGCTGATTGCGGCGGGCAGCGACGCAATCCGGTGTTCACTTGATGGCTGGGTAACCCTTCTCGTTTATTCCACTTTAATGCCGGCCTGCTTCGCGACTCGCGCATATTTTTCGGCATCGGCGCGGATTAGCTCGCTCATTTGTTTGGAATTCAGCAAAAGGGAATCGAAGCCCGCACCTTGAAGTCGCTTCTGCATTTCCGGTCGCGCCGCAAGTTGGAGAACATCAGCTTCTATCCTTGAGGTGATCGCCTGAGGGGTTTTCGGCGGCGCCATGAACCCCAGGAAGATTTCCAAATGGTAATCTTTAAGCTCAGGAATGCCTGATTCACGTACCGTCGGCAAATCCGGCATTGTAGGGCTTCGGTCTTTAGAGATGAGCGCTATGGGTCTTAGCCTGCCTTGCTTGATAAAGGGCAAAGCAGCCGGGAGGGAAGTCACGGCGATATTAATGTGGCCGGCAACCGCATCCACAGTGGCCGGGCCGCAACCGCGGTGGGGAATGTGCACAGCGAAGACGCGTACCGCATGTTTGTACATTTCCATGGCGAAGTGGTACGGACTCGCCATGTTGCAGGCAGTGTAATCGTGTTTTCCGGGAGCCGCTTTTAGCATTGCGGTGAACTCCTTGAGGTCCTTCACCGGAACGCTCGGATGAACGGCTATGAGCATTGGTGCGGACGCGACCACCGCGATTGCCGGAAAATCCTTGGTGTAGTCAAAGCTTAGCTTAGGGATGAGCACGTGATTAACGATGGGCGTGGTCGAGGCGAGAAGCAATGTATGACCGTCGGGTTCAGCTTTGGAGAAAAGCTCGTTGCCGATAGAGCCGCCAGCCCCTGGTCGGTTCTCGACGTACACCGGCTGTTTCCAGACTTCGGACAGGCCTTCGGCAAAAATCCGGGCGACAGTGTCAGCCGGCCCCCCAGGCGCGAAGGTAGCTATCAATTTGACCGGACCGTTCGGATAACCTTGCGCATATCCGGCGTGGGCGAACATGGCGAATAGGAAACAAAGGGCTACTTGGGACAGTCGCTGCATGGTTTTTTATACGGACGCCTCCTGCAGTGCAAGCTTCTGGCCTGGCGATGACAAAGACGGCGCCGCTGCAGCCTTATATCCGGCCCCAAAGCAACAAGGCTTGCGCCCTGCGGGTCGAACCTCAAGGAACGATGCAGGTTCACATCGATCCCAGGGCGTCCTGTTCATCCACCATTCGGTCAGTTCACTTGCGCAACCCGCGGCGCTCCATCCTCCTTCGTTTAAACGGTTGATCGGCCTACGCTGCTTGCGCTGCGTAGTTGTGCCAGTACGCGCTGCCGCGGCCGGCTAGCGCCTCACGCGATCTGCGCCATGTTGGCGGCCGACGCCACCGCGTAGCCTACATTGACATTTAATAATTCGGTTGTCTATATGAAATTCAAACCGCCTTTTTCTTCAAGCCCGACTGAATCGCCAGGCCGGAAGGCGCCAAATCGCGCAGTATTTGGTTAAAACTCCCCGCTCGGGCGCGCGCGACCACCGAAAACTAGTGGCCGCGGTCGATGCGCGCGGTGCCGATGCGGCTTGTGCGCCGATCGAGCGGCACATGGAGCGGGACAAGGCCTATTGCGCAGGTCTTGGGCTAGACCTTGTCATTGCGGGCTTGACCCGCAATCCAGGTATTTGCTACGGCACCTCACCGACCGGCGCACGGATGCCGGGTCAAACCCGGCATGACAGGTAAATCATTTAACGTTGACATATCAACCTAATTGGCCTAGCCTTTAAACCTAGAGTTGATCACCCCGGAGCCCCCATGAGCAACCCCACCCCCCGGCACTACGACGCCATCATCGTCGGCGCCGGCTTTGCCGGCATCTACCAACTCTACAGCCTGCGCAAGATCGGAATGAAGGCGCGCCTGCTGGAGGCTGGCGACGGCATCGGCGGCACCTGGTTCTGGAACCGCTACCCCGGCGCCCGCTGCGACGTCGAAAGCCTGGACTACTCCTATTCCTTCGACAAGGCACTGGAGCAGGAGTGGGACTGGTCCGAGCGCTATGCGCAGCAGGGCGAGATCCTGCGCTACATAAACCATGTGGCCGACCGCTTCGCGCTGCGCTCCGACATCGATCTGAACACCCGCGTGGCCAGCGCCGTGTACGACGAACAGGGCGGAACCTGGATCACGACCACGACCAGCGGTGAACTGTTCACCTCGCAGTACGTGGTGATGGCCACCGGCTGCCTGTCGATCCCGCAGGCGCCGAAGTTCCCCGGTCTGGAATCGTTCAAGGGCAACTGGTATCACAGCGCCGACTGGCCACGCAGCGGCGTGGACTTCGCCGGCAAGCGCGTCGGCCTGATCGGCACCGGCTCCAGCGGCGTGCAGATGACGCCCGAGATCGCGGCCACCGCAGCCCACCTCACGGTGTTCCAGCGCACCGCCAACTACAGCGTGCCGGCGCAAAACGAGCCGATCACGCCCGAGCAACTGGTCGAGGTCAAGGCCCACTACTCCGAGCGGCGACTGCGCGCCATGGACACCCACACCGGCCACTTCCTGATCAACAATGAGCAGTCGGCACTGGAGGTCAATGACGAGGATCGGCGCAAGGAGTTCGAGTTCCGCTGGAAGGGTGCCGGTGGCGGCTTTCGCATGCTGCGCGCCTTCAACGACCTGCTGGTCAACAAGCAGTCCAACGACCATGCCGCCGAGTTCGTACGCAGCAAGATCCGCGCGACCGTCAAGAACCCGGCCACCGCCGACCTGCTGTGCCCCGGGGCCGACCTGCCCTTTGGCACCAAGCGCCTGTGCGTGGACACGGACTACTACGAAACTTTCAACCGGCCCAACGTGTCGCTGGTGGACGTCAAGGCCGACCCGCTGGTCGAGGCCACGCCCACTGGTTTGCGCACCGCCTCGGGCCAGCAGTTTGCTCTGGACATGATCGTCCTTGCCACCGGCTTCGACGCCATGACGGGTGCGCTCAAGTCCATCGACGTGCGCGGGGTGGGCGGCCGGGCGCTCAAGGACAAGTGGGAGCACGGCCCGCGCACTTACCTGGGCCTGGCCGTGGCGGGGTTCCCCAACCTGTTCATCCTCGCCGGCCCCGGCAGCCCCTCGGTGCTGAGCAACATGGTGCACTCGATCGAACTGCATGTGGACTGGCTGACCCAATTCCTGACCGACATGCGCGCCAAGGGCTTCACACGCATTGAGGCGCAGCAACCGGCCGAAGACCAATGGGTGGCCCATGTCAACGAGGTGGCACACCGCACGCTCTACCCGACCGCCAACTCCTGGTACATGGGCTCCAACATTCCGGGCAAGCCGCGCGTGTTCATGCCCTATGTGGCGGGCGTGCCGGCCTACCGCAAGATCATCAACGACGTGGCGGCCAGCGGCTACGAAGGCTTCGTGAAGGCCTGAGCCAGCCGCCCGTACCGGCATGCATACTCCCATGAGCAAGAACGAGGAGCCCCTCCGCCTGGACCTGGAACAGTACACGCAGGGCCTGCTTGTGTGGGTGTCCAACAAGCTGTCAGCCAGTGCGTCGGCGCTGTACCGCCGGCTGTTCGACCTGGGCGTGACCGACTGGCGGGTGCTGGCCTACATCGAGATCTATCCTTGGTCCACCGGCGCCCAGGTGTGCGAGCTTATCGGGCTGGACAAGGCGGCGGTCAGCCGCAGCTTCGGCATGCTGGCCGAGCGCGGCCTGCTGCACTCGCGCCCCAACGGCCTGCGCAAGGTGGAGTACGCCACCACTGCCGATGGCCGGCGCGTCTACCAGCAGGTGCTGCGGGTGGCGCTGGAGCGCGAGCGGGCCCTGCTGCAGGGCTTCACAGCCGCGGAGAAGGCAGCTCTGGTCGGCTACATGCACCGCCTTCTGGACAACCTGCCGGCGGTGGATGCGGTGGACGCTCTGCATTCAGGCGCCGGCTGATGCCTCAGCCCTTGGGCAGTGGCGGCACCTGCAGGGGTACGGGCCGCTGCGCCAGCCGGTCCACCAGCTTCTGCTTATTGGCCAGCGAGGCCAGGTGCAGCGACACCATGTGCATCTCGCCGGCACGAAACAGTTTAAGCACATCGGCATCGGGCAGGACCATCAGGCGGGGCTCGGCGACCACCAGCAGGCCCTGGATGCTGAAGCCACGGCCGTCGGCCAGGTCGGCCTTGGCATTCATCTCCTTGAACAGCCGGCGCATCGGTTCGCTACAATCAATAAATCCAGTATTTCAAAATTTCCATAACGAGGACCTTTGAATCATGGCCTATAAAAGCGAACGACTGACGGTGCGGGGCGTGACGGTGCGCAGTTACCGGGGGGGGGAAGGCCCGACGGCGTTGTTCCTCCACGGCGCGGGCGGCTTGCCCCCTATATGGCTGCCATTCTTCGAAAAGCTGTCGCAGAAATTCGATCTCATCGTGCCCGAGCACCCGGGGTTCGGCGCATCCGACGACCCCGAGTGGATCGGCAATGTGCCCGACCTGTCAATGTACTACCTCGATTTCATGGACGCCTTCGACATGACGGACGTGCATCTGATCGGCCACTCGCTCGGCGGCTGGACCGCCGCCGATGTGGCCGTGCACAATTGCTCGCGCTTGAAGAGCCTGACGTTGCTGTCGCCGGCAGGAATCCGCGTGAAAGAAGTGCCGCCGGGTGACAATTTCAAGTGGGGCCCGGAAGAGGGCGTGCGCAACATCTATCACGACCAGAAGATGGCCGAGGCCATACTGAAGCTGGTGCCGACCAAAGAGCAGGCCGAACTGCAATTGCAGAACAAACTGTCGGCGACCAAGTTCGGCCGGGAACCGCGATGGCTGGACCCGTTCCTCGAGAAGTGGCTGCATCGCATCTCGGTGCCTACGCACGTCATCTGGGGCACCAACGACCAGCTGCTGCCGGCTGCCTACGCGAAACTGTGGGGTGAGCGGGTACCGGGCGCACAGGTCGCGCTGATAGACGCCTGCGGCCATCTGCCGCACGTGGAGAAGGTCGACCTCGCTGCCGACAAAGTCCTCACGTTCCTGAATCGGATTGCATGATGGAAGTCACCTCCTTTCGCCTGATGCCTTATCGCCCGCTCGACCTCGAAGCGGCCTGGGTGGTGAAGCCGAACACGCTCTTCGATCAGCGGACACTACGAGGCGTTGATTTAATTGCACGAATAATCCAAGGTCGCCCCTCCTAAGAAGGGGGCCACAAGTTCGATTCGTGTCGGGGGCGCCAAACACTTTTCCAGCACGGCCCGCACCCTGCTATCGGCTGGAAACGCCCGCCTGGCGCGGGTTTACAGCCTATCACCGAATAAACTTCAGCCGCCGCGGGGCAGGACTAGGGCATCGCGTCCGGTTGCGCCGAAGGCTGCGCGGCGATCACGGCGGGCAGTTTCATGCAGGCCTCGTGAATAGCCATCACCTTCGGATAGGGGCTGAGGTCGCAGTCAAAGCGCTGCGCATTGAATACCTGCGGCACCAGGCAGCAATCGGCCATGCCCAGCTGGTCACCGAGGCAATACATTCCCGACAGCTTGTGCCCCGCCAGGTGCGACTCCATCATGGCAAAGCCTTCGG
>Ga0194061_1000704_pt1 | contig 20262 bp, 18 predicted proteins | sample SepL2221m_MetaG_FD_163423 | JGI IMG/M metagenome (GOLD analysis project Ga0194061, IMG submission 163423) | Anoxic zone freshwater microbial communities from boreal shield lake in IISD Experimental Lakes Area, Ontario, Canada - Sep2016-L224-21m | ecosystem: Environmental > Aquatic > Freshwater >... | reverse complement strand
TGATCCAACTGACCATCCCCATCATATTGGATTATGGTTTAATTACGAAAGTGTAAACGGGTTGGATTTTTGGAATAATTCTTATGCTATTGAGGCAGAAAAGAAAAAGAATTATGGTTGGATTCGTACACAGAAAATTCTAGATACAAAAAGCGGTAAGGATGCTGGACTATCATATTCAGCAAATTGGACGAACCAACAACAAAAAGTATTGCTGGAGGAAGTGACTGATTTAAATTTTAGCGTATTAGGCAATGATCGAATAATAGAACGGGTCACAAAGCTTACAGCCAAAGATGATATTAGTTTCAATGATGTGAAAGATGGCATGTTAGGGTTACGTGTAGCCCACGTATTAGAATTGCCCATTTTCGAATCTAAAAAGTATACGGATGCTAATGGAATTGTAACTTATATAAAAGCAAATAGAGATAGTTCAGTTACTGGAAATTATCTTACAAGTGAAGGCAAGCAAGGTGATGCTGCTTGGGGTACAAGAGGCAATTGGTGTATGTTATATGGGAAAATGGGTGCTGACTCTGTTAGTGTTGTTATAATTGATCATCCACAAAATCCAGGTTATCCCACTTATTGGCATGCGCGCAATTATGGATTATTTGCAGCAAATCCACTTGGTCAAAAAGTGTTTTCTAATGGCAAAACAGTGTTAAACTTTAAATTGCCCAAGGGCCAATCAGTTGTTTTCAGATACAAAATTATTATTGCGGCCAGTAAATACCGGTTATCAAATTCAACGATAGAAAAGGTTGTTCAGCAGTTTAATTCAGTAAAATAATTTGTAGTTTATTTAATGGGTAATACTTTTGAAGCATGCAATTGAGCTTTAGCTATCAGAAACCAAGAGTAATTCAGGCACTTCGCTATCATTTTGTACAAAGTCCAGAAATTAGAGTCATGCTGATTCTTGTCAATGTTTTTGCAATTGTTTCAGCGATACTTTTTTATACCAATAAAATTCGACCAGAGCCATTCTTTCTGGGGTCATTGATATGGATGGGTTTAATGGCTTCTTTCTGGTATTTTCTTCCCAATAATATTTACAAGAAAGCAGAAACATTCAAAGACAAATTCATCATTCGTTTTAATGATGTAGCAGTTGTTTTAGAAAATGAAAGGGGAGAAGTGGTATGGCAATGGGATAAGTTCAGTAAATATTTTGAGAGTCCTCATTTCTTCCATTTATATTTCGATGCAAAATCCTTTTTTTTAGTCCCTAAAGAAAATATGGGGGAAGAGTTTACACATGAATTAAGGGGACTATTGAAAGTGAAAATTAAAAAGTGAAAATTAAAAAGATATCCCTAGAGGGAATAAAAAAATTCATTATAAGTTTTTCACCATTTCAACATGTGGGATAGTTACTTCTTCAAATTCGGGGCCATCCAGATGATAACCCAGTTTTTCGTAAAAACCTTGGGCCGTTTTTCGGGCATGCATATTTAATCTTTTAAAGCCCCGGTCACGGGCAATATTCTCAGCAAAGCTCATAATTACCCTCCCGATTCCCTTTCCTTGAAGTCCGGAAAGTACTGCCATTTGCCGGAGGCGAACTGTTTTTTCGTCTTCTTTTGTCAAAATACAGCATCCTTCTAGCTTCCCGTCGTCAAAAAAACAAATTAATATATCATTTTTTTCAGCCTCTAAATCTTCCTTTGTAAAAGTTAATCCCAGAGGTTTTCTTAACACCTGAAAACGTAAATCCACCATCTGGCGATGCTGTATTGAGCCGTGGTCAATGATTTGTAAGGGCATAAGCTTATTTCAAGGCATACAAGATAGGAATCATTTTCTTATCTAAAAACAAGAAAATCAACAAGAACTAACAATTATTAGTATAATCTTGTGGAAACAAAAATGCATTAAAAGATTGCTTATTTGCTAAAAAGTATATTTTTGCGCCTGTAACAAAAACTTTTACAATGTCAGACATCGCAACAAGAGTAAAGAAAATCATAGTTGACAAGTTAGGCGTAGACGAAGCTGAGGTGACAAACGAAGCTTCTTTTACCAATGATTTGGGTGCGGATTCTTTGGATACCGTAGAATTGATTATGGAATTCGAAAAAGAATTTAACATCTCTATCCCTGATGAGCAGGCTGAAACCATCACTACTGTTGGACAGGCTGTAGCTTACCTAGAAGAGCACGCTAAGTAGATCTCCCTTCAATAGGAATAATTTAATCCGGCCCGGTTAACTCCGGGCCGGATTATCACTTCAAACAGGCTAGGAAATGGAATTAAAAAGAGTAGTTGTTACCGGTATTGGAACCCTTAACCCTTTGGGCAATAATCTAAATGAATATTGGACCAATTTGTTAGATGGTGTTTCAGGAGCAGATAATGTTACTTTATTTGATGCCTCTAAGTTTAAAACAAAATTTGCCTGTGAAGTGAAAGGTTTTGATCCTACCAATTTTATGGATAGGAAAGAAGCCAGAAAATTAGACCGATTTGCACAATTAGCTATTGTAGCTAGTGATCAGGCTGTAGCCGATGCTGGCATCAGTAAAGAGAATGTAGATGTAGATCGTGTTGGTGTTATTTTCGCAAGTGGTATTGGTGGGTTAACAACTTTTCAGGAAGAAGTAATCAACTTTGCTAAAGGCGATGGTACCCCACGTTTCAATCCTTTCTTTATTCCTAAAATGATATTGGACATTGCAGCTGGCCAGATTTCTATGCGTCATGGATTTCGTGGTCCCAATTTTGCCGTTGTAAGCGCTTGCGCCTCCAGTACAAATGGTATCATCACTGCATGCGACAATATTCGTTTAGGTAAAGCCGATATTATTATTAGCGGTGGATCTGAGGCTGTTATTGGTGAAGCGGGAATGGGTGGATTCAATGCTATGAAAGCAATGAGCGAACGCAACGATGATCCTAAAACTGCTAGCCGCCCTTACGATAAAGACCGTGATGGTTTTGTAATGGGAGAAGCTGCAGGTGTTTTAGTTCTAGAAGAATATGAACATGCTATTAAACGTGGCGCAAAAATTTATTGTGAGATCGCGGGTGGCGGCGCTACTGCCGATGCGTATCATTTAACAGCTCCTCATCCTGATGGATTGGGTGCCCGCAATGTAATGAATGCCGCTTTAAGAGATGCTGGCATGAGAGCCGATGAAATTGATTATATCAATGTTCATGGAACTTCCACTCCGCTGGGAGATGGAGCCGAAGCAAAAGCCATTACCGAAGTATTTGGTGAACATGCTTACAACCTAAATATCAGCGCTACAAAATCAATGACCGGTCACTGTCTTGGTGCCGCAGGTGTAATTGAAGCAATTGCTTGTATTCAAGCTGTGATATTTGATATTATACCACCTACTATTAATCACTTTACAGACGATCCAAACTTAGATCCTAGACTGAATTTTACTTTTAATGCTCCTCAAAAAAGAGTTGTTCGTGCTGCATTAAGTAATACTTTCGGATTTGGTGGACACAATGCCTGCGTGATTGTAAAAAAATATGTAGCTTAGGTTTGTGCAATTCCTAAAAAAACTTCTCAGAAAATCTGTCGATACTTCTTTCGAAACCCAATTGAAGAATGTATTGGGTATTAAACCCGGTAATAGCTTATTGTATAGAACCGCTTTAAGTCACCGTTCTGTGAAAGAAACGGCCGACGAAAACAACGAACGCCTAGAATATTTAGGAGATGCTGTGTTAAGTGCTATTGTTGCTGACTATCTTTTTAAGCGCTATCCTTACAAGGGCGAGGGCTTTCTTACAGAGATGCGCAGTAAAATGGTAAACAGGCAACAGTTGAATGATATAGCCCTTAAAATGGGACTTAAAAAACTTACATTCTATAATAAGTTCGATAATTCTTTAAAGGGAAGTCAGATTTTCGGTAATACACTAGAAGCATTAGTTGGGGCAGTTTTTTTAGATAAAGGATATGCCAAAACAAGTAATTGGGTGTTGAAACAAATTGTGATCCCGCATATGTTTGTAGATGATCTGGAATTGATTGATATCAATTTGAAAAACAAATTGATTGGATGGGCTAATAAAAATGGCAAAGTTCTGGCATTTGAATTGGTACAAGAAAAAATGGAAGGGAGTCGCCGTTTATTTACCATCAATGCTGTTTTAGATGGTGAAATGCTAGCTCAGGGAAAGGGTTATAATAAAAAAGATGCAAGTCAGGTGGCGGCTCAACTAGCGGTAGAAAAACTAGGTCTCTAATGGATCAGGACCAATATAAATTTCAATTAAAAAAGAAACTCACTTTATTTGGAAGTCTTTTTCTTGTAGGTATTATTGCCATCTTTTATTTTTCCTGCCACTAATCAATATCCTCACAAAGTTCAATCAACACACCGTTGGTCGATTTAGGATGTAAGAAACAAACCCATTTATTATCTGCTCCTTTTTTGGGTTCTTCTTGCAATAAAATAAAACCCTGATCTTTTAGCCGCTTCATTTCTGATCGTATATCAGTTACAGCAAATGCTAAATGATGTATTCCTTCCCCTTTTTTATCAATGAATTTTTCTATAACACCACCAGCTGCTGTATTCGCCAATAATTCAATCTTCGTATCGCCCTGTTTAAAAAAAGCAGTAGTAACCTGCTCGCTTTCAACCGTTTCAGTTTTGTAACAGTTACTGTTTAAAAGGGTCTCGAATAGGCTAATGGATTGCTGTAAATCCTTTACTGCAATACCTATATGTTCCAGTTTTGTCATAAGATTCTATTATGTCTGTTAGCTTTACGAAAAGAGGAAAATCATTGTTCATGGGCCTTCCACCTCCAAATTTATAGAACCTATTGCTATACTTTTGCATTATAAGTTAGATAAAACAAAATTGATTATGTTGAAGTTCCCAATATACCTAGATAACAATGCCACCACACCCATGGATCCCCGTGTGTTGGAAACGATGCTCCCTTATTTTACCGAACACTTCGGTAATGCGGCAAGCCGTAACCACCCTTTTGGCTGGGAGGCTGAAGAAGCAGTTGATTATGCACGTGAACAAGTTGCAAAATTGATTGGCGCAGATCCTAAAGAAATTATTTTCACTTCAGGCGCTACAGAAGGTGATAATTTAGGAATTAAAGGCGTGTATGAAATGTATGCCAGCAAAGGCAACCATATTATTACCTGTACTACCGAACATAAAGCGGTTTTAGATACTTGCAAACATATTGAGCGTAGTGGCGGTGAAGTAACTTACTTAGAAGTAGGGGCTGATGGTTTGGTTAATCTGGCAGAATTAGAAGCTGCAATTAAACCCACCACCATTTTAATTGCCATCATGTATGCAAACAATGAAATTGGTGTTGTACAACCTGTAAAAGAAATCAGTGCTATAGCTAAAAAGCATGGTGTTCTGTTTTTCTCTGATGCTGTGCAAGCAGTTGGAAAAGTTCCAGTTGATGTAAATAAAGATGGAATTGATATCATGGCTTTTACAGCACATAAAATGTACGGCCCAAAAGGTATTGGTGCTTTGTATGTACGTCGTAAAAATCCACGCGTAAAAGTAACCGCTCAAATGGATGGCGGTGGTCATGAAAGAGGGATGCGTAGTGGTACTTTAAACGTGCCAGGAATTGTAGGATTTGGTAAAGCATGTGAATTAGCAAGACTCGAAATGGCTGATGATGCAGTTCGTTTAAGCAAACTTCGAGACAAGTTAGAAACTGCTTTAATGCAATTAGAAGAAGCATATGTGAATGGAAGCCGTGAGCATCGTTTACCACATGTTACTAATATCTCTTTTAAATATGTAGAAGGAGAAGGATTGTTGATGGGCTTTAATAAAAATATTGCATTATCATCTGGTTCTGCTTGTACTTCTGCATCATTAGAACCTAGCTATGTATTAAAGGCATTAGGTTTAGGAGATGACTTAGCACATAGCTCTTTGCGTTTCGGACTCGGACGTTTTACAACTGAAGATCAGATAGATTATACTATCCAAGCAATCAGTGAAACCGTTTTGAAACTAAGAGACATGAGCCCACTTTGGGAAATGTTTAAAGAAGGTGTTGATATGGATAAAATTGAATGGGCACACCATTAATTAGTAATAATAAATTCTAAATCACCCCACAAAAAATAAAAATCATGGCATACTCAGAAAAAGTTATTGATCATTATAGCAATCCTAAGAACGTTGGTACTTTGGATAAGGCAAAAAAGAATGTAGGCACTGGTTTAGTAGGTGCTCCAGAATGCGGAGACGTTATGCGTTTGCAAATTGAAGTAGATGATGCAACAGGTGTAATTACAGATGCTAAATTCAAAACCTTTGGTTGTGGATCTGCTATTGCTTCCTCTTCATTGGCAACAGAATGGTTGAAAGGGAAAACAGTTGATCAAGCTGTTACTATCGACAATATGGCATTAGTAGAAGAGTTAAACCTTCCTCCAGTAAAAATTCACTGTTCTGTTTTGGCTGAAGATGCAATTAAAGCGGCAATCAACGACTATCGTTCTAAAAATGGATTGGAGCAGTTAGTATTTGAAGAAAAAATTCACTAATATTTTATGGCAGCAGTAGCAGAAGAGAATAGTATATATGTAAGCGATAAAGCAAAGAAGAAAGTGCAACAGCTCATGAATGAAGCTGAAGTAACAGGCGACGATTCTTATTTTTTAAGAGTAGGCGTTGTGGGTGGCGGATGTTCTGGCTTAAGTTATAAATTAGATTTTGATAACGAAATCAAGCCCATGGATCAAGTATTTGAGGACAATGGCATCAAAGTGGTTACCGACCTTAAAAGCTTTCTTTATTTAGTAAATACAGAATTAGATTTTTCTGATGGGTTAAACGGAAAAGGATTTTATTTCAATAACCCTAATGCAAGTAGAAGTTGTGGTTGCGGAGAAAGCTTCGCAGTCTAGTTTACAATATATAATTAAAAAGAGCCGCTACAACAATGATGTAGCGGCTCTTTTTTGTAATTATATCTTGCAATTATTATGAACTTTCTTATTGATCCTCGTCAATTTGAGAAGGAGGGGGTGGTGGTGCAGGTAAATCACCAGATTTTTTTTGTTTTACAACCGTAGGCGGCGGAGGAGGAGGCGGCGGTGGAACTTTTTTTTCTCCATCTTTCACAATCACTGGAGGCGTGAATTTAACGGGCTCAGGTGGTTTCGGTGCCTTGGGCTTGTTTTTCTTTGAACTGCTGGTAACGGTAACCGGAATTGCGTCTGCACCCTTTTCAACAGTTGGTTTAGTGGTTGCATGAGTTACTTTTTTCTCCTGCGCATTTGCAAAAATGCCAATACCAAAGAGGAAGAAGGCGATCAGTAAAAGTCGTAGGTTCATATTTTTAGTTTTAGATAGGATGCTAAATGTGATAATTTCCATAAAGTGCTGAAGAATTAACCTAGAAGATTTAGTTTTGAAGCATGTGGATGATCTGCAAAAAAGAATGGCAACAGTTTTTTAGTAGCCTCACTGGCTACCTTGCCCTAGTTGTTTTTTTATTATTAAACGGGCTTTTTTTATTTGTATTCCCTGATTCTAATCTCCTAGATTTTGGATACGCCAGCTTGAGCGGTTTTTTTAATCTGGCACCCTGGCTATTATTGTTTCTGATACCCACCATCACCATGCGGAGTTTTGCCGACGAATACAAGTCGGGTAGTTTTGAAATTTTAAAGACATTGCCTCTAATACCGAAATCCATCGTTGTGGGTAAATATTTGGGGGCCCTGCTAATTGTACTTACTGCTCTTTTGCCCTCCGTTATTTACGCATTCTCCATTCAAAGCCTTAGCGTTACTGGTGGGATAGATATTGGAGCCACCATTGGAAGTTATATCGGTTTATGTTTGCTTGCAGCTGTCTTTACTGCAATTGGAATTACTGCAAGTAGTTTTACAAATAATACCGTTGTTGCATTTATCGGCGGAGCATTCATTTGCTTTCTTTTATATACAGGCTTTTCGTCCATTAGTAAACTACCTGTGTTTAATGCAGGATTTGATTATTATATCGAATTATTAGGTATTCAATATCATTACCGAAGTATTAGCAGAGGCGTGATAGATAGTAGAGATATTATTTATTTCTTAGGAATAATATTGTTGTTTCTTTTTATTACTAGAAAAAATCTGCTCAAAAGATAACCAATGACTATGAGAAAATTATTGGAAGGAAGAATCGGTTGGGCAATAGGGATAGTCCTGTTTATTGGGTTAGTATATCTCTCGAACTTGTTTTCTTTTAGGGCAGACCTTACTGCAGAAAAACGTTTTACAATTAGTACGGCTACCAAAAAAGTATTAAACGAATTAGATAGTACCGTAACTGTTCAAGTATTCTTAACAGGAGATCTGCCTGCAGACTACCGAAAACTGAATCAGGCAGTTCAGGATTTATTAGCAGAATTTAAAAGTATATCTGGGGGTAATTTGATTAAAGTGAGTTTTGAAAAACCAGGGGAGTCGATTAAAGATGATACGGCTAAAGTACTTTTCTATGATAGCCTGGCCAGATTAGGAGTAGTGTTTGAACAATCTGCTTCTATCTCATCTGAAAAAGAAAAATCAACGCAGCAATTGATTATCCCTTCTGCTTTGCTTACGTATAAAAATCAAAAACCTATCGCCATCGATCTTCGTAGCAGTAAAAAGGTATTTAAACAATACAATGTTTTAACGGAAGATCCTCAGGAAGATATTGAAGCTACTAGAAATGCTGCTGAAGCTTTATTAGAATACAAATTTGCAAGTGCAATAGATAAACTTACCCGTAAAAATATTCCTACAGTGGCTTATGCAGTTGGAAATGGGGAACCTATTGATCTAAAAGTAAATGACCTAGGAGAAAGCCTCCGTAATGAATATCGACTGGCTGTTTTTGACTTAAAAAAAGGATACCCTGATGCTTCCCTGATCAATGCATTAATGATTGTAAAACCAACTATCGCTTTTACAGAAGAAGATAAATTGAAACTGGATCAGTACTTGATGCATGGAGGTAAAATAATCTGGTTTGTTGATAAATTGTATGCCGAATTAGATAGCTTAAAGCGAAATCAAGCAAACTATACAGCCTACGATCGTGGCCTTGATATTGATGATTTACTTTTTAAATATGGTGTTCGGATCAATGGAGATCTGATACAGGATTTAAATTGCTCAAAAATTCCAATTGTAATTGGTCAGAACCCGGATGGGAGCCCTAAAATGCAAAGAGTTCCATGGCCTTATTATCCTTTCCTCTCATCTCATAGCGATAATCCCATTACCAAAAACCTGGATCGTGTATTGCCATTATTTCCCTCGAGTATAGATACCGTTAAAGCTCCGGGTATTACAAAAACTATTTTATTGTCGACCGATAGTAATAGTAGAAGACTTACAAGTCCTGCGATGGTTTCAGTAAATAGCGTAAGTACAGAGGATGATATGCGCAGTTTTACTAAATCATATATTCCTATTGCCGTTTTGCTAGAAGGAAGATTTAATTCTTTCTTTAATAACCGTGTGAGCAAAAATTTATCTGATTCTATCTTACGAGCAACTGGGAAACCTTATTTGAATCAAGCGGAAAAAGATGGCAAACAGATTGTTGTAGCTGATGCAGATATTGTAACCAACGAAGTAACACAAACAAAAGGGCCATTGGCAATGGGCTTATTGGGAATGGAAAATTATCGTTTTGCTAATCGCGAATTCTTTTTGAATAGTATTGATTACCTGGTTAGTACCAACAACCTTTTTGAAACCAGAAATAAAGAATTTGTTTTGCGCTTACTAGATAAAAAGAAAATGCAAGAACATAGAACAGAATGGCAACTCATTAATATAGGATTGCCTATTGGCTTCACACTCATTTTAGGTAGCTTATTTCAATGGCGCAGAAAAAAGCGCTATACTGCTTAATTCTGTTGGCCAATTAGTATCTTTAAACGTAAAATATTTTAATGAATAACCATCAGTTCATTTATTTGATTTTTGGAATAGTGCTTTTATTAGCACTTGTTTTTGATTTAGGACTGATCAGCAAAAAGAACAAGGCAGTAACCATTAAGCAAGCTTTTATTCAAACTATATTCTGGGTTTCTCTTGCCTTATTGTTTTTTGTTTTTATGTGGATCCAGGAAGGTAGTAAGCCAGCTCTGGAATACTTAAGCGCCTATTTAATGGAATGGAGTTTGAGTGTTGATAATATTTTCGTCTTCATCCTAATTTTTAATTCTTTCAAAGTGAAAGAAAAAAATTATTCGAGGGTTCTATTAATTGGAATTTTAATGGCCATTATTTTCAGAATCATCTTTATCACTTTAGGCGTAGCGCTAGTTGCGAAATTTCATTGGGTATTATATGGGTTTGGTTTATTTCTACTGTATACGGGCTATAAAATGTTTACAACAAACGAGGACGATACTTTTGAACCACACGAAACCAAAGTGTATAAATTTCTTAAAAAATACCTGCCACTGGCTTCACACGATGGTAATGGTAAATTGATTATTCGGGAAAATGGGAAACCTTTATATACCACTCTTTTCGTAGTAGTTGTTTTATTGGCAACTATTGACCTTGTATTTGCCATGGATTCAATACCCGCAGTTTTGGGAATTTCAAAAGACAAGTTGGTTATTTATACTTCCAATATTTTTGCAGTTTTAGGCTTGCGGTCCCTATTTTTCTTACTCAGAGGAGCTGTAAATAAATTCGATTATTTGCAGCAAGGCATTGCCATTGTGTTGGTTTTTATTGGCATTAAAATGTTGGGAGAACATTATCTTGATCAATGGATGGATAAAACCATTCAAACAATCATGTCGCTTGCTGTAATTCTGTTCTGTATTTCCGGATCCATTGTTTATTCGATATCCCACTCAAAAAAGGGAATGATTGATAAATTGCCAGATTTTAAAAAATAAAAATATTGACTTATTCCATTTTAGATATCGCAGACAATATCCATGCAAAACATGCAGATCTAATGGATAATGATATTTCATTTCTTTTAATTGATAGCAGGAAATTAATTTACCCTGAGAAGTCGATTTTCTTTGCTTTGAATAGTAGCCGAAAAGATGGACATGAATTTATTACCGAACTATATGAAAAAGGGGTTCGAAATTTTGTAGTGCAGAATAACTATTCAGTAGTTGCTAAGGATGCTAATTATCTCTTCGTTGAAAATGTATTAGAAGCATTACAAGAATTAGCAACATATCACCGAGCAACCTTTAAAAACAATATTCCTGTTATTGGGATTACCGGAAGTAATGGAAAGACCATTGTTAAAGAATGGCTGTATCAGTTATTACAAACCGATCAACAAATTGTGAGAAGCCCTAGAAGTTATAATTCACAAATAGGAGTGCCTCTCAGTATTTGGCAAATGAACGAAACGCATACCCTTGCTATTTTTGAAGCTGGCATTTCTAAGACAAATGAAATGACTGCTCTTTGGAAAATGATACAGCCTTCTATTGGCGTATTTACAGGCATTGGCCATTCACATGACGAAGGGTTTAAAAATAGATTGGAAAAATTAAAGGAAAAATTAAAATTATTTTCTTCTTCGCAACAAACTATTGTGGCGATCAATGAAATGACGCAAGAAGAAATAGAACTGGTGCATCAGCAATTACCCAATGCATTTACCTGGAGTAGAAAAACCTCAGCAAGTTTAAAAATAGAAAGCGAGGAAAGGAAATTAAACACTACAAGTATTTTTGCTATTATTAATGGGGTAATGGAGAATATTACAATTCCTTTTGCCGACCCTATTTCAATTGACAATGCCATTACATGTTGGTGTGTATTAAAATCAATGGGGTATAGCACAAGTTTTATAGCCACAAGAATGAAACAGTTAGAGCCTGTTGAAATGAGAATGCAATTAAAAACGGGGATCAATAATTGTTATCTGATTAATGACAGCTATAGTAATGATTTATCTTCTTTGTCATTGGCTCTTTCTTATTTGAAACAACATGCTGCTGCGCAAAAGACAACTTTAATTTTGTCGGATATTTTGCAAACTGGTATGGGCGATCATGAATTATATCAACAGGTTGCTTCTGAATTAATACAGTATAAAATTCAAAGACTCATAGGTATTGGATCTCATATCAGTGCTTTTAAAGATCATTTTTTACAACAGGGTATTGTTTGTGATTTCTACGATTCTACTGAATTATTTTTACAACAAGCCACCCATCATCTTTTTCAGAATGAATACATTTTGTTGAAAGGTGCCCGGGTTTTTGAATTCGAGAGGATTAGTAAGTGGCTCGAAAAACAACAGCACCAAACAGTGATGGAAATCAATCTCACTGCCATGTTGCACAACCTTAAATCCTATCAACAAAAACTTAGACCCGCTACCAAAGTGATGGCGATGGTAAAAGCTTTTAGTTATGGTAGCGGATCTGTAGAAGTAGCAAGATTATTGGAATTTCATAAAGTTGATTATTTAGCTGTGGCTTATGCCGATGAAGGTGTGGTGCTGCGAAAAGCTGGCATACGCTTACCCATTATGGTGATGAGCCCTGATGAAGCTAGTTTTGATTCCTTATTAGAATATCACTTAGAGCCTGAACTCTTTTCAAATAGTATATTCTATTCTTTCGAACAATATATTCAAAAACAGGGTATTGCTAATTTTCCTGTTCATATCAAATTCAATACGGGTATGAACCGATTAGGATTTGAAATGAATGAGGCAACAGCATTGTCTGATAAAATTAAAAAGAGCCATTGTTTTGTAGTAAAATCTGCTTTTAGTCATTTAGCTGCAAGCGAATCTGCAGACATGGATGATTTTACTTTTAAACAAGCAACACAATTTGATGCCGCTTGCTCAAATTTATCAAATGGATTAGGGTATAGTTTTATTAAACATCTTTCAAATACCGCAGCAATTTTTAGAAAACCCGAATTGCAATATGATATGGTTCGTTTGGGAATCGGACTTTATGGCGTAGATCCTGCAAATGAAAAGGAATTGTCTTTACAAACTGTAGCGTCTTTAAAATCTACTATTGCTCAAATAAGAACTGTGGAAGCAAATGAAACCATCGGGTACAATCGAAAAGGTAAATTGAATCGGGTTAGTAAGATTGCAACCGTAAGAATTGGGTATGCTGATGGGTTTAACAGAAGACTTGGTAACGGAAGGGTATCGATGTTTGTGAATGGGAAACTAGCTCCTGTAATTGGGAATGTTTGTATGGATATGACGATGATTGACATTACGGATATACCTGAAGTACAAGAGGGAGATCAGGTTGAAATTTTTGGCAATAATTTACCGGTACAGCAATTAGCGGAGTGGAGCGAAACTATCCCTTATGAAATTATGACTGGCATTAGTCAGCGGGTTAAACGTGTTTATTTGGAAGAATAGCACTATTTAGTACCTATGTGGCGCTTTATTAGAAATATTTGGCTTTTTCTTCATTTTTGACTTTTGACTTTTGACTTTTAACTTTCTATCTTTGCCCACCTTAAATTTTGGAAGTGAAAGCAAGACAACTCATTTTAATCATACTCTTTATTATTGTTGCTGATCAAGCAATGAAATTTTATATCAAACTCAATTATTTTGCGGGCGAGGAACATTTGATCCTGGGGATGCATTGGGCAAGATTACATTTCGTGGAAAATGAAGGAATGGCCTGGGGTTGGAAATTTGGAGGAGGATTTGGAAAAATTGCACTCACTTTATTTCGTCTGGTAGCCGTTATTTGGGGAAGTTTCTTATTGCGCGATTTTATCAGGAAAAAATATCACAAAGGATTTATTATCTGTGCAGGCATGATATATGCCGGGGCATTGGGTAATTTAATTGACAGTATGTTTTACGGATTGATCTTTGAGAATAGCGACAACTTCGTTCAGAATGTAGCCAAACTATTTCCGCATGCAGGTGGTTATGCGGGGTTCTTACATGGCAAAGTGGTTGATATGATGTATTTTCCTTTGATCACCAACGCACATTTTCCAAACTGGGTACCTATTTGGGGAGGTGATGATTTCGAGTTTTTCCGCCCTGTTTTTAACATTGCTGATGCAGCGATTTCAGTTGGAGTAACAATAATTCTTTTATTTCAGAATAAGTTTTTTGCTAAGCATACCACCCCAGTTTATAATACGGTGGAAACACATTCAGTAGTAGATGATCAGAACCAGATCTCTTAAAAATTTTTGAAGTACTATTTTATTGTCCAACGAATGATTGGGATATTTTCTATTTTTCCCCCTGGAAGATTAATTGCCTGATCGATTAATCCCACACCCTTGGCATACCAGGCTGTTCCATCCATTACTTTAACGAAGCCTGCAGTACTACCTGTTTCCTGGAACATAATATCTCTTCGAACACCAATTACATTTTGGAAGGTATTGCCAGCAACAGCATGCGTTTGATTTACACTCACAATGGTGAAAACATCTTTAGCTAAACCAGGTTTACTAGTTAAGTTCCAAGCGCCTCCGAAACTAACACCAACAGAAGGAGATTCCCAGCTTGTACCAACAGGTTGATTGGTTTTTAAATAAATGTATTCGATGAAATTGTCGACCTTATCGAAAATGAAGGTATAGTCAAAATCGAGTGTGCCGAATTCATAGTAGTCGTTACTCTGTTTAGAAAAATAAAAAGTATCGAGTAAAGAAGTGGCATATTGTATATAGGTTTTCCCATTATAAGGAATCGTAGGCGGCGTTACAATTACATCGAAACTATCAATTTTTGCACCACCTGCACTTAGCACAGCTGGTATGTATTGAAACCTCCAGGAGGAGGCATTGGTGCTTGGGAGATAATCATCGCCTGCAGTAGCAGTAATTGAAAAACCACATCCATTCGAATTATTATTAATTGAAAAGGAACTTACAAGGGGAAGAATTGGTTGTCCATATCCCTTTAATTTGATCACAGTAGGGCCAGTTACAAGTACATACCCTGAATCGATAAATTCCATTCCATTGATGCTATCAGAGCTAAAATAGTATTTCCCGGTAGTGGTAAAATTAACATGAATATTTACGTAACTGCTATCTGATAATGTAGAGTCAGCCCTGTACGTTCCATGAACTTCAGCCATAGAGCAGTTTCCCGTTGAATCTAGTAATGAATAAATAGCATTCCCATCTAATCTGGCGTTTTCCAAACTGTACTCTTTTTTACAAGAGAACAATGCAAGAGCCAAGATTAGGAACAAGAAACGATATTGATTTACTCTCTTCATATTAATTCTATTACCAAGCTACGAATATCAGATAAATATTATGCCAAAAACGCAGCCTTGTTTTCTAAATTTCCTTTTTCCAGGAAATCTTTGATATTCTTTAACGTTGTGGTAGAGATTTGACTCAATGCGTCTTCTGTAAAGAATGCTTGGTGAGCTGTGATGAGTACATTCGGGAAACTCATTAAGCGCTGAATTAAATCATCCTGAATAATATCCGACGAAAGATCGCGGAAAAAAAGTTTCTCTTCCTGCTCATAAACATCAATACCTAAGTAACCAATTTGACCAGATTTTAAGGCCTGAATCACAGATTTAGTGTCTATCAATCCACCCCTGCTTGTGTTTAATAGCATCACTCCTTTTTTCATCATAGCGATGGTGCTTTCATTAATGATATGCTTGGTTTGGTCGTTCAATGGGCAGTGAAGCGATATGATATCGCTCTCTAAAACAGCTTGCAAGGGCTTAAATTCTACCCCAATCGCTTCCAAATCCTTATTTGCTATTACATCAAAAGCAGAGACTTTGCACCCAAATCCTAACATGATTTTACAAAAAGCCTTACCAATATTACCTGTTCCTACTACACCAATAGTTTTATTATGCACATCAAAACCCAATAAACCATTCAGTGAAAAGTTCTGTTCTCGAACCCTGTTATAGGCCTTATGTGTTTTGCGGTTCAAGGTCAGTAACATCGCAACTGCATGTTCTGCAACAGCTTCAGGAGAATATGCCGGAACTCTGCAAACCTTGATTCCATTGCGTTTGGCAGCTTCCAGATCTACATTATTGAACCCCGCACACCTTAAAGCAATTATTTTTATCCCCTGTGCGGCTAATAGATCCATAACTTCTGATGTAAGCTTGTCGTTTACAAAAACGCAAACTGCTTCGGCATTTTCAGCTAGGCTGACGGTTTTTTTACTCAGGGCTGATTCAAAATAGACCAATTCGAAGCCAAATTCGTCTTTATGAAGGTTAAAAAATTGAATATCATAGGGCTGAGTAGAAAAGAATACAACTTTCATGTATCAAAGATAGAAAACCAAGTTTAAAACGGGGGTTTTCTGTTTGCAGTTTCGTACCTTTGCCCACCTTAAAAATAGGTTGGTAAAGTGTTTTAGCGTATGAAGTATCCCGAATTCTCTGGTTTAAACCTGCCCAAAATAGAGCAGGAAATATTGGCAAAATGGAAGTCAGGCCAAGCATTTGAAAAAAGTATTTCTCTGCGTGAAGGGAGAAAACCTTTTGTATTTTATGAAGGGCCACCAAGCGCAAATGGTATGCCAGGCATTCACCATGTAATTTCCAGAACGCTGAAGGACATGGTTTGCCGATATAAAACCATGCAAGGTTTTCAAGTTAAACGGAAAGGTGGATGGGATACACATGGTTTACCTGTAGAATTAGGAGTAGAGAAAGAATTGGGTATTACCAAAGAAGATATTGGGAAAAAAATATCAGTAGAAGAATATAATCAGAAATGCCGTGAGGCTGTATTAAGATATAAGGATAAATGGGATGAGCTGACTACTAAAATGGGATACTGGGTTGATTTAAACGATCCTTATATCACTTTTGAAAATGATTATATCGAAACACTTTGGTGGATTTTGAGTGAATTGTATAAGAAGGGGTTATTGTATCAAAGTGTGAGTATTCAACCCTATTCTCCGGCAGCTGGAACAGGATTAAGTTCACACGAGTTAAATCAACCTGGCACTTACAAAGATGTGAAGGATACTTCTGCGGTTGCTATGTTTAAAGCCCTGAAAAGCGATAAGACGCAATTTTTATTTGATGCAGCGGCAAGTGAAGAAGTTTTTTTTATGGCATGGACAACTACGCCATGGACTTTACCTTCTAATCTTGGATTAACTGTTGGCGAAAACATTGATTACGTTTTAGTAAAGACCTTCAACCCTTATACTGCATTGCCTGTAAACATTGTTTTGGCAAAGGCATTAGTTGAGAAATATTTGAAAGTAGAAGGAGAGAATGGGGATTTCGAAAACTATACTGCTGAAACAAAATTGTTGCCTTGGAAAATCATTGCAGAATTTAAAGGCAAGCAAATTGAAGAAAGCACTTACGAGCAAATATTGGCATACGAAGCAAACAGCCCAGCCGTAATAGAAGCAAATAGCGAAGGTGCAAAACCATTTAGAGTAATTGTTGGCGACTTCGTTACGACAGAAGATGGTACTGGTATCGTGCACACTGCTCCTGCATTTGGTGCAGATGACTACAAGGTTGGAAAGAAATTTAATATTGGGATTCTTACGATGGTTGATCGTCAGGGGAAATTTTTAGACGGACTGGGAGAATTCAGCAATCGCTATGTAAAAAATTATAAAGACGAAGCAGATTATCAAGACGTGAACGTAGACATCTGCGTGAAATTGAAAAAAGAAAATCGTGCATTCAAAGTTGAAAAATACGAACATAGCTATCCGCATTGTTGGAGAACAGATAAACCTATTCTTTACTATCCTTTAGATGCTTGGTTTATTAAAACTACTGCAGTAAAAGATAGAATGGTAGAATTGAATAAGACCATTAATTGGAAACCAAAATCAACCGGCGAAGGTCGCTTTGGTAACTGGTTGGAGAATATGGTAGATTGGAATTTAAGTCGCAGTAGATATTGGGGAACGCCATTACCAATTTGGAGAACTGAAGATGCCGAAGAAGAAATTTGTATAGGTTCTATTGAAGCATTAAATGCAGGAATCAGAAAAGCCAATGAAGTGTTGGGTGGAGATGTAAATAAAAATTATTTGCATGATGCCGTTTTGGATTTGCACAAACCTTTTGTAGACGATATTATATTGGTGAGCCCTTCAGGTAAACCAATGAAACGTGTTTCTGATTTAGTTGACGTTTGGTTTGATAGTGGTGCCATGCCCTATGCGCAATGGCATTATCCATTCGAGAATAAAGACATGATTGATAAAGGGGAGGCATTTCCTGCCGACTTTATTGCAGAAGGTGTTGACCAAACACGTGGCTGGTTTTATACTTTACATGCGTTAGGAGTGATGCTATTTGATAGTGTGGCGTATAAAGCAGTGGTAAGTAATGGATTGGTTTTGGATAAGAATGGCAATAAAATGAGTAAGCGTTTGGGCAATGTGGTAAATCCATTCGAAACAATTGAAAAGTTTGGAGCTGATGCTACTCGTTGGTATCTGATCACTAACGCATCTCCTTGGGATAATTTAAAATTTGACCTGGCAGGAATACAAGAAGTTCAAAGAAAGTTCTTTGGAACTTTATACAATACCTATCAGTTTTTTGCATTGTATGCGAACGTGGATGCTTTTGCTTTTTCTGAAGCTGTAATTCCATTAAATGAGCGTCCTGAAATTGATCGTTGGATCCTTTCCTCTTTAAATTCTTTGGTGCAAAAGGTAACAGATTCTATGAATGATTTCGAACCCACTATTGCGGGTAGGGCTATCGAAACTTTTGTAGATGAGCATTTGAGTAACTGGTACGTAAGATTGTGTAGAAGGCGCTTCTGGAAAGGAGAATATGAAGCCGATAAAATTTCTGCCTATCAAACTTTATACGAATGTTTAGAAACAATCGTAAGATTAATGGCACCGATATCACCTTTCTTTAGTGATGCGATGTTTCAGAATCTGAACCTGGTTTCCAATAGATTTAAAATTGAATCGATACACCATGCAGATTTTCCTGTAGTAGATATTAACGTTATTGATAAAGCTTTAGAAGAGCGAATGCAATTGGCTCAGGATGTATGTTCTTTGGTTTTGTCACTGCGTAAAAAAGTGAATATTAAAGTTCGTCAGCCACTGCAGAAAGTGCTGATACCAGTTTTGAATCCAGAAATGAAACATCAGTTAGAGTTAATTGAAGACCTGATCATTGCTGAGGTAAACGTGAAGGAACTGGTCTATATCACTGAAACAGAAGGTATCATCAAGAAAAAAATTAAGCCCAACTTCAAATTATTAGGAACTAAAATGGGGGCTAAAATGAAGGCGGCTAGTGCTGTAATTGTGGCTTTTAGTCAACAACAGATCGCAACCCTCGAAAAAGAGGGGCAAATTGAGGTTTTGGTAGAGGATTCTGCTTTTACAATTGAATTACAAGAAGTTGAAATAGCTGCCGAAGACATTCCAGGATGGAGTGTGGCGAGCAAAGGTGGAATAACCGTTGCACTTGATATTATACTGTCCGATGAGCTGAAACAGGAGGGAGATGCCAGAGAATTTGTGAATCGGATACAAAATATCAGAAAAGAGAACGGTTTTGAACTAACAGACCGTATATTCGTAAAATTGCTTGACGCTGACGCGATTAAGCAGTCAATTATTAAATATAACGATTATATTTGCCGCGAAATTTTGGCAGAAGTCATTGAAATTGTTCCTGTATTAGACAATGGTATTGAAATTGATGTAAATGACATTTTGTTGAAAGTGGTAGTCACAAAAAAAGGATAAACCGTATGCCTTCTAAAAAACCTGCTCCGAAAAAAACAGCAAAACCTGTTGCAAAGTCTTCAAAACCAGTAGCAAAAGCTGCACCGGCTAAGAAAGCTGCGCCTGTACATAAAGCTTTACCAGCTAAAAAGGCAGCTCCAGCAAAAAAAGCGGTACCTGCAAAAAAAGCGGCTCCAGCAAAGAAGGTTGTGGCAAAGCCTCAACCAAAAGTTGTAGCAAAACCAGTTGCGAAGAAAGTAGTTGCCAAGGCGGCACCGGCAAAAAAGGCAGTTCCTGTGAAGGCGGCGGCTCCATCCAAAAAAGTGGTACCAGAAGTAAAGCATAAAGTTGCAGCAAAACCGGCTGCAAAACCCGCTGTGAAACCGGCAGCTATACCGGCTCCAAAACCAATATCAAAAACCCTAGAAAAACCTTTGGCTAAATCGACTACGCATACAGCTCCTAAACCAGCACCTGCTCCGGCTCCGGCTCCAGCACCTGCAGTTGTTCAAAAAGCGAAAGTACCTGCAGTAAAAGCTGCACCACTACCTTCTGCTAAACCAGTTAAAAAAGCACCAGAAC